>RCNC010000299.1_pt1 | contig 50290 bp, 36 predicted proteins | sample 2041301 | NCBI WGS metagenome assembly RCNC01 (sample SAMN09708231, study PRJNA481090) | Marine sediment metagenome, whole genome shotgun sequencing project. | biome: marine sediment; feature: ocean; material: sediment; isolation source: Sewage treatment plant 13A marine sediment (STP13A) ...
GGGGGACCGACGGTGCACGAGATCTCGGTGGAAGTGATCTTTTCCGCCGCCCACCGCATCCGGCTGGGCGAGGGGGAGGTGGACCGCCTGCACGGGCACAACTGGAAGACGGTGGTCTCCGTCCAGGCTGACCGCCTGGACGAAAACGGCCTGGCCCTCGATTTCGGCCGCCTGCGCCAGATCACCCGCGAGGTGACCCAGAAGCTGGACCACCAGGACGTGAACGCGGTGCCGCCCTTTGACCGTTTGAACCCCACGGCCGAGAATGTGGCCCGGTGGATATTCGAGGAAATCGCCTCCCGTCTGGGCGAGCCGCACCTGCGGGTGTCCCGGGTCCGGGTCTGGGAGGAAGAAGGGGTCTCAGCGTCCTATTGTGCCTGACCTGAAGATCAAGCTGAACGAGCTGTTCCACAGCATCCAGGGCGAGTCGACCCTTGCCGGGCTGCCCACGGTCTTCGTCCGTTTCCAGGGCTGCAACCTTGACTGCGGGTTTTGCGACACGCCCCGGGCCAGGGCCGCCGGGCCGGGCCGTCTGGTGGATGCCGGAGCGCTGATCGCCCTGATCGAGGCACGGGGCTGCCGTCACGTCTGCCTCACCGGCGGCGAACCCCTGCTGCAGCGGGAAGCGGTGGAGCTGCTGGCCCGGCGTCTGGGCGGGTCGGGCTGTACGGTCTCGCTGGAGACCAACGGCAGCCTGCCCATTGCCGGCCTGCCGCCGGGGGTGCGCCGGGTGGTGGATTTGAAGACGCCGGGCAGCGGCATGGCCCATCGCAATCTGGTGGAGAATCTTGGCCAGCTGGGGGATGGCGACGAACTGAAATGCGTGATCACCAGCCGGGAGGATTTTCTCTGGGCGGTGGAGCGGGTGGTCGCGGCTGGCCTCCCACCCGGCGTCCCGGTGCTTTTTTCGCCCGCCGGGGGCTCCATGGTTGCCGCCGAGCTGGCCGGCTGGATTCTGGAGACCGGATTGCCCCTGCGGCTGCAGCTCCAGTTGCACCGGCTGATCTGGCCCGACGGATGGGATGGATCGCCACTGAAAATGCCGGTTGGGGAGGAGTGAGCCGATGGCCGGGAAACAACAAGCTGAGGCGGTGGTACTGGCCAGCGGCGGGCTGGACAGCTGTGTGGCTGCCGCGCTCACGGTGGACCGCTGCGGTGCCGGTGCCACGGCCATGCTGCACGTGGGATACGGCCAGCGAACCGCGGCCCGAGAGGAACAGGCGATGACGGCCATCGCCCGGCATCTCGGCGTGGAAAAGCGGCTGATAATCCCGCTCCCCGGTCTGGGGGCCATGGGCGGGTCGAGCCTCACCGATCCGGAACTGCCGTTGCCCGACAGCGCCGGGGGTGGCGGCCCGATCCCCAGCACCTATGTGCCGTTCCGCAACACGGTGCTCTGTTCGCTGGCCGTGGCCTGGGCCGAAGCCCTGGGAGCCTCACGGGTGGTGCTGGGTGCGGTGCAGTCGGACCGGGCGGGCTACCCCGACTGCCGTGTCGAATATATTGAGGCGTTGAACCGGCTGGTGGATACCGGAACAAGGCCCGGGACCAGCATCGAGGTGCAGGCCCCGCTGATCGCCATGAGCAAGGAGGAGATCGTCCGCCTCGGGGCGAGCATCGGGGCTCCGTTCGAGATGAGCTGGTCCTGCTACGGGCTGGAGGACCGGGCCTGCGGCCGCTGCGAGAGCTGCCGGTCCCGGCGGGAGGGATTCCGCGCCGCCGGCCTGGTCGATCCGCTGCCATACCTGGACGGAGTGTGAGCGGAGCGAAAAATCAGTGAGAATCCCGGCCCTGATTGAAGATACGGGCCGGCTGTGATATACCGCAGACGCCATTATTTCATTGGGAAACCGGCGGGGTGCCGGAAGGCAATTCCAGCCCCGCCGCCGCATCTGTTCAAGGAGAGACCATGTCCCCACGGAAGCCGAGCGAGAACGAAGAGGAATATTTTGCCAGACAGGAGTTTGGACGCCTCAAGGCCCTGGCCCTGGATGAAGAGGCGGCGAAGGAGGAATCCAAATGCGCCAAGCTGAAGGATCTCCATCACATGTGCTGCCCCAAGTGCGGCCACACCATGGTGGAGGTCGAACTGGAGGGGATCAAGGTCGACAAGTGCATCTGCTGCAAGGGTATCTACTTCGATAACGGCGAGCTGGAGCAGATTCTTGAAAAGCAGCCTGGAAGACGGTTTCTGAAAACCATCTTCCAGTGGTAAGCCGGCCGGCCACTGCTGCTGCTGAATAGCAATTTCACATATAACCTTGCGGGGGCCCCATGTCCCGGATCCTGCTCTTCGGGTTCTCCCCTCTGCCGGTGGAGAACAGCCACCGTCTGCACGCGCCGGGTATCCGGACCTGGCAGATGGCCAGCCCGCTGCTGGCCGACGGCCACGAACTGCTGCTGGTCTGCTGCCGCTACAGCGCCGGGTACGGGGACCACGAACCCGACACCATGGAGTTGGAGCGTCCGGAAAGCGGTCTGCGCTGTCTGCTGCTCAGGGACTCCCTGTTCAACGATGCCGGCTACCTGCAGACACTTCACGACCAGTTCCAGCCCGACTGCGTGGTGGGGGCCACGGTGATCCCTTCGGCGGCGGCGGTGAAGCTGGAAACCCGGGCGCCGATCTGGGCCGATCTCTTTGGCCACTTCATGGCCGAGGGCCAGGCCAAGGCTTCGGTCTACCAGGATGACGAACTGCTGACCAGCTATTTCGGCATCGCCCGTTCGATCCTTCTCCGGGCGGACATCTTCTCCACCGTGTCCCACGCCCAGGAACTGGTCACCATCGGCGAGCTGGGGCTCTCCGGCCGGCTCAATTCCCGAACGTCCGGCTACCGCTTCACGGTGGAGATCCCCTGCGCCATGGATGCCGAGCCATTCCCGGACACCGGGCCGGTGGTCCGGGGCGATCTTGTTGGCCAGGATGATTTCGTGATCCTCTGGAGCGGGGGTTACAATACCTGGGCCGACGTTGACACCCTGTTCAGTGCCCTGGAGACGGCGATGAGCCGCAACCCGGGTATCCGTTTCGTCTCCATCGGCGGTGAACTGACCGGGCAGGACGACCGCACCTACCCTCGCTTCCGCGAGATGGTGGAGCAGTCGCCTCTCCGGGATCGCTGCTTCTTCAAAGGCTGGATCCCCACGGCGGATGTGTCCGCGCACTACGCCGATGCCGACGTGGGGATCAACGTGGACAAGGACATCTACGAGGTCCGGCTGGGGAGCAAGAACAGGATTCTCGACTGGATGCGGGCCGGGCTGCCCGCGCTCTGTTCCAGGGTCTGCGAACTGAGCATGGCCCTGGAGGAGGCCGGGGTGGGATTCACCTACCCCCCGGGAGACAGCGAAGAGCTGGCCGAGACCATTCTGCGGCTGGCCGCCGATCGTGAAGGAACCAGGGCCCTGCGCCGGAAGGTCCGCGAGTACGCGCTCGGTCACTACACGTTTCCGATTACCACCGAACCGTTGCGCCGCTGGGTCCGCCACCCGCTGCCGGCCCCGGACCGGCACAACCCGGTGCGCCTCGACGAGAACTGGTATGACCGCTTTGTGGATCTGCTCCGGGAGAAGGACCGCATCGTCCTCGACCTCGAGGCCTCGCTGATGAAGCAGGAGGGAACCCTGCGGCTCAACGAGGAGGCCGTGCGGGAACGGGACGAGGAGATTCAGCGGCAACAGCGTTACAGGGAGCTGGTGGAAAATGACTGGCTCTACCAACGGCTGCAGGCACTGCGCCGCCTCTGGTCCCGGATTCGCGGCGGCTGAACCGCCGGCCGCGGCCATGGCATGACGAGCGAAGGATACTATGGTTGTTGACGACAAGTGGGAAGTTCTGGACAGCGCCAACGTGTGGCACATCAGTCCGGCAGGGGAGCTCGAGCCCGGCTCGGAGCTGGGTCAGTCCTTTGTCTGCCGGGGGCCGGGGCTGCACCGGCTGGAGCTGCTGCTGGCCAATTACCAGCGGCCCATCGACTCCACCGTGCTGGTCCGGCTGCGTGAAGAGGGGCCGGCCGGGCGGCTGATCTTCCAGCGGCCCTTCAACACCCTGCAGGTGGTGGACAACGCCTGGCAGAGTTTCGATTTCCCGGTGATCCCGGATAGCGCCAGGCGACGCTACTACCTCTCCCTCACCGCGCTCCGTTCCGACAGCGGCCGCCACGTCACCGCCTGGCACCACCCCAGGCTCAAACTGGATGGCGGAACCCTGTATCGCAACGGGTTGCCCCAGAAACGCGGCGCGTTGAGCCTGCGCGCCTGGGTGCTCCGTGAGGAGCATGTGCACCGGCGGTATCATGAGTTCCGGCGGGCCTACCGCGAGGGTGTGGACGACTACCGGGAGTCGCCGCTGCAGCTCTACGTGGAGGTGGCCTCCCGCTGCAACCTGAACTGCATCATGTGCCGCGACCGGGACGGGTCGGTGATGGTGCCCCAGAAGGCCGGCAGCGCCGCCGGATTCATGGAGTTCGATCTCTTCCGTCAGCTCAAGCCACTGCTGGAGAGCGTGTTTACGGTGAACCTCTTTGGCTGGGGTGAACCGATGATGCACAAGGAATTCATCCGTTTCATCGAGTTCACCCGGGAGTGCAGCGATCACTGCCGGATCAACTTCAACACCAACGGCACCCTGCTGAGCGCGCAGAAGGCAGCCCGGCTGGTGGAACTGGATGTGACCCGGGTCTGTGTCTCCATCGACAGCCCGGATCCGGCGACCTTCGAGAAGATACGCCGCGGGGCGAAATTCGACCGGATCATCACCAACATCGACCGGCTGCGCATGCTCCGCGACGGCCGACTGGCCGCGGGCCAGGGCAGCCGGCTGGTGCTGGCCATGGAGCAGGTGGTGATGCAGCCCAACGTTGGCCAACTGGTGGGGACGGTGAACCTGGCCAGCCGCCTGGGTATCGGCGAGCTCTACCTCGAGCAGCTCTACGGGCCCTTCCCCGACCTGATCGTGGAGGATCTCGCACCGCACCTCGATACCTACCGCGCCGCCCGGGACGTCTCCCTGGATTTGAACGTGGCCCTGATCGGGCCGGTGGTGCAGCGCTTCGAGGAACTCCTGGCCCTGGGCGAAGGGGAGCAGCCCGCAACCGCCGATACCGGCGGGGGCCGGCCGGCGCACCTGCCTGCCGCCCATTGCCCCGAACCGTGGCAGACCATCTTCGTCGACCGTACCGGCAACGTGATCCCCTGTTGTTTTCAGCAGTTCTGCACCGCGCTGGGCCGTATCCCGGAGCTTTCACCAGCGGAAGTCTGGCAGGGCGAGGAATACCAGACCCTGCGCCGGGGCGTGGTGGACGAACCGTACTACCCCGGCTGCGAAAACTGTATCGCGGCCCAGTTGCCGCCGCCGCCGATCCTGTCTCCGGAGTGGATGAACTCGCTGGAACTGGCCCCCCCGGGGCCGGAACCCATCGAGATCCCCCCGGCGCCGGCACCGCCGCCCCGGGGGGCCGCCCGCATCGCCCGCGCCATCTGGCGCCGTCTGCCCGGCACCGGCCGGCGCTGAACGGAGGACTCCGCTTGAGCCGCGTGATCCTGATATCGCCCGAACGGATCCGTCTCCGGATGGCCGGCGTGGGTGTCCGCTACCTGGAGATGGCCCGCTTCCTCGGCCGCCGCCACCAGGTGACGTTGCTGGCGCCCAACGAGGACCTGCCCCGGGAGCAGGGGTTCCGTCTCGACACCTGGCGTGAAGGGGATTTCGGCCGGTTGACCCGGGACGCCGAGGTGGTGGTGATCCACGGGCATGTCTCCAATCACTACTTTGCCGAGGTGCAGGGCATCCCCACGGTGGTGGACCTCTACGATCCCTTCCTGGTGGAGAACATGCACTATGCTGCTGCCATGGGCGATGAGGTTTTTCTCTTCGACCACGCCACCCTGACCCGGCAGCTGCAGCAAGGGGATTTCTTCCTGTGCTTCACCCCCTGGCAACGCCTTTTCTATCTCGGGATGCTGGCCGCCCTGGGGCGTGTAAACCCGGGCAACTTTCCCGGTGACCGGACCCTGGACAGCCTGGTGGCCCTGGTTCCCTTCGGCGTGCCGGAGCGGGAACCGGAGCGCGGGGAACCGATGCTGCGCGGCCGGGTGGCGGGGATCGGCGAAAAGGACCGGCTGCTCTTCTACGGCGGCATCTATGACTGGCACGACCCGCTCACCGCCCTGCGGGCGGTGGAGTTGTTATGGGACAGACAGCCCGCTGGAGGGGAAGGGCCGAAACTGGTCTTCGTGCGCAACCCCAACCTGGAAACCACACCCCAGCAGCGGTACGGAGAGGCCCATGGCTGGTGCGAGGAGCGGGGCTGGCTCGGAAGCCGTGCCTTCTTCATCGACTGGATCGACTACGAGCGGCGGGAGAGCGCCTACCTGGAGTGTGATCTGGGGCTGGCCACTTTCCCCGCCGGGCTGGAGGCCGACCTCTCGTTCCGCACCCGGGTGCTGGACTGGCTCTGGTGCGGACTCCCGGCCGTGGTCACCGACGGCGGCTGGACCGGAGAGTTGCTGCGCGGCGAGGGGGCCGGGGCGGTGGCCGAACCGGGGAACCCGGAAGCGGTGGCCCGGCTGATCGGCGAGCTGCTGGACGATGCCGGCCGGCGCGACGAGCTGGCCCGCGGCGGCCGGCAACTGGTGGAGCGTCGCTTTCGCTGGGACAGGATTCTGGAACCGCTGGACCGCTTCTGTGCCGCCCCGCAGGCCGCGACGGACAAGAATCTGGCCGGCCGGGCTGCCGGGGCCGCAGATCCACGCCGGGGACGGCCCACTGCCGGCGGACGGCTGAGAGACTGGTTTACCGGCCGCGGCCGGTGACGGAGAACCGAACCATGCAAGAAGATCCCGTGATGCCCGGATCGGACAGCGAGCAGGTGCTGGTCACCGTGGTGGTGCTCAACTACAACGGCCGTGACCACCTGGAGTATTGTCTCCCCTCGCTGCTGGATCTGGATTTCCCCCGGGACCGGCTGGAACTGCTGGTGGTGGACAATGGTTCCACCGATGGGTCCGCAGATGTGGTGGCGCGGTTTGCACCACGGGTGGAACTGCTCTCCTCCGGAGGGAACATCGGTTTCAGCGCCGGCAACAACTTCGGTGCCCGGCAGGCCCGGGGCCGCTACGTGGCCTTTCTCAACAACGACACCCGGGTGTCTCCCGGCTGGCTCACCTCGCTCTGCCGGACCATGGACGGCGCTCCCAACGCGGCTGCCGTGGCGGGCAAACTCCTCTCCTGGGATGGATCGCGGCTTGATTTCGGCCGGGGGATCATCACCTTTGACGGGCACGGCTTCCAGGAGGGAGCCGGGCTGCCGCTGGATCGCGACCCCCACCAGCAGGTGGCCGAGACGTTCATCCCCTGCGGCGGGAACATGCTGGTGCGCCGGGAGGTGTTTCTCGAGCTGGGCGGGTTTGATGAGGACTATTTTGCTTATCTCGAGGACGTGGACCTGGCCTGGCGCTTCTGGGCGGCGGGGCACCGGGTGCTCCTCGATCCCGGCGCGGTGGCCTACCACCGCTCGGAAGGGACGTCCGGCCGCATGGACCCCTTTGACCGCGGCTTCCTCTTCGAGCGCAACGCCTTCATCACCGCGGTGAAAAACCTCGACCGGGAGTTTTTCCCCCGGGTGTTTCCGGCGATACTTCTGACCCTGATCAACCGTACCATGCATCTCGGCCCGTGCCTGGCCGACCGGGAGGGCTTGTTGGGCCGTTACCCCTTCACCAGCGAGGGGTATGTCGGGGACAGGGGGACCACCCGGACCACCGGCGGTGATTCCGGACCTCCCCGGGGCGGACGCCTGGGCGCCATGGCGTCGAGGCTCTGGCGCTGGCTGCTGCCCGACCAGGAGGAAAGCCGGCCTTCGTTGACCATGGACCACCCGCACAGCATCAGCCAGTTGCGGGCGGTGCACTACATCCTGGAAAACCTCGATGCCATCATGGAGAAACGCCGTCAGGTTCAGGCCAAACGGCGGGTGGCGGACCGCAAGATCTTCGGCCGGTTTCCGCTGCACCTGGTGCCCACCTACCCCGGGGACGAGGAGCTGTTCCAGACCCGTTTTTTCCAGTGGCTGCTGGCTGTGGAAACGAAGCGGAAATCCCTCGAGGAGATACAGCACAGCGATGAGTGACCGCGCCGCGCCAATGGAACTCTCGGTGGTCATCCCCACCTACAACCGGCTGGAGATCCTCCGCCGTGCCCTCCATCTGCTGGCCGAGGAGGGGCAGGCCTTCGGTGCGCCCCACGAAGTGCTGGTGGTGGACGACGGCTCGTCCGACGGCACCGCCGACTACCTCGCCGGTTCAGCCGTGCCGCGAGCCTCCACGGCAACTCTGCGGGTGATCGGTCAGGAGAATGCCGGCCCGGCCCGGGCGCGGAACCGCGGGGTGCGGGAAGCCGCCGGTGATCTGGTACTCTTTCTCGGGGACGACATCCTGGTGACCCCCGGTTTGTTCGCCCTGCACGCCGAGGCCCACCGCTCGAGGAGCGGCTCCGGCGAAGTGGCCGTTCTCGGCCGCACCCTCTGGGCGCCGAAGATGCGGCCCAGCGCCTTTCTCCGTTTCCTGATGGAGGGGGATCAGTTCGGCTTCAAGCACATCGAAGACAACGAGAACGTGCCCTACAATTTCTTCTATACCTGCAATGTCTCCCTGCGCCGGCAGGCGATGCTCGACGCCGGCCTCTTTGACGAGAGCTTCCCCCACGCGGCCTGGGAGGACGTGGAACTCTGTTACCGGATGACCCGGGACGGGATGCGCCTGGTCTACGAACCGCGTGCCCTGACCTACCACCTGCACCCCACCAGTCTTGCCTCCTTCTGCCGTCGCCGGGAACTGGTGGGGGTGGACGCGGTGCGGCTCTACCGCAAGCACCCGGAAACGGAGAAGATGCTCGCTTTCGACTGGCGGCCCACCGCCGATCCGGCACTGTGGAAACGGCGGGCCTCCCGAGGGTTCGAGAGCGCGTATGCCTGGCTGGAGCAGCGGCGGCTGGACCGCGGGCCGCTCTGGGCCTGGCGATTTTTCTTCCAGCGCCTCTCCTGGTACCATTATTTCAAGGGCGTCCGGCAGGGGTTGGCCGAGGAGGAGGGGTCGTGAAGTTTTCGATCATCGTTTTCAATTACAACGGCGGCACCCGGCTGGAGAACTGCCTGACCGCCCTCCAGTCGGTCCGGGCCCCGGAAGGGTCGGAGCTGGAGCGGCTGCTGGTGGACGTGGATTCGGGCAGCGGTCTGGCCGAACGTCTGAAAAATCGGGACCCCGGGCTGCGGCTGCTCAATATGCCGGTGCGCCTCGGTCTCACCGAGTCGCTGAACCAGGCGGCCCGGGCCTCCACCGGTCAATACCTGGCCATGGTCCACTTTCACCAGGTGCTGCACCCCTCGTGGCTCACCGCCTGTTTCCAGCCGTTGGAGTCGGCCGGTGCCCGGGGGACGCCCGCCTGTGTTTTTGCCGACAGCTCCACCGACCTGACCAGCGGTCGGGTCTGGGAAGCGGGTGACACCAGCGGCCGGACAGAGGTGCTCCACCCGTCACCGGGCGCCATGCTGGTGGAACGCGAGGCGTTCTTCGAGTGCGGGGAATACGACGGCGACTATTACCTCGCTGAAGAAAACGTGGATCTCGGGTTCCGGCTCTGGCAGCAGGACCGAACCGTACTGCGGGTGAGCGGCGATCTGGCCCGCTCTTCCGGGCCCGGAGCCATCGGCCATTACGGCAAGGCCGAGCAGTCCTTCTTCCGCACGCGCAACCGCCTGTTCACCGTGATCAAGAACTACGAACTGGACTCCGTCTACCGCATCCTCCCCACCCTGCTGGTGGAGATGTTCAGCGATGTCTGGAGCCGGACCGGCCTGGACTGGGAACGCTACCGCTTCGAGCAGGCCGCGCACAAGTTGGCCGGGGACCGGGCAAAGCTCACCCCGGAAGCGGCGGCCGGCCTGCTGGCTCTCGACGATCTGCTGGGCCGTTTCGACCGCCTGCGCTCCACCAGGCGAGCCGTCCAGGCGGCACGCCGGCTCTCCGATGCCGAGATCTTCTCCCGGGTGTCCCACCCCTACGATAGCATTGGGCCGTCGGAAGACGTCCCGGCGGATTCCCCGTTCCTCGAGCGCTTCCGCCGACTGATGGAAGCGTTGGCCGAGGAGGACGGTGGAGGTGGAGCGGGGTCATGATTCCTGGCGTCATCCAGTGTCGGACCTGGGCTGCGGCCGCCTGCCTGCTGGCCGTCCTGCTGGCCCAGGGGTGCGGGGACCGGGGCGGCCAGCCGGTGGAGGTGGCGCTCGACCGGCCACTGGTGTTGCTGGTTGAGCATCTGGCCGCGCCGGATGCACTGGCAGGGGAGGATCAACCCCCGGGTCAACTGACCATCAATGGTGAGCGGCGCGAGGTGCTGCATGCCCACCCGCCGTCTGTTCTCCGTTTCCGCATGATCCCCGGGCCCCGGACCCGCCTGCTCTTTGGCGCTGCGGTGAATCCCGCCGCCTGGAAGTCGCTCCGCGGCGACGGCGTTCAATTTTCCGTCGCCATTCTCGGCGTTGACCATTCGGCGGATCCGGCATGGGAACGGCAGGTGAACCCCCGGCAGAACCAGGAGGACCGGCACTGGTTCGACGGCGACCTGGACCTTGGGGCCTGGGCCGGCGAGCCGGTGATCGTGGAACTGCGAACCGGTGCGGGGCCGGAGGGGGATGAGGAGTTCGACTGGGCGGTCTGGAGTGACCCACGCCTGGTTTCCGGGCCACAGACCCGGGAGACCCACCCGGAAAATCTGATCTTGATCACTGCCGACACCCTGCGGGCCGACCACCTCGGCTGTTACGGCGCCGCCCTGCCGCGCACACCGCATCTCGACCGGCTGGCCCGCAGCGGAGTTCAGTTTACCCGTGCCTGGAGCCAGTTCAACACCACCACCGCCTCGCACTGCTCGATCATGACCTCGCTGTACGGGCCTTCCCACGGTGTGGCCGACAACCTGATGACCTTGCACCAGAGCCGGCTGACCCTGGCCGAAGTGCTGGATACCGAGGGGTATTTCTGCGGGGCGGTGACCAGTGTGGCCCACCTCGGCCCCGATCTGTCCGGGTTGGGCCAGGGGTTCCGTTCCTTCAGCGCCGTGGAGGGGGAACGCCTGGCGGATGATGCGGTGGAGACCGCAACGGCCTGGCTGGAGAGGAACAGGTCCAGCCCCTTTTTTCTCTGGCTGCACCTTTTCGACCCGCACATCTTTTACGATCCGGGGAGCGAATACCTCCCCGCACGCTCCGCGGTGAACTGCGGGAACTGGCCGGAGACCATCCGCCGGCAGGAGGAACTGCGGGCGGCGGAACTTGCCGCCGGCGGCGAACGTCGGGCCTACCAGTGGGACGCCCCATTCTTCATGAACGAGGCGATGCGGGAACAGTTGCAGGGGGAACTGCGGCGTGACCTGCCGGGCCGGGCCTATGCCGGGGAAGTGGCCTATCTCGATTATTGCACCGGCCGGCTACTGGCGTCTCTCGGGGCGTTGGGCCTGGACGAGAGCACGGCGGTGATTTTTGTCGCCGACCACGGCGAGAGCCTGGGCGAACACGAGATTTACTTCGACCACCGCGGGTTGTACGATGTGAGCCTGCATGTTCCCCTGCTGATGCGGTTGCCCCGCATCGCCGGGCGGGACCTGCTGGAGACGAACCTGGTGGAGACGGTGGACATCCTCCCCACCTGTTGTCAGACCCTGGGCCTGGCGGCCCCGGAAGGGATCCAGGGGCAGAGCCTGCTCCCCCTGCTGGAAGGCCGAGCGCCCGCCGGCCTGCGCGGGGCGGTGTATGCCCAGCACGCGGACAGCCTGGCCTTCACCGTTTTCGATGGCACCTGGAAGCTGATCGTACAGGAGAGTGACCAGCCGATGATCACCGCCAGCGGTGGTGACGAGCTGTACAATCTGGATGAGGATCCCGGGGAAACACGCAATCTGTTGCGTGAAAACCGCGAGGAGATGGCCCGGCTGGCGCAGATGCTCCAGCGCTGGTTGACCCTGACCTCCCGGGAGGACCTGCCCGGCGGACCGATGGTTCCGGAGGAGGAGATGGAAAAGCGAAAGGAAAAGTTGAAGGCGCTCGGCTACCTCCAGTGAGCGTGGCGGCTTGAAAGATGAAGAACGGATCCACAACCGGAAGGAACGGAAACGGGGCGGGCGCGGCGCCGGACCGCAGCAGGCTGGAACATGTGGCCTGCAACCTCTGCGGGGCGGATCTGCCTGAAATCCTTTTCGAGAAGCAGGGGTACCCCATCGTCCGCTGCACCCGCTGCGGGCTGGTCTACGTCAACCCGCGGCCGGCCAAGGCGGAACTCTTCTCCCGCTACTCGGACGAGTACTTCGAGAAGGAGTACATCCCCTCCATGGAATCGGTGCTCCAGGAACTGCTGGGCTATCACGATCCGATCCTGAGCCGGATCAAGGAGTTCAAGAAGAACGGCCGCCTCTACGACGTGGGGTGCGGACCGGCCTTCTTCCTCCACCGGGCCGTCGAATTCGGCTGGGAGGTGGGCGGCTGCGACATCTCCGGTTTTGCCCAGCGGTACGCCCGCGAGCAGTTCGGCATCGACATCCACTGCGGCGAGGTCGCCGGCCTCGACCTGCCGGCGGAACATTTTGACGCGGTGACCTACCTCGATGTGGTGGAGCACCTGCGGGACCCCAAATCCGACCTGGCCGTGGGCTACCGGCTGGTGCGCGAGGGCGGGGTGATGGTGGTCTCCTCGCCAAATGTGGACGGCCCGTCGTTCCAGGAACTGGGCCCGCGGTGGGATGCCATCGGACCGGAGGAGCACATCTACTACTTCGGGCCGGAGACCATCACCCGGATGATGATGGATGTGGGGTTCACCGACGTGGACGTGGACACCGACCGGGACATCTTCATCCTCTACGGCTGGAAAAAAAAGAGTCAGGCCCGCGGGGTACGGGTGCTGCCCGAACAGGGGCTGCCCGAGGTGTCGGTGATCGTGCTCAACTGGAACGGCAAGGACCACCTGCGGGAGTGCCTCCGTTCGCTGGAGTCCCTTGACTACCCTCCGGAGAAGCTGGAGATCCTGGTGCTGGACAACGGGTCCACCGACGGCTCGGTGGACTACATCAGCCAGACCCACCCCGGGGTGCGCCTGCTGCAGAACGAGAAGAACCTCGGTTTTGCCGGGCCGAACAACCGTGCCGCGGCCGAAGCCCGGGGCCGGTGCCTCGCCTTCCTGAACAACGACATGCGGGTCCGCGAGGACTGGCTCCGGCGATTGGTGGAGCAACTGGACCCGGAGGGGAAGGTTTCCTGCGTGGCTTCCCGGGTCCTCTCCTGGGACGGTACCAGCATCGACTTCGTCGATGCCGGGATCAATTTCGAGGGCAAGGGTTTTCAGGAGCATTTTCAGAGCAAGGAACTCTACCGCCACCAGGAGGTCAAGGAGGTGGTCTTCCCCAACGGGGGCGCCTTCCTGGTCACCAGGGAAGCCTTCGAGGAGGCCGGCGGGTTCGACGAAGATTACTTTGCCTACTACGAGGACGTGGACCTGGGCTGGCGTCTGCGGCTGCAGGGTCAGCAGGTGGTGGTGGCCCCCGACGCGGTGGCCTACCACCGCCACGGCGCCTCTTCGGCGTCGCTGCCCGCCGAAGTCAAACAGTTCCATCTCGAGCGCAACGCCCTCTACTCGGTGCTCAAGAACTACGGCGCCGGTTCGCTGCGGCGGCTGCTGGCCCCGGTGCTGATACTGCAGGCCAAGCGGGCGATGAACATGTCTGGGCTCACCTTTCACCAGTTGCTGAAGCGGGAGGACACCTGGTTCAACAGTCCGGACTTCCTCCGGGTGGCCAAGAAGGCCCGGCTGGTGTCCTATCCTCTGGCGGCCATGGGCGAGGTGTTCCAGCGCCTGGACCGGGTGCTGGAGCGCCGGGACGAGGTCCAGTCCGGTCGGCGGGTGCCCGACGGCCAGGTGCTGTCCACCTTCGGTTCGGAGCTGCGGCCGGCCAGCCCGGTGCCGATGCAGGAGGAGTACAACCGCACCCAGTCCCGGCTGCTGCAGTTCATGGATGCCCACACCTGCTTCCTGCCCGCGGGCAAGAGGAGCCGGATTCTCATCGTGACCCACGAGACGCTGGGCACCGACCTGGCCGGTCCGGCGATCCGTGCGGTGGAGATGGGCCGGGCGCTCTCCGGTGAGTTCGACGTTGTGGTGGCCACTCCGCGGCGTATCTTCAACACCGGCGAGCTGCCCTTCCGGGTGGCCACCTACCAGATCGGCGACGAGCAGTCACTGCGCACGCTCTGTGAACTGGTGGACGTGATCCTGATCCAGGGGTTCACCCTGCAGCGGTTTCCCTTCCTGCACTCCATCGACAAACCGCTGGTGGTGGATCTCTTCTGCCCCTTCAGCCTGGAAAATCTTGAGTACCGGGAAACCACCTCCAGCGACGAGGACATGAAGTACGGCCAGTATTCCAACGACCTGGCCGTGGTCAACGAGCAATTGGGCGCGGCCGATTTTTTTATCTGTGCCACCGAGAAGCAGCGGGACTTCTGGCTGGGTATGCTCCACGCCCTCAACCGCATCACCCCGGCCAACTACCGCAACGACAAGAGCCTCTACAACCTGGTGTCGGTGGTCCCCTTCGGCCTGCCCGGCCACCCGCCGGTGAAGAACAGGCCGGTGGTCAAGGGTGTGGTTCCCTGCATCGGAGCGGAGGACAAGCTGCTGCTCTGGGGCGGCAGCCTGCTCAACTGGCAGGATCCGCTAACCCTGATCAAGGCCATGGGGAAAATATCCAGCCGGCGGGAGGATCTCAAACTCTTCTTCATGGGGGTGCGGCACCCCAATCCCGAAGTGCCGCCGATGACCATTGTCAGAGAGTCGCAGAAACTGGCCGACCGGCTGGGACTCACCGGCCGCACGGTCTTTTTCAACGACTGGGTGCCCTACGAGGAGCGGGCGGACTACCTGCTGGAGTCGGACATCGGCGTCTGTACCCACCGTGGTCACCTGGAGACCCGGTTCTCCTTCCGCACCCGGTTGCTGGACTGTGTCTGGTCCGGGATGCCCATGGTGGTCACCGAGGGCGACACCTTTGCCGACCTGGTCAGTTCCCGCGGCCTGGGGCTCACCGTGCCCCAGGGCGACTCCCAGGCCCTGGCCGACGCTCTGCTGACCGCGGTGGATGACCAGTCGGCGCGGCACCGCTGGAAAGAAAACCTGGCCGCTTTCGCCCCGGAGCTTTCCTGGGACAAGGTGGTGGAGCCGCTGGCCCAGTTCTGTCGACGTCCGGTGTTTGCCGGGGACAAGTCGGAGACGCCGGCCGAGGTCCAGACCACCCTGCGCCGGAGCATCGGCAGCGGTATGGAGTTGAACCTGCGCATCGCTCCGGAGCGGATGGAACGGCTGAAGAAGGGTGCGCTGGGTTCGCTGGTCCGGCGGGGTCTGACCATCGGCGGCAAACTGGCCAGCCGTAAACGTTCTCCGGTGGCCGGCGAGATCAGGGGCCGGCGCAAAGTGGCCCAGGAATTTATCGCTGATCGGGACAACCTCAAGGGGATCAATGTCAACATGGCCACCTTTGCCCGCATCAACAACCACGATGTGATCTTCAAGCTTTTCGCCGGGCAGGACGGTGAGGAAATCACCACCATCATCATCAACGCTTCACGCATTCTCGACAACCGGTTCCACCCCTTCCACTTCGACCCGATCCTCGACTCGCGGGGGCACCTCTTCCGCTTCACCCTCGAGTCGCCGGAGTCGACGCCCGGTGACGCGGTCACCGCCTGGATCGACTACACGGCGGCGTCGGGCAAGGGGGAGGCGCTGCGGATCAACGGCCGCCGGCGTCCCGGCCGGCTCAGCTTCAAGGCCTATTACTCCTGAGGAAGGAGGACCACGGGTGAACCCTTCCCTGATCCATCGCCTGATCTGTCCTTACTGCTGCGAGGAAGATCTGGGTCTCCACGTGCTGGAGTATGAACCGCCGGCCAGGGCGGCGGCGGACCTGCCGGGCGAGGTGTCGGCCGGGTTGATCACCTGCCCCGGCTGTGGCCGTTTCTTTCGTATCGAGGCCGGGGTCCCCTCGATGATCTTCAACGGCGACGGCGGCTGGCTCGACCCCTGTCTCGCCCGTTGGGGCGACGAACTGGAAGGGCGGCTGGATCGCTCCCTGCCCCGGGACGACTCCCTGGACGAAGTCCTGGCCGATGGCGATTTCTGGGCCCGGTTCTACCGCCAGGCCATGGAGCGCGGCAACCTCCACTTTCTCGACGTCCGCCAGCCACTGGCCCCGCTCTACCTCCACGGGGTGCTGGAGACCCTCCATTTTTCCGGACCGGGGGGCCGTTTCAACTTTGAGCACCAGCCGTTTCTCAAGCTGGTGATCCGCAGCCTGACAAGGGGGGCCGGGGCGCTGGAGCGGGGAAACAGCATACTGGAGATGGGGTGCGGGTCGGGATGGCTCTGTCTCGAGCTGGCCCGCCGGGGGTTGCGCCCGGTGGGTCTGGACACCGGCTTCCAGTCGCTGGTGCTGGCCCGGCTCTACGCCAGGCAACAGGGGCTGGATATCGACTACGTCCACGCCGACGGCGGGCGGTTGCCTTTTGCCCACCGGAGTTTTCACGGCCTGGTGGGTTTCCAGGCCCTGCACCACATCCCCCGGCTGCTGGAAACGGCCCGCCACCTGCGCGGGATCCTCCAGCCCGGTGCGCGGGTGGTGATCTTCGAGCACCGCGCCGAACGCCCGCCGCGGCTGCAGCGCTTTGCCGAAAAGCTCCACCGGAAGCTCCTCCTGCGGGTGGGCGGCCGTTACCTGATCCATTCCATCTTTCCCTCCCGGGATTCGACGAACGAGGACTGCTCACTGCACCTGGTGGACGAGATGCTGGACAGTTTCCAGCCGCTGCAGCGGAAACGCTACTACCTTTTCCTCCAGGATGTGCCGGGTTTCGCCTACTTGCTGGCCGGGCGCCGCCGGTTGGTGTTCACTCTCACCGCGACGGTGGTCAACGGTGTTGACCGGCTCTTTTCCCTGGTCCGGCCCTCCACCTGCGAACATATCCTCCAGGTGGGCCGGAACCCCGGGGAGGCGGGATGAGATACCTGCTGCTCGCCACCCTGCTGTTCCTCCTGCCCGCCGGCTGTTCGTCGCCGGGCCCACCGGAGGAGGGGGGCCCCCAGGCCGGCGCCACCCTGGGGACCGGTGTGGTGGATCTGATCCGCCTGGCCCCCGTCGCCGCGGGAACGGCCGGTGAGGCACAGGCGGTTTTCGATGAGGCCCGGCTACGGGCGGAGCAGGTGGTTCGCGAATACCATTTTGACGGGGGATGGCCAACCCAGGGGTGGGCGGCCATGAAGGAGTGCGGCCGTTTCCTGGCCCGGGACGGGATCCTGCGGATCAAGGCCACCGGCAGCGACTTCCAGATGGCGGTGCAGCCCGATTTCGACTGTTCCCGGGCCCAGCGGGTGCTGGTTCGGGCCCGGGTCGACCATGGCGACCGCGGCCACCTGTTCTGGACCACGGAGGACGAACCGGCATACTCCGGCGAACGGTCGATCCAGTTCTGGCTCCATCCCGGCGAGGAGTTCCACACCTACTCCATCGAGGTGGGGGAGCACGAGAAGTGGGGCGGGGGCATCACCAATCTGCGTCTCGATCCCATCGACAAACCGGGCACGGTGGAGATCGATTCGGTGATCTTCATGGGTGGGCTGAACCGGCTGGAGACCGACCTGCTGGCGGCCCGTTGCGGCCTGCCGGAGGCGGCGCTGGAGCTGCGGGACGACCGCCGCCGGGTGCTGGCGGTGGCCCCCGGGAATCCGGTCCTTTTCGACCTGGAGATTCCCCGGGCCGGGGGCGGATCGGCCCCCGAGCTCTGTTTCGCCATCGGCCTGACCGCGGTGGGGCCCGACGGCCGGCGGGCGGTGCCCGGCATACCCCACAGGTTCATGATCAACACCGGTGATGGCGAAACCATCTTCAACCGGGTGCTCAACCCGGCCAACAACCGTCCCCATGGCGGGTGGCGTGAGGAGCGCGTCTCCCTTGACCGTTTCGCCGGCGGCCCGCTGGAGCTGACCTTTTCCGTGGAACCCCTGGGCGACCCCGAAGGCCAGGACTGCCTGGCGGTTTTCGCCAACCCCCTGCTCCAGCCCAACCGGCGGCCGACCCGGCCCAACGTGCTGGTGGTCCTGGTGGACGCCCTGCGGGCTGACCGGCTGGGATGCTACGGACATCACCGGCGGGCCACCCCGCACGTAGACCGGTTCCGCCGTGAGAGCGTGCTCTTCCGTCACGCCCTGGCCAGCTCCTCGTGGACCGCGCCGGCGGTGGCCTCGCTGTTCACCGGCCTGCACCCCTACAAGCACGGTGTCCGCTACGTCGATACCCTTGACCTGGACCGCCGTTTCGAGACCGTGGCCGAGCGGTTCCTCGAAGCCGGCTGGTTCACCGGGGCCGTGTCGGACAACCTGCTGATCACCCCGGGCAACGGGTTCGACCAGGGATTCCGAACCTTTGTTTCCAAGCCGCCCTCCATGGAATCGCGCAAGGCCCGGGCGGTGACCGACATCGCCCTCCGCTGGTTCGAACACCATGGCGACCGGCCCTTCTTTCTCTACCTGCACTACATGGACCCCCATGCCAACTACCAGCCGCGGCAGCCGTTTCATCCCGGCCCCGCATCTCCCGGCGCCACCATCCGTCCCTTTGTGGAGCGGGGCCAGGCCGGCGGTGTGGCCAACCGGATGGAGCAGGACCGCCAGTTCCGGCTCACTCCGGCGGAGGACCAGCGGCTGCTCGATCTCTACGAGGGTGAAATCCTGGCCACCGACTTCGAGGTGGGACGGCTGCTGGCCGGCCTGGAGCAGTCGGGCCTGGCCGGTGAGACCGTGGTGGTCTTTGTGGCCGACCACGGGGAGGAGTTCGCCGACCACGGTGCCTATGCCCATGCCACCTCGCTGTTCGACGAGCTGGTGCGGGTGCCGCTGCTGGTCCGGCTCCCCGGCCGGGGGCGGATTCCATCCCGGGTGGAGGCGGTGGTCTGCGGCGCCGACCTGGGGCCCACCCTGTTCCGCCTCGCCGGGGTGCCCGATTTTACCGGCGAGGTTGACGCCCGGGTCTTCAGCGATCTGTTTGAGGACGGCCACCCGGGGGGTGACCAGCGGGAGGCGTACTTCGAGCTGAATCCGTACTCGCGGAACCCGCTGGCGTCCGGGACCATCGAGGCCACCCGGGGGTTGCGCTACGGCGATCTCAAGCTGCTCTACGAGGTGCGGACCGGCCGCTACCGTCTCTACGACCTGGCGGCTGACCCAGGAGAACGGACCACCATATACGATGACGGGGACCGCCGCTCCATGGAGATGGCGGCCCGCCTCTCCAGCTACCTCGAAGAGGCCGCGGCGGCCGCTGATGCGGGTGACGCCGACGGGGGGCTGCTGGAGGACCGTCAGTTGCGTCAGCTGGATGCTTTGGGATATCTCGACCGGTAGGAAGGGAAGGGCCGATGATTCCTCTGTATGGAGCCAGGTGGATGAGACATGGAGGGCCGGCCATGGTCGTTCTGGCCCTCTTCCTCCTCCCGGCCCTCTCCTGCACCCCGGCCGGACCGCCGCCCGCCGCCGAGGTGATCGACCTCCTGGAACGGCGTCCGGCGGAAACCCCGGCCCCCGACGGCCTGGTACCGGCGGAATCGCAGTCCTGGGATTTCAACCGCGGGCTTCCGGAGGGGTGGAGCGCCGGACCGCCGGGCGTGTCGGTGCACCTGGAGGACGACGGGGTTCGCCTGGAGCACCCGGACCAGCTCCCCTGGCTGGAACTGCGTTGCGGTGAAGGGATCGACCCCCTGCGCTACGGGCGGATCAATGCCCTGGTGCGGCCCCTGGGCGCCACGGATGCGGCGCTCTATTACTCCTTCAGCGACCCGGCCCGCTACCAGCGAAACCTCGTCTCCCGGGTGAAGTACAAGCTGGACGAGACACGTCTGGCGTACGGTCTCGGTTTCCCGGGGATCGACGGGTTTGAGTCCGACATTCGCGTGCTTCGTCTCTATCCCGCACTCACCGGCGGCAGTGCCGTGGTCTGTCGGGTCGCCCTCTGGCCACGCCAACCGGAGTATCTCGCCGGCCACGTGCTGAGCCGGGAGTGGGTGCCCCTGGACCAGCAGTACCGCCGCTGCTGGCGGCTGGTGGGCCCGGGGCAGCGCCAGGTGAGCCTCGACCTGCCCGGGGAACCGGCCGTGCTGCGTTTTGCCGCCGCCTCACTGATCGGGGAGAGGCCGGTGAGCATCAATGCCGAGCTGGAAACCGGCAGCGGGGTGGTTCACCGGCTGGCCGCGGAAGGGGCGCTGGAATCAGGGGGCGGCTGGCAGGAGTTTGGGGCCGACCTGGCGGAGTGGGCCGGGGAGCGGGTCACCCTGCGCATTCGCGTGGAGGGCGGCGACCCGGGGACGGTGACCCTGATCGGTTCTCCGGCACTGCTCCCGCGTGTTCCGGACGAGGAGTGGCGACAGCCCAATGTCCTGCTGATCATGGTGGACACCCTGCGCGCCGACAGGCTCTCCGCCTACGGCAGCGCCCGGCGAATCTCCCCGCACCTCGACCGGCTGGCCCGGAAGGGGGTGCTCTTCAGCAGTGCCTTTGCCCCATCATCCTGGACCCTGCCTTCGGTGGCCGCCCTGCTCACCGGCCAATATCCCGGGGAACTGGAGATCGGCACCGGCAAGCAGCTCCTGCTGCCCGCCGGGGCGCCCACTCTGGCCGAGGGTTTTGCCCGGGCCGGGTATGACACGGCCGGATTCAGCGCCAACTGCATCCTCGACCCGTTCCAGGGCTATTCCCGGGGCTTCGACGCTTTCTATCTCGCAACATACAAGGACTATTCCATGACTGCCGGCCAGTTGAACCGGCGGGCCCTGGACTGGTTGTCCCGGCGGGGAGAGCGGCCGTTTTTCTGCTACCTGCAGTACATGGATCCGCACAGCCCCTACGCCCCGCCCGGCACCGACCGCCATCCGGATTCCAACGCCGCCACCTTCATCCCCCGCCAGGTGGGCGGATACCGTGCGGGGGATATCTATCCCCTGGTGATGGGCAATGAAACATTCGATCCGGCCGACAACCCGGAAGATGTGGCCGCTTTCTACGACGACGAGGTGGCATACGTGGACCACCAGATCGGCCGGCTGCTGGCCGACCTGACCCGCCGGGGGCTGCTGGAAGATACGGTGGTGGCCGTGGTGGCGGACCACGGCGAGGAACTTCATGACCGCGGGTTCTGGTCCCACGGCTTCACCCTCTACCAGGAGCAGCTCCACGTGCCGTTGATCCTCAGCCTCCCCCCGGGGATGCCGAGCCCGCCGGCACCGGCGGGGGGGCTGCATATCCGCACACCGGTGTCGCTGGTGGACCTTTTCCCCACCCTTTTCGACCTGGCCGGTCTGGAACCCGGGGGTGAACCCGCCGGCCGAAACATTTTTGCTGCACCGGAGGAGCGGGGCCTGATCAGCGAGACCTGGACCGGTGGAGTTCCGCCCCGATTCTGTCTCCGCCAGGGGCCGTACAAATACGTGGTATTCAACCGTCAGGCGGCCGGGGCGGCGGAACCGGAGAAGAACCCCGGCCGGTGGATCTGGCAAAACGGCCCGGCGGCGGAGGAGCTCTACAACCTGGAAGAGGACCCGGGGGAGCGGCACAACCTGGCCGCACAGCTGCCCGAGGTTGCCCAACGGATGCGGCGGGAACTGGAACTGCGGTTCGGCATGACGGCGGTAAACGCCGGTGGTGGGAAAGCAGAGAAAATGGACCTGGACACCGAGGAGCGGCTCCGTGCACTTGGTTACATCGAATAAATCCGGCGGCTGGCTGCTGATCAGCGCCGCGGTGCTTCTGGCCCTGGCCGGCTGCGGGGGACCGGAGCCGGAGCAGCCCGGCGGCAGCCTCGACCTGCTGCCCCTGGCGGCCTGGAATGTCGTGCCCGGCGACCCGCCACCCCCGATCCGCCTGCCGGTGGCCGAGGGTTCACCGCTGCTCGGCCCGGGCTGGCAAGCCGATGCCACCGGTGACCACGGGGCCCCGGCGGTGGTGAGCAGTCAGCGGCACGCGGCGCTGCACCTGCCGTTCAGCGTTGATGGCCACGGGGAGGTGGAGATCCTGCTCCGACTGCGCAACCCCTGGCCGAACAAGGAGATCGACAGTTTTTTGGGGACCATCGTCTCCTTCAATGGCCGCAAGATGGCCCACCTCATCCCCGGGGATGAGTGGGCCGACCACCGGGTGACCCTGCCCGCCGGCCAGTTCCACGACGGGGTCAACGAGCTGGTGCTCACCGGCCTGGAGGGCCGCACCGCACTCTCCCGGGTCGATCTTCTGCTCCCTGGCCCGCTGGCCCGTTTCACCGCCGGTGACACTACCAGCCGGGCGCTGGTCTCGGCGGCACCGCTGGTGGTGGATCTGCCTGACCCGCTGCCTGCCGGCGCCCTGCTCGACTTTTCCCTGGCCCTGGTGCCGCAGCTGACCGGGCCGGTAATCTGCCGGCTGGAGTGGCGCCATCCGGGCGGTGAGTGGGGCTCCCTGTTCGAGATGGAGGCGGCGGCATCCGGTAGCGGGACAGCTCCTGAGCGGCACGGCCGGTGGATTCACCAGACGGTGTCGCTGGACCAGCTGGCCGGCGAGAAGATCCGGTTGCGGTTCAGTGTTGACGGCCCCCAGCAGGTCTGCGGGCCGCTTTCCCTGAGCTGGCCGGGTACGGACAGCGCCGCCATGGATACCTCCCCGGCCGGGCCGAACCTGGTGCTGATCCTGGCCGACACGCTGCGCGCCGACCGGCTGGGCGCCGGTGGGTCGGCCCAACGCCTCACCCCCTCGCTGGATGCCCTGGCCGCGGAGAGCGTCCACTTTCGTGACACCCTGGCCCAGGCGTCGAGCACGGTCCCCTCGGTTTCCTCGTTCTTCACCGGCCGCTATTTCAACAGGATCACCCACTGGGTGGACCGGAAGAGCCTGCCCACAACGGTGCCGCTCTTTGCCGAGGCGCTGTCAGCCGGGGGATGCCGGACCCTGGCGGTGATGACCAATCCGCTGCTGCTGCCGGAAACCGGATTTGCCCGGGGGTTTGATGAATACCACCACCTGCCGGGTGCGCCCCGCCATTTTCACGGACGGGAGAACCTGCCGGTACACCAGCCGGCCGAGGCGGTGAACGCCCGTTTCTTCCAGCGGCTGCCGTCCCTGGCCCGGGGCCGGTTTTTCGCCTACCTGCACTACATGGACCCCCACGACCCGTACCTGCTGGAACAGGAGCTGCAGGCCGACCCGCGCTTCAGCGGCGGGCGGCTGAACGGTGAGCCCTGGGAGGGGTGGCTGGGGCCGGCGGTGGAGGAGATTCTCGCCCACGGCGGTAGCACTGTCGTGCCCCGGGACCGCGAGATGCTGGCCCACGCTTACGACAACGAGGTGCGCCGTCTCGACCGGCAGCTGGGGCTGCTGCTGGCCGAGCTGCAGCGCCGCGGCCTGCTCTCGAACACGGTGGTGGCGGTGGTGGCCGACCACGGCGAGGAGTTCTTCGAGCACGGCCTGCTGGGCCACGGCCACACGGTGTACGAGGAACTGCTCCGGGTGCCCGCCCTGGTCCGCTTCCCCCGGCAGCCGGGCTATCCCCGGCCGGCGTTGGTGGGCCAGCGGGTGGAACTTCTGGATATTGCCGCCACCCTGCTGGACGTGATGGTCGCCGGTCCGCCGGAGGGCCACGCCGGCAGCAGCCTGCTGCCCCTCCTTCGGGGGATGGGTGGTGAGCCGGGGGACGAGGTGCGGCATTTCGAGACCCGTTACCGCGCCTGGATCAATCCGCCGCTCAACGATTTTCTGGCGGGGGTGGAAGCCGGCGGCTGGAAACTGACCCGTGACCGGCGGAGCGGCGTGGAGCGTCTCTACCACCTCAACACCGATCCGGGGGAGATGGAAGACCTCGCCGCGGCCAATCCGGACAAGGCCGGAGAGATGAAACAGCGGCTGGATGCCTGGCTTGAAACTCAGGCACCGCTGAATCCCGAGGATGGCGATGCCCGGGACGCCGGGGAGGATGTGGCCAGACGTGAGATCGAGGCACTGCAGGCGCTGGGGTACATGCAATGACCAGGGCACTGACCGTTCTGCTGTTGGCCCTGATGCTGGGCACGGCCTGCGGTCCGGTGCCCGAAGCCGGCCCGCAGGGCCTGGACCTGCTCGAACTCCTGCCCCCTGAAACCCGGATGGACGACCTGCAATTGACCGCGGTGAAGACCAAGCACTGGTCCCTGGCCGACGGGCTGCCCCGGGAGTGGCGCCCCGGACCACCGGGGGTGACCGTGGAGCGGGGGCCGGACGGTGTCCGGCTTTCGGCATCGGAACCGCCCTGGCTGGAGATCCGCATCGGCATCGATCCTCTGCGCTACGAGAGGCTGAAGGTGGTCTTTGCCGAGGGCGAGGGGGAAACGGCCGAGCTCTTCTACTCCTACAGCAAACCGCCGGTCTACCGTCTGGGTGGCCGGGTGGCGTCGAAACCGGCTTCCGCCGCCGCCCCGCACGAGCGACAGTTTTTATTGCCGCACCCCGACGGCGCCGGGGAACGGCTGCAGGCCTTCCGCCTTTACCCCGGCGGCAGGGCCGGCACTGCCGTGACGGTGAAGGAGATCAGCCTGCGGCCCCGCCGGGGCCGGTTCATCCAGGAGGCGATCCTCTCCCGCGACCTCATCGACCTCAACCAGGAATACCGGCGCTGCTGGCGGATTGGCGGAACGGGGGAGCGCCGGGTCACCTTCCGGGTGCCCCCGCAGGGTGCGGTGCTGCGCTTCGGCACCGGCACACTGCTGGGGGGAGGGGATGCCACACTCCGACTGCTGGCGTCGGCCCCCGGCCGCACCGCCGCGGAACTGCTGGCCGTGGCCATCGGCCAACGGGATGAGGGCTGGGTTGACCAGCGGGTGGACCTCTCCGCCTGGGCCGGGGAGAAGCTGACCCTGCGGTTCCGGGTGGAAGCGGCGGCGGGCAGCCGGGCGATCCGCCTGGTGGGGTCTCCGGTGGTCCGGGCCAGGGGCGGGCCGTCACAACCCAATGTGGTGCTAGTGGTGGTGGACACTCTGCGGGCGGACCGCCTCTCCGCTTACGGACACCCTGATCGGCTATCGCCCCATCTCGACCGGTTGGCCCGCCGGGGACTGCTCTTCAGCCGGGTACGATCCCCCTCCTCCTGGACCGTCCCCGCCACCGCCGCATTGATCACCGGCCGCTACCCCGTGGTGCCGGGGGTGGAGAAGGGCGCGGTCCCGGCGGTGCCCCCCGGGGCGCTCACCCTGGCCGAGCGCTTTTCTCGCCAGGGGTATGCCACCGGTGGTTATTCGGCCAATTTCGTGCTGGACGGCTTCCGGGGATTCGCCCGCGGGTTCGAGACCTGGTTTCTCGCCCCGTACCAGGACGCCCGGCTCACCGCCCGGCAGCTCAACCAGCAGGCTCTTTCGTTCATCCACACCCGGCGGGAGGAGCCTTTCTTTCTCTTTCTGCAGTACATGGACCCCCACGAACCCTACGACGCGCCCACCCCTGACCATCCCCGGGGGAAGCGTGACGGGCCGTTCGATATCCGCCGGGGTCACCGCTGGCAGGACGGCACCATCGTGCCCCTGGTCATGGATTGGGAACGGCTGGCCGGGCCGGAGGAGCAATCGCGTCTCGAAGGCTACTACCACGATGAGGTGGACTACGTGGACCGCTGCCTGGGCCGTCTGCTGGCCGCCCTGGGGAGTGCGGGGCTGCTGGAGGATACGGTGGTGCTGGTCACCGCGGACCACGGCGAGGAACTGGGTGACCACGGCCACTGGTCCCACGGCTTCACCCTGAACCGCGAAGTGCTCCATGTGCCGCTGGTCCTCTCCGCGCCGGGACTGGAGCACCGGGCGGGAACGGTGGTGCACACCCCGGTGTCCCTGGTGGACGTTGTCCCCACCCTGGCCGGTCTGGCCGGCCTCCCGCCCACCGCCGGGCCGCTGGACGGGCAGCACCTGCTGGAAGCCGCCCCCGGCCGTACCCTCTTCGCCGCCACTGCGGCCTGCGGTCTGCCCCCGCGATACGCAGCCTTTGACGGGCGTTACGCCTACATCCGCTTCGACCGTCACGCCGCCGAGGATTGCCCCCCCGATTCCCAGGCCGCCGCCTGGCTGGTTCACGCCGAACCGTCGGGCCGGGCGCTCTATGACCTCCAGGCCGACCCGCTGGAACGGAACAATCTCGCCTCGCAGTTCCCGGATGTGGTCTCCCGCATGGAGGCCGGGCTGCAGACGCGCTTTCCCCACAGCGGGGAGGAGGCCGGAGACACCACCGTGGATCAGGCCCACCAGGAACGCCTGCGGGCACTCGGCTATATTCAATAAATACAATTAGATAGGTTGGTTTTGCTGCCTGCCTGCCATCCCGGGTATCCGCCTGGATCGGCCTTGTGATATTGTGTTTTCAACCCCTCACTGCAGTTGTTGTGTGGCGTTCTCCTGGCCGGGGCTGGATAGATGTCATCTCCACCCGCTTCCGGTCAGGCTGTGCGGGCAAAATGCCGATAAGCATGGGGTGGGAGTAGTACGGCAATATCAAGCTTTCTGGAGGTGACACAGGTGTATCTATACAAACAGAAAAATGAGAGCAGCGGCCCCTGCCGGCCCCACTGTGGGCGGCGGGCCCTTTTGATGGTCCTGGTTCCTGTCCTGCTGGTGCTGTTCGGGGCCCTGCCCGCCATGGCGGAGTACACGGCACCCACCATCACCATCACCGAGCCGGACGGAGTTTCGGACAAGGTCGTGGCGGCGGACAACTACGCTGAAAAGATCCTCCAGGATCCCTGGGACCTGGACCAGGAAACCGACTTCCACTACTTCATCGACGAGTTTCGGGACAGTGGTTTCACCGGCAGCGGCGGTGACTCGGTATGGACCGGCGTCTCGTTGCCCACGGTGGAGACCTGGGATCCGGAGATGACCTCCGACTGCTCCATCATCCTGCTCCACCCTGGTGACGAGAGCGCGTTGAACGTCGGGCGCAAGGGGGTCAACCACCCCATCGATGCCTCGACCTACCGCTACCTCTCGTTCCGGATGTATGTCTCTCGGAACACCAAGAGCCAGCTGGTCTGGTTCAATGACGTGAACCACTGGCCCCCCCGGGACGGCGACATCAGCGCGTCCGAATTTTTTCAGTCCTACGAGGGCTGGCAGATCTACACCGTGGATCTGGCCACTCTGGGCACGCTCAGCGGCCCATCCTGGGGCGGGGAAGTCTACGGCCTGCGCTTCGACCCGGCCAACGAGAAGGACGTGCGGGTCACCATCGACTGGATCCGCCTGCACGCCGCACCGGGCAGCAGCAACGTCAAGACCGTGCGTTGGAACCACACCGACCCCAACGGCCAGGCGGTGGTCAGCCTCTTTGCCAGCCGGGAGAGCCAGCTGGGCCGGGGCCACGGTGCCGTGTACGATGTGGCGGCCCTGGCGGTGGACGCCAGCCCCGGCACCTACAACTACAACGTGGGGCACCTGGCCGGCGAAACGCTCAATCTCTTCGCCCTGATCGGGGAGGAATATGCCCAGGTGGTGCTCAATGATGCCTGGGACATGAGCCAGGCCACCGATGTGGAGGAATATGGAAACGTCACCGGGGCCTCGTTCAGCAACGGAATCTTCAGCTGCACGTCCGCCGGCACCGACCCCTATATCATGCCGCGCATCGCTGACCGGTATCCGGTGAAGGCCAGCACCTTCCCCATCCTCTCGTTCCGCATGTACCTCAGTGAGGGCAACAACTACGAGGTGCTGTTTCGTCGCGAGGGCAGCACCGCCTGGCACAGCACCGGATTCCAGACCACACAGAGCGGTTGGCAGACCTACACCGTGGACATGCGGCAGGTTTCGGCGTGGACGGGAAACATCACCACCCTGCGCATCGATCCCACTTTTGGCGCGGGGCCGGTGAACATCCGTCTGGACTGGGTGACCCTGAACACGCTCAACTCCAGCGGCGCCGGTGAAGACACCACCGACCTGAGCCTCAGTCCGGGGCCGCTGTCGGTGAACCACGCCCCGACGATCCAGTTCGAGGCCCCCTCCTGGGACACCGGCGCCGACTTTGCCACCACCGTGCTGGGCAACTCCTGGGACATGGCCCAGTCCTCCGATCTGCGGAGCTACACCGGGTTGGCCGGCGTTTCCTTCACACCGTCCAACGGCCTGACCGCCACCACCACCACGTCGGATTCGCAGATGATCTACCGGGATCTCACCGGCCAGGCGGTGGACGCCAACAACTACCACACGCTGAGTTACGACCTGTTCATGGAGGACCCCATCGCCGATCCGGCGGACACCGCCGCCGGCACGCTGCGCTTCGACGTGGCCCGAATCCTGTTCCGCACCAGCCACGATGTGATGGAGACGTGTACCGACGACGTAGTGCTCTATTTTGGCTACCAGGACCACCCCACCATCAGTGGCCTGCGCAGCCAGGACCGCAGCGGCTGGGTCCGCTACCACATCTACCTGCCTGATGCCCAGCTGGAACCGGACAGCGCCGTGTTCGACCACATCCCCTGGGGGGGCAGCGAGGGCTGGTTCCGTCTCGACACGTCGGAATACGGGCAGGGCATCGGCGGCGGACGGAAATACCGCCTGCGCAACGTCAAGCTCACCGCGGACGACGAGTCCTTTGGCGAGTATGTGATCCGCTGGGCCGATCGCGACCCGGACGACAACGCTCGGATCACTTTCTTCTATGACGATGACAACAGCGGGTACGACGGCATCGAGATCAACGAGGCGTCGATCTATGAGGACCTGGATGGCACCGGGGGGAGCTACACCTGGCTCACCGGCGGCATCCCCGAGGGGCTTTACTGGCTTCACGCCCGGATCACCGACACCACCGCCGTGACCAAGGTCTACGCGCCGCGGCCGGTCTATGTCCACTACAGCGAAGTGCCTGACACCGAACCGCCCTACCTGGCGGATCAGCACCCGCCAGCCGGTTCGGTGGGTGCGTCCCCCTACACCCGCATCCTGACCCACGTGCGCGACGACTATTCCGGGCCCGATCCCGACACGTTGATCATGCGAGTGGACGGCGGCATCGTTACTCCGACCGTCTCCGGCGGCGGCCGAGACCTGGTTGTGGATTACGATCCCTCGGGCACACTTTCCTTTGGCCAGTCGGTCACCGTGTGGGTTATCGCCTCGGACCAGGCCGACGACCCGCACCTGATGGACGAGGTCTACAGCTACCAGGTCACATCCTCCCAGGATTCGGACGGCGATGGCTTGCCCGACGAGTGGGAGATATTGAACGGTCTCGACCCGGGGAGCGGTGACGGCGAAGACGGCGCCGATGGCGACGCCGATGGCGACGGCCGGAGCAACCAGGACGAGTACGAGGGGGGAACCGACCCCACGAGTCCGGCGTGTATTCTCGCCTCACCGGGTTCCGGCCCGGACAATCCGCCAAAAGGCCATGGATATTACACCGACGGCACACCGGTGGACTGGCTGCAGTTCACCGCCTACGGGGTGATCGCCTGGGGCCTCAACCTGGTGGGCGGGGACATCGACGGTGACGGCATCGACGAGGTGATCACCGGGCCCGGCCCGGGCGCGGTGTTCGGACCCCATGTACGCGGCTGGAAGATGGTCGATGATACGGTGACCTCCATGCCCCAGGTGAACTTCTTTGCCTACGGCACCCTGAAATACGGGGTGAACGTGGCTTGCGGCGATGTCGATGGCGACGGATCCGATGAGATTATCACCGGCGCCGGTCCCGGTGCGGTGTTCGGCCCCCATGTCCGCGGCTGGAACTACGACGGCTCGGCCGTGAGCGCCATCGGCGCCATCAGTTATTTCGCCTACGGCACGCCCAAGTACGGGGTCAACGTCACCCTTGGTGACATCGACGGCGACGGCTATGATGAGATCATCACCGGCGCCGGCCCGGGTACGGTGTACGGGCCCCACGTCCGCGGCTGGAACTATGACAACTCGGCCATCGCCGCCATTCCCAGCGTCAGTTTCCTGGCCTATTCCACCAACCAGTGGGGGGTCAACGTGGCCTGCGGGGACATCGACGGTGACGGCATCGACGAGATCGTCACCGGTGCCGGACCGGGAACCGTCTTCGGCCCCCACGTCCGCGGCTGGAACGTGGACGGCGGCCAGGCCACACCGATCAGCCAGGTCAGTTTCTTCGCATTCGACACCACCAGGTGGGGGGTCAACGTGGCCTGCGGCGACTTTGACGGCGACGGCGTCGATGAAATCGTGGCCGGCCCGGGCCCGGGTTCCGAGTTCGCCACCGACGTGCGGGCCTTCAACTGGGACGGCAGTGGTGCGGTGAGCCAGATGGAGAGCGCCTACTTCCGAGCCTTTGATCCGTCGGTGACCTACGGGTCCCGGGTGGGGGCGGTGCAGTTGGGCGACTGATCCTTTCGGGAACGTCATTCATGGCGCCGGGGTTTCGCCGATTCAATCGGTGGGATTCCGGCGCCCTTTACTGTACATACCCCAGGGCGCGTCGGTGGCCCGTTTCACTCCCCCCGGGCCTTGTGCTATTATTCGCGCGCTCTGAAAGCCCCACCATCAGGGCATCACGGGGTGTTCCCCATCTATCCGCGGACGGCGGACCAGGTAGCCGAGGCAGATGATCTCCAGATTTCTCCAGTTCTGGGCCAAGGTGGTGTATCGCTACTACCTGGTGGTCCTTGCCCTGGCCCTGATCCTCACCGTGGCCTGTTTCTCTTTTCTCAGCCGCATCGAATTTCGCACCGACGTGATGGCCCTGCTGCCGCCCGATCTGCCGGCGGTACGGCACCTGCTGGAGGCCCGGGACGATTTCGGCGCCGACCTGGCCCTGATGGTGGTCACCAGGACCGACGGCGGCCAGGTGATCGACTACACCGATGTGGTGGAGGACCTGGCCGAGCGGATCGCGGAGAGTGAGCTGGTGGCCGGGGTGGACTACAACCTCCTCGCCGACCTGCCCTACGACGCCATCCTGCGCCACCTGCCGGCACTGATGGAGCCGGGCGACCTGGAGCGGCTGGCCCGCAGGCTCTCCGATCACGCCATTGCCGACCAGGTGGCCAAGGACCGGCTGGCGCTGATCTCCATTCCGGCTCCCATGGTCCAGGAACTGATCCAGCGCGACCCCCTGGACCTCTTCAGCCTGATCCGCGGCCGCTTCACCAGCTGGGGCGGCAGCGAGAAGCTGGCCACCACCGACGGCTACTTCATCAACGGTGACGGCAACTGCCTGCTGGCCCTGGTGCGTCCCACCCAGAGCAGCGACGACGTGGACTACGATGAAGCGTTGATGGCCATGCTCAACACCGCCCGTGACCGGATGCTGGCCGAATATGTGGATGAGGACGAGCTGGAGCCGGGGCTGCTGCAGATACAGTTCACCGGGCCGCACATCATCGCCGCCATCGAGTCCAACCTGATCCGCCGGGAGATGCTCCAGGCGGTGCTGCTCTCCCTGCTGGGCGTGCTGGTTCTCTTTGCCGTGGCCTTCAAGCGGATCGGTTCGTTTCTCTACATCGGCCTGCCGCTGGTGGCCGCCGGCTTCTGGACCATGGGTTTCTGCTACCTCTACACCGGGGCCATCACCCTGCTGGGCGGGGCGGTTCTGGCGATCATGATCGGGCTGGGTGTGGACTTCGCCATCCACATCTTCAGCCGCTTCCTCGATTATCGGGGTGACGGCAAGGATCCCCTGGAAGCGCTGTCCATCGCCATGGGCGAGACCGGGCGCAGTGTCTTCACCGGGGCGGTGACCACGGCCATGGCGTTCTACGCCATGGCGTTTTACGACTTCAAGGGCATCCGTGAATTCGGGGTGATCACCGGCACCGGGGTGCTGCTCTGCATGATCTCCATGTTCACCGTGCTGCCGGCTATGCTCACCTTCCGGGCCAAGATCGTCAAGCGCTACCACCACAAGAAGCTGTTCACCTTCGGCACCGAGCACCTGGCCCGCGCCGTGCAGCGGCACTACCGCCTGGTGCTGGTTCTCTTCGCCCTGATGACCCTCTTTCTCGGCTGGCAGGCGCTGAACCTGGAAGTGGAGGAGGGCTTTGCCGCCACCCGGGCCGAGATCAACCCGGCCTACCGCTTGATGGGCGAGGTGCAGCAGGCCTTTGGCATCAGCTTCCAGCCGATCATCCTCACCCTGGAAGGGGAGGACCTGGCCCGGGTGGAGGCGATGGCGGCCGAGGCCGATCGCCAACTGGAGCCACTGGCCGGGCGGGGGCTGCTGCGCTCCTTCGACTCGATCTTCAGTTACCTGCCCCGTCGTGACATCCAGGAGGTCAACGTGGCCGGGGCGCTGGCCCTCTGTGCGCGGCTCGACCCGGAGCGGGTGGAGCGGGTTTTCCTCGAAGAACTGGAGGCCGGTGATTTCGACACCGCCATGTTCAGCCAGTACGCGGCCACGGTGCGCGCGGCCCTGGAGGACCCGCGGGTGCTGACGGTGAACCAGATCCTGCGCGCCGAGTCGCTCTACCGCTATTTTTTCCGCTACATGGCCTTCAAGGGCGACGGTTCGATCCGGCTGGCCTATTACCTCTACCCGGCCCACCGCCCGGCCGGGGAGGAACTGCTGGGTGAGCTGGAGCGGATGACCGGCCAGTTGTCCGGCCTCGGCGGCAAGGCCCATGTTTCGGGCATCCCCATTCTCACCGACGAGCTGAAGCGGCTGACCCGCAGCGGCTACCGGGTGGTCTCGCTGCTGGCCCTGGGCCTGGTGGTGCTGGTGCTGAGCATCCACTTCCGCCGGCCGGGGCGGGTGGCCCTGGTGCTGGCCCCACTGGTGCTGGCGGTGATCTGGCTCACCGGGATCATGGCCCTCTTCGACGTGCAGCTGAACATCATGAACGTGGCGGTGACGCCGATGATCCTCGGTATCGGCATCGACTACGCCGTGTACACCATGCACCTCTATTTTCAGAACCCGGGCACGAGCTTGCCGCTGGTCTTCCGCACCAGCGGCAAGGCGCTGGTGCTGAGCACCATCACCACCACCGTCGGTTTCGGCTCGCTGGTCCTGGCCCGGCACCCCGGCCTCTCCACCATGGGCCTGCTGGCCACCGTCGGCGTCTGCCTCTGCCTGCTGGCCACCATCTGCTTCCTGCCCGCGGCCATCACCCTGCGCGAACGAATCCTTGAACGCTGACCGGCCATTTGTTACCCTCCCACCAGTTTATTGTAGTTCGGCCTAAACCTCGGCCGTTGGCTTTCGTATGAACTATCAGAGCGGATTTCAATCAGCCCGGACGGACTATTCATCGCACAACACCCATGGAGCCGGCAGACCAGTGAACATTAAAACAGCAGCAGACGAACGGCCGGCAATGGCCCTGCCGGCCGTGGCTCTTCTCCTTGCCCTGTTCCTCCTCAATACTGCCTGCGAGTCCAGTGGCGGGGGGGTGGTCCCCACCTACCCCGTGGCCCGGGGAGAGTTCAGGATCAGCATCGTGGAGAGCGGGGAACTGAAGGCCGAGAACTCGATCGTCCTCTCCTCCCCCCGGACCCGTTTCGGCACGGTGCAGATCGTCGACCTGGTGGAGGAGGGGAGCCAGGTGGCCGAGGGGGATTTCGTGATCCAGTTCGACACCACCGAACCGCAGAAAAGGATCGACGACAAGCAGGCCGAACTGGAGATCTCCCTCGCCGACCAGCGCAAGATGAAGACCGACCAGGATTCGAGGATGAAAGACCTGGGGCACCAGCTGGTCAACCAGGAAGCCTCCCTGGAGCTCCAGGAACTGCGCCAGGAGAGGATGCGTTTCGAGGCCGAGGCCTCCCGGCGGGAAGTGGAGCTGGAGGTCACCCGGGCCCGGCTGGCCGTGGAACAGGCGCGGGAGAAAATCGATACCCAGAAAATCATCGATTTCGAGGAGCGGCTCAAGCTGGAACTGAAGCTTAAGCAGGTGCGCAACGACCTCAATGCGGCGCTGAAGGACATGGACAAGCTGACGCTCAAGGCGCCGGCCCCCGGCCTGGTGGTCTACCGCCGCAACTGGTCCACCGACGCCAAGGTGCAGGTGGGGGACAACCCCTGGCCAGGCATGCCGCTGGTGGAGCTGCCCGATCTCTCCCGTATCGTGGCTGCGACCCAGATCAACGAGGTGGACGTGAGCAAACTGGAGGATGACCAGGACGTGATCGTCACCCTCGACGCCTTCCCCGAACAGTCATTCACCGGCAGGGTCTCCGACATCGCCACCCTGGCCACGGAGAAGGAGCGGCGGTCATCGGTCAAGGTCTTCCCCGTGGAGGCGGTGCTCGACCAGTCGGACCCGATCATGAAACCGGGGATGACGGTGAAGGTGGAGGTGGTGGTGGAGCGGATCCCGGATGTGATCTACGTGCCGCTGGAGTCGGTGTTCGAGCGCGGTGACGGGATGATCTGCTACGTCAGCACCAACGGGTCCTTTGACGAACGCGCGGTGGTCCTCGGCTCGCGCAACGACAATTTCGTCGTGGTGGAGGAAGGCCTGGAGGAGGGGGAGCGGGTGGCCCTGCGTGATCCCAACCTGCCCCTGGAAGCCATCGGGCTGCCCGACGGCTCGGGGGCCGACGAGCGGGCACCCGCACCGGCAGCGGCGCCGGAAGGCCGCGTGATGATCGTGGGCTGAACATGAAACTGACCGAAAACCTCGCCGTGGGCCTCGGCGGCCTCATCGACCACAAACTGCGCACCCTGCTCACCATGCTGGGCATCATCTTTGGTGTGGCCGCGGTGGTGGCCATGCTCTCCATCGGTGAGGGCGCCCGCCGGGAGGCCCTGAAAAAATACGAGATGCTCGGGGTGAACAACATCATCGTCCGCGAGAAGCCGATGAACCAGGACGAGCTTCAGCGGGTCCGGGCGGCCTTCTCCCGGGGTCTCTCCGTCCGTGACGCCGAGAGCCTCTCCGAAATCGTCCCCTTCGTGGAGGTGGCCGCGCCCCAGCGCGAGATTGAACTGGATGTCAAGTATCTCGACGTGAACACCAGCCGGATGGTGGTGGGCACGGTGATCTCCTACCAGCAGTTGATCAACTACTACGTGGAGAAGGGGTCGTTTTTCAACCGCGCCCAGTATACGCAGCGGGAAAAGGTCTGCGTGCTCGGGGCGGGGGTCAAGCGCAAGCTCTTTCCGCTGGAGAACGCGCTGGACAAGATGATCAAGCTCGGTGACCAGTGGTTCCGGGTCATCGGGGTGATGGAGCGCAAGGGGCAGTATCTGGAGGCCAGCGGTGTGGCGGCCATCCGTGACCTGGACCAGGACATCTACATCCCGCTGAGCACCTCCACCGAGCGGTTGGAGATGGCGGCCACCTCCACGGCACGGATGACCCGTCGCGGGTCGGAAAGCAGTTACGAGCGGACCACACTGAGCAGTGAGATCGACCAGATCACCATCAGGATCGGGCAGAGCGATGACTTGCCCGAAGCGGCCAACCTGATCAAGCGGATCCTGCTCCGCCGGCACCACAACAACATGGACTTCGAGGTGATCGTACCTGAAGCGCTGCTGGCCCAGGAGCAGAAGGAAAAACGGATCTTCGACATCGTCATGGCCTGCATCGCCGGCATCTCGCTGCTGGTGGGCGGCATCGGCATCATGAACATCATGCTGGCCACGGTGCTGGAGCGGACGAGGGAGATCGGGGTGCGCCGGGCCATCGGTGCCACCCGGTCCGATATCCTCGGCCAGTTCGTGGTGGAGGCCTCGCTGCTCAGTTTTATCGGCGGCGCCATCGGCATTCTCGTCGGTTTTGCCATGGCCTTCGCCATCGACCAGGTGGCCAACTTCCGGGCGGTGGTGACCCTGTCGTCGATCGTCGTCGCCTTTGGCGTCTCCACCCTGGTGGGGCTGGTCTTCGGCATCTACCCGGCACGCAAGGCGGCCCAGCTGGACCCCATCGAGGCATTGCGCTACGAGTGACCGTACAGAGGAGGGGTGATGAAGAGAATGGACCTGCACGCGATCGTTCCGCTGCGGCCGCTCCTGCTCACGGTGGTGCTGGCCGGAATTCTGTTTTTCACCCCAGGGCCGGCGGCTGTGGGCCAGGAGTCGTTGCCCACCGTGGCGGCCGGCCGCCTGCTAACCCTCGAAGAGAGTGTGGCCATGGCCCTGGAGCGAAATTACGGTATCCGCCAGCAGCGGCGCAGCCACCTCTCCGCGGTGGAGGACTTGAGTTACGCCCGGGCCGAGCGTTTCTACCCCCGGGCCTGGTCCGAGTTTCTGCTCCCCTCCTACAGCAAGGATACCATCAGCCAGTTTGACCTGGACACCGGAATCGAGGTCTTTGTCCCCAGCGACACCACCACCTACGACGGGGCGGTTTACGTGGCTTTGCCGGTATTCACCGGCGGCTACTTTCAGGTCAGTTACGATGCGTTCCGCCTTGACCAGACCAGCGGTGACAATGAGGTCCACACCTGGTCCAGCACATCCCGCCTCTCCTTCATCCAGCCCTTCCTCGGCGACAACGAGGGCAAACTGGCCGAAACCCGCGCCGAAACCGGCCTGCTCATCGCCGAGGAGGCGTTGCGGCGGCAGGTGACCGGATTGACCTTTAACGTTGCTGCCGCGTATTACGGGTTGGTGCGCGCGATCAAGCGGGAGGAGATCGGCCGCGACCGGGTGAAGCAGGCCCGGGCGAGCTACGAGATCGCCGCCAACAAGTACACCGCCGGGCTGATCCCCGAGGTGGAGGCGATGCAGCTGGAGGTGGAGGTGGCCCGGGCCGAGGCCGACCAGGCGAGCATCAAGGCCACCCGCCGGGGAAACGAAGACCAGTTCCGCGACATCCTCGGTCTGGGGCTGGATGAAAATGTGAGCGTGGTCACCGAGGTGCCGGACGTGGCGGAAGAAATCGACCTCCAGGAGGCAGTGCAGCGGGCGCTGGTCACCCGCAGCGACATCCGGGAGCAGGAACTGCAGATCCAGCTGTCCAACCTCGACCTGCGCAGCGTGCGGCGGGAGAATAACCTCCAGGGCAATATCAGCATGTACTACGGCTACGACGGCAAGGAGGAGAGTTACTCCGACACGCTGGACAACTGGAATTCCAACCAGGGGCTGACCTTCAACCTCAGCCTGCCGCTCTTCGATTCGGGGCGCAACAAATCCCGGGTCACTCAGCAGCGGCTCTCCCTGGAGAGCCTTGAACTGGGGCTGACCGACCTGCGGCGCCGGGTGGAACTGGAGGTACGCGAGGCTGTTCGGGCGGTTGAGGAGGCGAAAATCCGGCTGGACATCCTCACCTCCACCCTGCGGGTGGCCGAGCGGACCTACGAGATCAACCTCCAGCGCTTCGAGGTTGGAATGCTGACCAGCCAGGAACTGTTTCAGGAGGAGGTGCGGCTCAACGAGACCCGGCTGGAGCACCTCAATGCCGTCATCGACCTCAACCTGGCCTGGGCTCGCTATGAACGCGTGGTCAACCAGTAATTAGTTTCGCTCTCCTGGCGGCAATGCTTAATCCCCCGGGGCCGATGTGCCGTAGAGTAGGGTAGAGAGCCGCCGCTTACCGGCCGCTCGCAACCGGCCGGGTCGACGATCCCCCGGGAGAGGTATGTGATGGTGGAGGAGCAGAAAAAAAAGGCGGATCGCCGGGTGCCCGACCACCCCATGGACCAGCCGCCGGACCCCACGGACGAGGAAGCCCGCGCTGCCTACCTGCGCCGTCTGCGCAACGAGATCGAAGAAGGCCTGTACAAGGTCCCCGCCGAGTGGATCGCCGAAAAGATCATCGAATCCGAGATGGAAAAGTAACCTGCCGATTGCCACCCGGACTGTCCGCTCCGTGTCATTGCGAGGAGACGACCTTGGTCGTCGACGAAGCAATCTCATTGGCATCAGTACCGTTGCCAGAGAGATCGCCGCGTTGCAGGCTTCGCCTGCTCCTCGCGATGACAGGAGGGCGGCAATCCGGGAAAGGGAGGTCAGCTGTTGTTGACCTTGCGGCCGGACTCGTCGAAGCGGTGGAATTCCATGGTGTAGGAGCCGCGGCCCTGGGTCAGGGAGCGGAAGGCGGTGGAGTAGTTGAAGAGGTCGGAGAGCGGGGCGTAGGCTTCTACCAGTTTGAGCTGCCGGTCGCCGATCTGGGCATCGTCGTCCCCCTGGGCCATCCCCTCGATCTTGCCCCCCCGGGCCATCAGGTCGCGGATCACCTCGCCGGTGGCGTCCTCGGGCACCTCGAGGCTGATCCGCATCACCGGCTCAAGGAGCAGCGGCGCCGCCGCGCGGAAGGCGGCATCCAGGGCCTGACCGGCCGCCACCTTGAAGGCCAGTTCGGAGGCGTCGTTTTCCTTCAACTCGCCGCCGGTCAGGGTGGCCTCGATGTCGGTCATGGGGTAGCCCATGATATGGCCGCTCTGTGCGGAATCGCGCATTCCCTCCAGCGCTGCCTCGACATAGGCTTCGGGGATTTCTTCGACGGGGGCCCGGTTCACCGCCTTGAACCCGCCGGAACGTTCCAGCGGGGCCAGGCTGACCCGCACCCGGGCATGGTGCTGCTTGCCGGCGATCTCCTTGTCGAACTCGCCCCAGCCCTCGGCCGGTGCGGAGATCGTCTCGCGGTAGACCACCTGCGGCTTGCCGGTTTTCACCTCGACGTTGAACAACTGCTTCAGGCGGTCGACGATGATCTCCAGGTGCAGTTCGCCCATCCCCGAGATCACGTTCTGACCCGTCTCCTCCTCCAGCTTGAAGATAAAGGTCGGGTCGTCGGCGGTGAGTTTCTTCAGTGCTTCCTGCAGCCGGTCGAGGTCACCCACCGTCCGTGGCTCGATGGCCATGGAGATCACCGGCACCGGGCGGTCGATCCGCTCCAGCTGAAGAGGGTGGTCGGGGTGGCAGAGGGTGTCGCCGGTGCTGCAGAGTTTGAGCCCGGCCACGGTGACGATGTCACCGGCCCGCATGGAGTCCTGCCGTTCGCGGCGGTCGGCGTGCATGCGGAAGATGCGGGCCACCCGCTCCCTGGCATCGTTGGTGGCGTTGATCGTGATCGCGCCCTTCTCGATGCTGCCGGAGTAGACCCTGAGGTAGGTCAGCCGGGTTTCCGGGGTGCTGACAACCTTGAAGACCAGGGCACAGAAGGGCTCGGAGAACTCCGGGGCCCGCTGTTCCTTATCGCCGGTCAGGGGATTGATCCCCTCCACCGGCGGCAGGTCCGGCGGCGCGGGGAGGTAGTCCACCACCGCGTCCAGCAGCGGCTGGATACAGCGGTTGCGCAGGGCCGAGCCGCAGAGCACCGGCACCAGCTTCCCGGAGAGGGTGCCGCTGCGCAGGGCGGCGACAATCTCCTTCTCCCCCAGTTCCTCGCCGGCGAGATATTTTTCCATCAGGCTGTCGTCGATGTCGCACACCGCCTCCAGCAGCGTCTCCCGGGCGGCCCGGCAGCTTTCCTCCATCTCGGCGGGGATGTCTGATTCGCGGTAGCTGGCGCCCAGTTCATCGGTGTCGTAGACCAGGGCCTTGCCGCGCACCAGGTCCACCGCGCCGATAAAATCGCCCTCCTCTCCCACCGGCAGCTGTAGCGGCACCGCGTTGGCCCCCAGTCCGCGGCGGATCGAACTCACCGCCCGATCGAAACTGGCCCCGATGCGGTCCATCTTGTTGATGAAGGCTATCCTCGGGACACCGTAGCGGGTGGCCTGGCGCCAGACCGTCTCCGACTGCGGCTGAACCCCGGCCACACCGCAGAAGACCACCACCGCACCGCCCAGCACCCGCAGGGAGCGTTCCACCTCGATGGTGAAGTCCACGTGGCCCGGCGTGTCGATGATGTTCACCTGGTGATCTTTCCAGGAGACGGTGGTGGCGGCCGAGGTGATGGTGATCCCCTTGGCCTGCTCCTGGGGCATGTAGTCCATCACCGCGGCCCCGTCGTGGACCTCGCCCATCTTGTGCGTCACCCCGGCGTAGTAGAGCACGCGCTCGGTGACCGTGGTCTTCCCGGCGTCGATGTGCGCAATGATCCCCACGTTGCGCAGGCGGTTCAGAATTTTTCCGGGTTTTGAGGCCATCGTGTGAACCACTTCGATGAGTCTGGGCCAAACCGATGGAGCAGACCGATTCGGGAGGGAATTACCGAAAGGGAGTCAACGGCGGCGCAGCAGCAGGAGGAATCATACCGGATCGGCACTGGCCAAATCAACGAACCGGGACCGGGTTACCGCATGCTGCGTATTTGTTTTATCATGGGGCATGACCACCGCGCAGCGATCATTCTGGGATGGGCGGGCCGCCGAGCGGACCCGCTTCACGGCCCCGGGGCCGGGACCCTCGTTCTATGACCTCGTTCCCCCGGGCTGCCGCCTGCTGGACCTCGGCTGTGGTTATGGCCGAACCCTGGCCGAGCTATCCCGCCGGGGTTACGGGCGGCTCACCGGAATCGACTTCTCTCCAACCATGCTTCACCGGGCCGGTAAGGAAACCAATCGCGCCGATCTGGCCGCGGCGTCGGCCGGGGCGTTGCCTTTTGCCGACGGTGTTTTCGACGCGGTGCTGGCCGTGGCCCTCTTTACCTGCATCCCTGATCTGGGGGCCCAGTGCCGGGCCGCCGAAGAGGTCCACCGGGTACTCCGTCCCGGAGGGGTTTTCTGTGCCAGCTTTTTTCTGCTCAACCGCGACGGCCGCAACCGCCGGCGTTACCATCAGCTGGCCAGTCCCGGAAGCCCGGACTGGGGCCTCTTCCGGCTGGAGCCGGGCGGGTTGCTGCGTCACCACGCCATGGGGCGCCTGCGGTGGCTGTTTCGCCGTTTCCGCTGGCTGCAGGCCGAGGAACAGCGCTTCGACACCATGGGCGGGCACCATTCCCGGGGGCTGATGTTGCTGGCCTGCAAGGAGGAAGGGCGATGAACTTCGGTGGAACCAGGGGCCTGGTGGATCTGCACCTCCACTCCACCTTTTCCCCTGACGCCAGGGTCACCATGGAGCAGCACTGCCATACCGCCGTCGGATTGGGGCTCCGGCGCATCGGCTTCAGCGAGCACCTGGAACTGGACCCCGCGGACAGCGGATACGGCTACTTCAATTATCCGGCCTACCTGGCCGAGATCAGGCGCTGCCGGTCGCTGTTCCAGGGGCGGCTGGAGATCACCGCCGGGGTGGAGGTGACCTGGCTCCCGGAACTGGAGGACGAGATCAGCTCGACGCTGGCGGCGATGCCGGACCTGGACCACGTGATCGGGTCGGTGCACCTGGTGGACGGGGGGAACATGACCGATCCCCGGGAAGTGGGCGACTTCTTCCGCCTGCGCACGGCCGAGCAGGTCTACGGCCCCTATTTCGAGCTGCTGGGCCAGGCGGCCGCTTCCGGACTCTTCGACATCCTCGGCCACTTCGACGTGGCCAAGAAATTCGGCGTGAACGAGTACGGCCCCTTTGAATTCGGCCAGTGGGCCCACCTGGCTGAGCCGGTGCTGCGGCTGGCGGCGGATGCCGGCCTGGTGCTGGAGATCAATGCCTCGGGGTTGCGCCAGTATCCCAACGAGACCTATCCCACCGCCGAGGCCCTGGACCGCTTCCGCCAGCTGGGCGGGGTGGGGGTGACCCTCGGCTCGGACGGCCATGTGCGCCGTCACGGCTGCTGGGGACTGGAGATGGCCGCGGCAACGGCGGCCGCCGCCGGGTGGAGCGAGCTGGCGGTCTTCCTCAATCGGAAGCTAAGCTTTTTCCCGCTGCCGTAAAAATGGGGACAGTTACCTGTTTCAAGGTGACAGACGCCCGTCTCTGTAAATGATGTCGTGAAAGAGGTTCTAGCGCCAGGTGACGGTCACCTTGAAACAGGTAACTGTCCCCATCTTACCGGTCCAGGCCCCGGGCTTCGGGGGCGGGGAAGTGGTCGCGGATCTTCTTGATCCGGTTCTTGCCGGCCACCAGGACGATGCGGGGCTGGCGGGTGAGCACTTCCTTCTCCTCCAGCCAGGTGTAGGAGGCGATGATCACCAGGTCGCCGGGGCCGGCCAGGTGGGCAGCGGCGCCGTTGATACAGACCGTGCCGGACCCGCGCCGGCCGCTGATGACATAGGTCTCGAACCGCGAGCCGTTGGTGATGTTGTAGACCGAAATCCCCTCGAACTCCCGCAGGTCGGCGGCGTCCATCAGCTCCTGGTCCAGGGTCAGGCTGCCCTCGTAGTCGAGGTCGGCCTCGGTGACCGTGGCCCGGTGCACTTTTGATTTGAGCATCAACCGAAGCATGTTCTATTCCTCGCCGGTTTCCGGAAATTCTCCGGCGTCCACGATTGCATTGTCGATCAGCCGTGTGCTGCCGAGGGTGATGGCGGCGGCCACCAGCACGGTTCCCCGCAGGTCGCGCAGCTCATCCAGCGTCTCCCAGCCGACGGTGGAGATGTAGTCGATCTCCAGTTGATCGTCAGGAGCGAGGAGCTCCTTCATCCGGGCCACCACGACATCCGAGTCGTGCTCCCCACCCTCGATCATCTCTGCCGCTGTGAAAATGCTCTGGGAGAGACAGAGCGAACGCTGACGCTCTTCAGCCGAGAGATAGCGGTTGCGCGAACTGAGCGCCAGGCCGTCGGCCTCGCGAACGATGGGCATGGGCCGGATCTCAACATTCATATTCAGGTCGCGGGTGATGGTCTCCACAACTTTCACCTGCTGGGCGTCCTTGAGCCCGAAATAGGCACGGTGGGGCCGGATGATGTTGAGCAGTTTGGTCACCACCGTGGCCACGCCGTCGAAGTGCCCCGGGCGGCTGGCGCCGCAGAGATTCTCGGTGATCTTCTTCACCCGCACGCTGGTGTGGAACTGCGGCGGATAGATCTCCTCCGGTTGGGGGTTGAAGAGCAGGTCCACCCCCTCACGCTGCAGCAGTCTGCTGTCCTGCTCAGAATCGCGGGGGTAGTTCTCGAAATCCTCCTCCGGACCGAACTGGGTGGGGTTGACGAAGACGCTGGCCACCGAGATGTCATTCTCCTCGCGGGAGGCCCGCACCAGGCTGAGGTGCCCCTGGTGCAGTGATCCCATGGTGGGGGTGAAGCCCACCGATTTCCCGCCGTCGGGGTTCAGCTCCTGGAGGGCCGCCCGGGCCTCGTCAATGGTCGTCGCTGTGATCATTCGTCTTCCTGCCCGAAGCTGTATCTCTGTTCCAGCTTCTCCCGGGTCTTTGTGCTGGCGTGGTACGACTCGGACTTCGAGGGGAAAGACCCTTCACGCACGTCTTCGATGTAGCGGTTCACCGCCGCCGTAATTTTACCATGAAGGTCTTCGTAGCGACGCACGAACTTGGGCACGTACGATTCGTAGAGACCGAGCATGTCATGAAAGACCAGCACCTGGCCGTCGCAGGCCGGGCCGGCGCCAATACCGATGGTGGGGATGTTCACCTCGGCGGTGATGATGGCCGCCAGCTCGTCGGGAATCCCCTCCAGCACCATGGAGAAGGCGCCGGCCTCCTCAACTGCCCGGGCATCCTTGATCAGTTCCTCGGCCGCCCGGGCGGTTTTGCCCTGGACCTTGAACCCGCCCAGGGTATTCACCGACTGCGGGGTGAGGCCGATGTGCCCCATCACCGGGATCTCGCAGTCCAGCAGGGCCTTGATCAGGTCGCAGCGCTTGCGGCCGCCCTCCAGCTTCACCGCGTCGGCGCCCGCCTCCTTGATGAACCGGCCGGCATTGGCCAGGCTCTCCCGGCGGCTGATGTGGTAGGAGAGGTAGGGCATGTCCCCCACCACCAGGGCCCGCTTGCGTCCGCGGCAGACCGCCCTGGTGTGGTGCAGCATCTCGTCCATGGTCACCGAGAGGGTGTTCTCGTGACCCAGCACCACCATGGCCAGGGAGTCGCCCACCAGCAGGATGTCCACGCCCACGGCGTCCAGCACCCGGGCGGAGGGGTAGTCATAGGCGGTGAGCATGACGATCTTCTCGCCTTCCGCCTTCGATTTTCGCAGTTGAGGAGTTGTGACCCGTTGGGCCGTCTTGGGGTCGGTCATCGTCGCTCCTTTTTCTCCCCTCCCGGGCCGCTGGGGCCCATTGCGGGTAGAGGGAATCGGGGATCGAATCGATCCAGTCTCTAAGCTGTGCGGTCGGGGCGCCCGGACCCCGCTGCCGTCCCGGTCAGTCGTCTGATCCAAGCGGCAGGAAAAGCCGGGTGCCTTCGGTCAACGTCTCGATCTGAAGGATCAGGTCGAGCAGTTTACTGCGGTCCTCCACGAAGTTCACGCCGTCGGTCTGAACCGTCAGCAGCGGTGCTTCGGAGTAGTGGGAAAAAAAATAACTGTATGCCCGATTCAGCTCGAGGATGTACTCGTCGCTGATGTCACTCTCGTAGATCCGGTTCCGTTTTTCGATGCGCCGGCGCAGCGTCTCGTCCGATGCCTGGAGATAGATCACCAGCTCGGGCACCGGCACGCTCTGGGCCAGCATGTTGTACAGCTTCTCGTAGAGCGCCAGCTCGCTGTCATCCAGACTGAGGTAGGCGAAGATCTTGTCCTTCTCGAACAGATAGTCGCAGACCAGCATCTGCTGGAAGAGATCAGTCTGGTTCAGTTCGGTCTGCTGCCGGTGGCGGCTGAGCAGAAAGAACAACTGGGCCTGAAACGCGGCGCCCCTCTTGTCCTCGTAGTAATCCTTCAGAAACGGATTGTCCGATTCATCGAGCACCACCCGGGCGTCCAACTCGGCGGCGAGCAGGTTGACCAGGGTGGTTTTACCCGATCCGATACACCCCTCAATGGCGATGTAGCGGTGCTGGATATTGTGCTTAACCATTCATTATCAATAGATTGAACGATTTCCAAAAAGTAAAGTATACCGTTTTTTGGGCTTGATTTCAAGGAAGGGATTGTTCACCGTCACGAAATCCGCAAGATCAGGGCCATGTCATCACAGGTGTCCAGCAGGTGGGAGACCGTGTGACCCAGTTGCGGGTGCTTGAGGTCCGGGGCCAGTTCAGCGAGCGGGGCGAGGACAAAGCGGCGGCAGTGCATGGTGGGGTGGGGGACGGTGAGCCGGGCGTCCTCGATCAGCTGGTCGCCGAAGAGCAGGATGTCCACGTCGGCGGTGCGGGCCCGGGTGGTGGTGAGCCGTTTGCGGCCCATGGCCACCTCCACGTCGAGACAGCGGTCCAGCAGTTCGAAGGGGCCGAGAGTGGTGGCGATCTCCACCGCCGAGTTGACGAACCACTCCGGCCCGGCGCCGTCCACCGGTTCGGTGAGCCAGAGCCCGGAGGAGCGGGTGACCCGCAGGCCGGGCCCCTCCAGCAGCCGCGCCGCTTCCAGCACGTGCCGTGACTTGTTGCCCAGGTTCGAGCCGAGGCTGATGAAGCCGGTTGTTTCCGTCATCATCCTGTCTCCGGGGGCGGGTAAGGGGGCAGCAGTGCCGACCCCCGTTCCGGGACCTCTTTCCCCACCACGAAGTGGTAGAGACTTTGCGGTCCATCGTCCTTGTCTCCGCCCAGCAGTTTGTGCACCCCGTCGTCAAAGTAGCAGCCAATACCGCACCCCCTGAGGCCGGCGGCCTCCGCCTCGAGGTAGAGTACCTGGCCGATCATCCCCGCTTCCTGGTAGAGCCGGCGGTAGACCGGGGTACCGAAACGCTCCAGGGCTGTTTTCAAAGGGGCGGTCATGCCGAGGCTGAACAGGGCGTCTCCGGCCATCTCCTGGCCGCAGCAGAGGCCCTCGGACAGGTCGGTGAGGTCACCGCTGAGGTTCAGGTAGAGCGGCAGCCAGCCGGGGCAGCCGGCCGGTTTTCGCCAGACGAACTCAGGGTTCAGCTCCCGGGCCAGTTCCTTCCTGCCGCCCGGTCGGCGGACCAGGGTGTAGAGGCCCGGGTCGAGGCCTTCCACCCGGTGCAGGGTCAGGTGCAGGTTCACCAGCGGACCGGAACCCAGGGCGTCCCAGGGGCTGGTGAACCGTGCAGGCAGCAGGCGGCCCAGCATGCCATAGAGCGTACCGGCATCCATCTTTCCTGCGCGGTCCAACCCGGTGGCGCTGCGACGATGGCGGATCAGCTCCAGGGCCGGAACGTTGTCCTCCTCCCCTGAGTCTGCCCCTGTCTCCAATTCCACAACAGCAGGACCGGCATTCGTTCCGTCATCCACCCGGCAAGCCTGCTCCACCGTAGCGATGGCCGGCCAGTCCCGGTGCCGCCCCTCCGCCGGGCAGACCACTTCGCCTTTCCAGTTCCCCGCGGCCACCTTTTCAATAGCGCTTTGGGGCAGGGATTGCGGAAGCAGGTGATGCTCCTTGCCCCCGGGGAACACCGCGGCCAGCAGCTCGGGAGTCTCACGTTCGTGGGGCGGGAGGGTTTCCTGACGGTGGAGTCCGAAGAGGGCCTCCACCTGCGGGTGGGGCACATCGAGCATTCGCAGGCGCCAGCCCAGGGTGGCGGCGGCGAAGCGCAGGGCGGCCAGGGCGTGTCCGGCATCCAGCCGGCAGTAGCGCCAGGCCCGTTCACCGTATTTCCAGCTGCAGCGCCAGTGGATGGCGGTGAGTCCGAGGAGGAACGCGCTGTCGGGCAGTCCGGCGGTCAGTTCCTGCCAGAGGCCTATGTCCAGGCTCTGGAGCCGTTCCAGGGCGTGTTCCCGCGGTGAGTAGTGGCAGATCGACGGTTTATCATCCAGCCCGGTGACCTCGGGGAGTGCCAGGTAGGCCTCAAGGGGCTGCAGGTTGCCACTGGAGGGATTGACCCGCAGGGCCCAGCAGGCCCCGGAGCGGCTCTTCCAGGCTGAAATGGCCAGGGAGTGATAGAAAAAGCTGGATATACGTGCCGGATCCAGCGGCTGGGGAGAGCCATGCGGGCCATACAGGGTATGATATGGTGGTCCCGGTGTCGTGGTGGGCGGATCCAGGGGGATGACCGGCGCCTTCTGGTGGCGGCGGAACTCCTCCGGCTGGCTGGCCCAGTCCATCCGCCCCGGGCTGGGGGCAAAGGCGTGGAAGTGGTGCTTGGTCCGTTGGTGATACCAGCGGACGATCTCTTCCCGGCTGCCGTTCTGCGGTGGGGGCGGGGGCCCGTTCCTGCTGTTCATGGCCATTCGGTGATTCCATGGCAACGGCCGGCTTCACCGGCCACGGGGATTACAATTCTCCCAGACGAGAAAAGGGTACCATCGGGACCCGATCAATGCAATTTTGGTTTGACAGATCAGGGGCCGTATGGTAAAAGAATCCCCTTTCGGCAACACGTTGGCCGTGCAAGAAGGTGAATTGGAGAAAACGATGTACGCCATTATCAATTCCGGCGGCAAGCAGTTCCGGGTGGAGGAAGGCGAAACCCTCCGTCTGGAAAAGCTGGATGCCCAGCCCGGAGACAAGATCGAGCTGGACCAGGTCCTCTTTGTCAAGACCGAGGACGGAGTGAAGGTGGGTGCCCCCCTGGTGGAGAACGCCATGGTCACCGCCACCATTCTCGCCGAAGGCAAGGGACGCAAGGTCATTATCTTCAAGAAGAAGCGCAGAAAGCAGTACCGCCGCAAGACCGGGCATCGTCAGCTGTACACCGAGGTGCTGGTCGATTCGATTACGGTCTGATTGCGCTGCGGCTGTGTGGCGGCGCCGGCAGGCTGCCGGCGGGGCGCCAGGAGAATCTCATGGCTCACAAAAAGGCGGGAGGAAGCTCCCGAAACGGCAGGGACAGTAATGCCCAGCGTCTGGGCGTCAAGCGCTTCGCGGGTCAGACCGTGAGCGGTGGCTCGATCCTGGTCCGCCAGCGGGGCACCAGGTTCAAACCCGGAAAGAATGTGGGTAAGGGCAAGGACGATACGCTGTTTGCCAAAATCGGCGGCGTGGTCAAGTTCGAGGACAAGGGCCGGCAGGGCCGTTTCATCAGTGTCTATCCCCAGTCCGCCTGAACCGGTTTCGGGCGGCCCGGCCGCCCATCCGCCATCCCTCCAGGCCAGCAGCGGCCGTCTGTCTCCCTCCCCGCTACCAGTACAATGTTCATCGATCAAGCAAGAATTGTGGTCAGGGCCGGTCGGGGCGGGAATGGCTGTATCAGTTTTCGTCGTGAGAAATTTGTTCCGTTCGGCGGACCAAATGGCGGCGACGGCGGACGTGGCGGCAACGTGAGCCTGCGCAGTGAACGGGCGCTGAATACACTGAGCCTTTTCCGTCACAAGAAGCACTTCCTGGCCGAACGGGGCCAGCACGGACAGGGGAGCGACAAAACCGGCCGGAGCGGTGCCCACGAGGTGGTCAGGGTTCCGGTGGGTACCTTGGTCTACCTGGACCCGGAGCGAACCGAACTGCTCTGCGACCTGGACCGCGACAGCCTGGAGGTGGCGGTGGCCGGTGGCGGGCGCGGCGGGCGGGGCAACGCCCGCTTCGCCACCTCCACCAACCAGGCGCCCCGTCGGGCCGATGATGGAGAGGACGGTGAGGAAAAGGTTTTATACCTGGACCTCAAACTGCTGGCCGACGTAGGTATTATTGGCCTGCCCAATGCCGGGAAATCGACACTGATTTCCCGCATTTCCCAGGCCCGGCCCAAGATTGCCGACTATCCCTTCACCACGCTGATCCCCAACCTCGGGGTGGTGGAGTTGAGCGGGTTTCGCAGTTTCGTGGCCGCTGACATCCCGGGGCTGATCGAAGGGGCGCACCAGGGAACCGGTCTTGGTGACCGTTTCCTCAAGCATGTGGAGCGGACACGGATCCTGGTCCACCTGGTGGATGTGTCTCAGCCCGGGGAAGATGGATCGGCGGTGGATGACCTGAAGACGATCAACCGCGAGCTGGAACGGTACGATCCCCGGCTGGCGGCCAAGCCGCAGATCGTGGCGGCGAGCAAGATCGACGCCCTGGGTGACCAGGACCGGCTGGAAGATCTGGAGGCCCACTGCCGGGAAACCGGGCAGGTGATGCTGGCCATTTCCAGTGTCAGCGGCAAGGGGCTGGATGATCTGCTCAACCGGATCTCGGACTTGCTGTTCAACGGTGAGCGGCGCTGAACGCGAAGAGCGGGAGGACCATGGGGAAGGTCGGGTTGTTTGGCGGGACATTTGATCCCATACACCGTGGCCATCTGGAGATGGCCGGCCGGGCCCGCACTGTTTTTGGCCTGGACCGGATCTGGTTCATCCCGGCTCGCATCCCGCCGCACAAGGATGCGTCAGGGGTCAGCGATCCGTATCACCGGTACGCCATGGTGGCGCTGGCCACCCAGGATAATCGGTGGTTCGTCCCCTCGGCCCTGGAACTGCGGTCCGAGGGGACGTCCTATACCATCCGGACGGTGAGCAGGGTCCGGGAGCTGCTGGGGCCTGGGGTTGAGATATACTTTCTGATGGGCATGGATTCCTGGCGGGAGATCGAGACCTGGAAGGATTATCGCCGGTTGCTGGACAGCTGCAGCATTATTTTGCTGCCGCGGGGCGGCAGCGAAGGGCCGGCAGTGTCCGGACCTGATGTTATCGATGTCCGCGACACCGGTGGGGATGATCCACTCGACCTGCCCCAGGGGCCGGCCGTGTTCAGCTTGCTCACCGGGGAGGTGGAGGTGTCCTCCACCACAGTCCGGGAGAAGGCCGCCCGCGGCGAGTCGCTCTCCGGGTTCGTCCCGGAAAGCGTTGAACGATATATGGAGAAACACAGTCTGTATGGAATGACCGGCGCCGCTCTCTGAGTCCGCGGAACGGTCGAGCGAGGTAATGTGCTCGAAAAGAAAATGATAGCCGCCGAGGAGGTAAACAAACACCTCCAGTCCGCTTCCCTGGCGGCCGAGGAGAAATTAGCCGGTAAGGTGACGGTGCTCGACTTGCGGGGGCTGGCATCGTTCACCGACTACTTTCTCATCTGCCACGGCCGGTCGAAGCGGCAGGTCCAGGCCATCGCCGACCAGGTGATGGATAGTTTGAGAGATGAGAAACAACGCCCCTTGAGCGTGGAAGGATACCGGTTGGCGGAGTGGATCCTCATCGATTACGGTGATTTTGTGGTCCACGTCTTTTCCGAGAGCCGGCGTGAATTTTATGGTCTTGAACGGCTGTGGAGTGATGCACCTGTGATCTTCCGGTCGATCGTGGGAAAAGCCCGGGAGGAAGCCTCCTGACATTGATCCGGATGATGTTTCCCGGAGGCAACCGAGACCGGTGGCCACCGGGAGGTGGGGGAGAAACAGACATGCCAGCGAAAAAGAAAGCAGCGAAAAAGGCCGCACCGAAGAAAGCGGCGGCGAAGAAAAAGGTCGTAAAGAAGGCGGCGCCGAAGAAGGCTGCGGCGAAGAAGAAGGCGGTGAAGAAGAAAGCCGTCAAGAAAGCTGCGCCGAAGAAGGCCGC
>RCNC010000074.1_pt1 | contig 50221 bp, 48 predicted proteins | sample 2041301 | NCBI WGS metagenome assembly RCNC01 (sample SAMN09708231, study PRJNA481090) | Marine sediment metagenome, whole genome shotgun sequencing project. | biome: marine sediment; feature: ocean; material: sediment; isolation source: Sewage treatment plant 13A marine sediment (STP13A) ...
ATAGTGAATACACGGCAACCCGGGAGGCCCTGTGCTTCTCTCGAAGTCAAGAGAGTATGCCGGACAACTGAAGAGGGAGGAAGGCAAATGAAGTACAGGGAGTCGGATAGCCTTATAGTACCGATGAAGGCAGGTAATTCTGCTGGAGGAAAGGAGGCTACACATGGTAGCGCTACGTAAAGAAACATCGTCCGTTCACAGAAACGGGGAAGCGGTGGAAACAAAATTACGTCGCATAGCAGAGAAGGCCCGTAAAGAACCTGGTTTTAAGTTCACCAGTTTGTATCACCTGATGAATAAGGAATTGTTACGGGGGTGCTTTCAGCGGCTGAGGAAGGATGCAGCCGCTGGCATCGACAAAATGACCAAGGATATGTACGCTGAGAATTTGGAAGTTAATCTATCAAATCTAGTAGATCGGCTGCACCAGATGGCGTACATACCACAACCTGTCCGGCGCAAATATATACCAAAGCCAGGCAGCGCCAAACAACGTCCCCTGGGGATACCGTGCTTTGAAGATAAACTTGTTCAGGCTGGTCTAGTTCGTATAGTGGAGTCAGTTTATGAGCAGGATTTCATCGAAGACTCATATGGCTTCCGTCCGTCGAGAAGCTGTCATAATGCTCTCAGAGCATTGAGTGAGACGGTGGAGAATAATCCGATCAACCATATTGTTGAGGCCGACATCAAAGGGTTCTTCGATAATGTGAACCAGGACTGGTTGAACAAATTCCTGGCGCATCGGATTGAGGACAAAAGAATTCAGCGCATGGTAAAACGTTTCCTCAGGGCAGGGGTGTCGGAGGATGGGTGTGTAACCGTAAGTGATGAGGGAACCCCACAGGGTGGGGTTATATCACCGCTATTGGCGAATATTTATCTGCATTATGCCCTAGATCTTTGGTTTGAGAAAATCTACCGCAAGAGTTGCTCGGGTTATGCCCGCCTCATTCGATATGCTGATGACTTCGTTGTCTGCTTGATGCGGAGCGGTTCCACATGGAATTGGGTAAGCGGCTGGGCAAGTTCGGACTTGAGGTTGAACCGACGAAGACTAAAGTGATGGAGTTTGGTAGGTTCGCCGTCCAGAATGCCAAAAGAAAGGGACAAAGGGCCGAGACGTTTGATTTTCTGGGCCTGACCCATTACTGCGGCACCAGACGGGACGGCAAAGGTTTTAGGATGAAGCGGATAACTGCCCGCAAGAAGTTTGTCGCCAAGCTAAAGATCTTTAAAGAATGGCTGAAGAAGGCCAGGAACCAAAAGACCAAGGATCTTTGGAAAACAGCAATAGCCAAATTGAGGGGCCATTACAACTACTACGGTGTTACTGACAACTTGCGAGGGATCGCACGTTTCGGTGAAGAAGTGAAGAAGCTGCTGTTTAAGTGGCTGAACCGTAGAGGAAAAAGGAACTGTCTCAACTGGGAGAAGTTTAATAAATTGCTGGAGCGATTTCCTCTACCAAAACCAAGAATAAGGGTCAGTATGTTTGGATTCTCAGTGAATTGACTGTGTGAGGAGCCGTGTGCGTAAATAGCGCAAGCACGGTTCTGAGAGGGGCCGGGGCCAACGGGCAGTCTGGAGATAGAAACTCATGACACGTAATAGTCGCGTGACGACGAGGCGTCAATAAAAGTCAAATGAGAGTCATCTAATATGTCTACTCGGAGAAACCGGTCTACTCGACTTTCTACAACAGTAGATAGACCACTGGGGGTAGAAGTGGGGCAGGCAGGGTGCCAAAGATAGTCAACTCGTACAGTATAAACGTAATCAACAGGCGACTAAGCCGACCTTTGAGATCGACGAAACTGTAAGTTAGGCGTATGTGATCATCTGAGCGAGATCCTTAGCTTTTTCAAAGCTAGATTCGATAAGGGTCTGCATTCTTTCCTCAGAAACATTATAAACGGCCCGGGCTTCTCCAATTATTTCATCCACCCCGTCATTTGACTCATCCTCCCTTAAAAAGGAGACCAGCCTTACAGGTCCCAGGGGTTCATAGTCGATATCGGCAGATGGTTGGTGATGGGTTTTAATAGCCAGGGCAATGTTTTCGGGAAGCCCCCATTCGCTACAAATCCAAGTAGCCACTTCTGCGTGGTCCCATTTGAGAACCTCTCGCTCTATTTGGGCAAGATCACCACCTTCAAGATGCCATTTTTTAAAAATCGGATCATAATCATCACTTCTGTGACAGGCTAGAAACGGGAGAGCCAGGTCTTGAAGGAACGCTGCAGTAAAACATTCAGACTCCTTTGCCGGGCAAATGACTCTAGCAAGTTCATGAGCCAGCATCGCCCGTTTCGCTGAAGCCAGCCAGAATTCTGCCGGATCATACCACTGGCATACCTGTTTTGGAACGCCCTTGGCAACTCCGGCACCCAGAACCAGAGATTCCAGTTGAGAGAACCCAACGAGAGCAATTGCCTGGGTCAAGTTTTCAATTTTTTTGATGGGCGAAAATGCAGCTGAGTTGGCAATACTCAAGAGACGCACTGAAAGAGCTGGATCGAGGGAAAGCGATCGGGCGATATCCGAAGCAGATGAGTCCGGACTTCGGATCTTCTGCAAAATTTCCATTATTACAGTTGGAAATGACGGCAGCTCATACCCTTGCAATATTTTCTTGAGTTTAACTTTTGGATCAACCTTGTTTTTAAAAAATGAGAACATACACCACCTTCGCTTAATTTATTCTGCCCGCCTGGCCATTTTGTTACCCAAAATACTCAATAGTCCCCCCAAGCCCATATAACCGGTAATAGCCTGGAGTGTCACAAATATCTGTGCCGTCAGAGATGCTGGAAGAGCATCTCCGTACCCCAGGGTCGTCAATGTAACGAAACTGAAATATATGGGTGAAAAGGGAGTCACATAATCACCATAATCTATATCCACTAAAGCATAAATGGCCGCGAAGGTTAGCGTGGCACCGAGCAGAAACACAAACCATCTAAGAAGGCTTCTTCCACAATCAGAGGTTACCAGCCAGACCAGATAAATAGCCCTGTGGAAATGAGAAAGGGATCGAAATTCAAACAGATAATTCTCATCTGCAATATAGCGCCTGACAAGATACGCTCCCCTTAAATCCAGCCCCCTGATATCTGCACCAATCCAATTAGCCCGTTTAAAGTTTTTGATTCCCGTCAAGCGGCAGCTTCGCATATCTGCCATCTCAAAATCGGTACCATCCACATTGCTCTGTTTTAGGTCACTTTTCATCATTTTTGCACGAGTAAAGATCGCTCCTGACAGATCCGCTTCTGAAAGTCGGGCTTTTTCAAAATTAGATGCCCTCAAATCTGCACTGACCAATTTTGAACGGCTTAAGGTTGCACCACTCAGATTGGCGCTGATAATACTCGTATAGCTAAGGTCTGCTCCACCGAACCCGCACCTTTTTGCACTGCATTCATTCAAACTTGCATAGGTCAGATCCGAGCCGATAAATTCACACTCATCCAGAATACTCTGGTCAAGGCTTGTCCTGTGAAATGTTGCATAGCTGAAAACTGTCCTCGTCAATTTAGATGAGTTAAGATTGGCGTAAGAAAGATCATATCCAGACAGATCGAGATCAGATAAATCTTCATGGGGCAGGGAAATTCCCCTTAAGTCCAGCTTTAAAGGCCGGTTTGAAGTATCTTTTCTGCATTCGGTCTTCAACCGTCGAATCATGTTGGTTAAAGCACTACCCTCTTCCTCAGGCATCTTTTCATTCCACCTTGATTTTAACAAACTCACTTCTACCGTGGCAAGTCTATGCTCGTCATTCCCCATATCACCTCGTACATGCCTTTTGATATCTAAAAACCTGCCTTGTGTATCCAAAAGTAAACATACCGATTTAGAAAATGTAGTATAGCATCAATATGCTATTAAAACTAAACACAATTTTTGATTAAACTTGGGATTAGAAAATCAAAATATCAGAGTCCACTACGTAATAACAAGTAGGGCGGTACAGCAGGCATAAAAAAATCAACTTCAGGTAAGATTTATATTTCACCTGGAAGTGGATTATATGAAACGGACATCTAATTTATTGAAATATTGATGTTTTCATTTAACTTTATCTGCAACATGATGAAAAAAATAATAATGTCTTCAAGTTTTCTTATTGTTATATCCTTTCTATCCTTCAGAGTTATCAATATGCCGAGTGTGCTACCATAGTCATTATTCAATATCGTAAAATCAATGTTTTGTATTTCATCATAATTGATAGCTGTTTTTTTATGCAAATGATGAAAAGTCAAGCGATGGTTGTCCAGTGTCAGTGATATAGCCTGGCGCTGGAAAAATATTCCTAATGGAATAGATAAAGTTAATAAGAGAAAAAACAATGCTTTACTCACGGGAAAACTGATAATGAGAGACAGTGCGAGCACAGAGACCGCAATGCTCAAATGGAACAGATATTTTGAAGTGAGTGGGAATTTCTGAAAACGGAAATTCTCTTTACGAATATCGGAAAGTCTTAAACAGATAGTTTTCAAAAAAACGGGGAATTCGTTGGTGGTATATTTGACGGGTACTTCTTTTAGATTATATAAAATTATATCGACCCGATCACCTGCACGATCATCTATATATTGAATATCACACCAACTCAAGCTAACTTTTTCGTCACGATCCGGTCGGTAAACCATTCCATTTTCGTGAACATCATAATAAGTCGTACGATTCAGGAAGGATTCAGAAAAGAATGTTATAGGTTCGCTCATATACTGCGCAACTGTTTTTCCTTTAAAGCTTTTCGACATTTTGCTGGTATGTCATGGTTTGCCGCACACCACCATGATAGGGAAGTGCGGAAAACAGGGTTGATTATTCATCCTTTGGAAATGGTAAATCCGGCACTGGTATACATTCTTTTTCATCGCCGGGAACAATCGCAAATTTCTTGTTTCTCCAATCCTCTGCGGCACTTTTTATTCGATCTACAGAAGATGAAACGAAATTCCACCAGATATAACGGGGCCCATCCATTACGGTGCCGCCGAGCAAGATCAGGTGCACATCATCACACCCTTTGACAAGAATTTCAGCCCCGGGGCGCAGCACCATCATTTGCCGGCTATTATATTTTATTCCGCCAATCTCAAACTCTCCGGTCACCAGAAAGAGTGCACGCTCTTCTGTCGTTGCTGGAATAACAATGCTGGCTCCCTTTATCATCTTCAATTCAAGGTAGAGCGTTTCCCATTGTGTCTGAATTGGTGATTGAAGGCCCTGAAAATCACCTAGAATAAGTCGTCCAGATAGTTCTTTAGTTTCTATTGTGGGAATTTTTTCCGCCCCAACATGGGTGAACTCGGGATCGCTATTTTCCAATGGTTTTGGTTGAGCCAACCAGCTCTGAATGCCAAACAGCCTGGATGGATTCTGACGAAGGTCCTGTCCGGTGCGCTCAGAATGAACAATGCCACTTCCTGCACTCATGAGATTTACATCACCCGGCTTGATTCGCAAGTCATTGCCAAGAGAATCCTTGTGATCCATAGTCCCATCAAAGAGATAGGTAACCGTTGATAAGCCAATATGAGGATGCGGTCTTACATCGACGCCGCGTCCGGCAATGAATTCACCAGGTCCCATTTGATCCCAGAAAATAAAGGGACCGACCATGCGTTTTTCATGAAACGGCAAGGCTCGGTGGACCTTAAACCCACCAATATCAACGGTCCGTGGAACAATGATCAATTCCATCTCTGTCGGACATTCCAGGCAATCTTCCGGTATCGCTTCAAACAGGTAACTCATAACAGCCCTTTAACGCTGATAGAAATTTGTTGGTGATCACCCTGGCATCGCTTCTGGCAAAGATACCACATATTGGCTGAATTCTTCAGCACCATATTCTACCTGAACACGGATGACCGTCAAAACAGATGTCAGTCTTTTCAGCATTATATTTTCGGATGTGCCTTTTATGTTTAATTTTCTGTTCAGTGCAGAGCAAAGCGTGGGGTAATTTTTAGAAGAGGTTCAGGTAATGGTTTGCAACGAATCCACGTATGGGGTGAGGATTATCTCGTCGCAGTGATGAAGCCTCTACAATCGAGGTTGAGCGAAGGGGAAAGGTGTCTTAAATTAATTTTTGATCGATCAGAGACGGGAGTTCCCGGCGAGCAATATAAACCTTACTTTTGTTAGGGGACATGGGCACCGGTCTCCTTAGCGGGCCAATAAAGTAAACAGCTTGCGGTAAACAGGGTTGGCTTTTAGACCCAGAACGCCGAAATGGTGATTATGAATGTAAATGGTTAAACCGATTTTTTTCATCACGTTATTGAACATTTCAACGGAATTTCCTCGATGTTTCGAAACAGGTGAGAAATTCGAAAGGATTTTCAATGCATCGGATAATCGGTCAAAAGAAATTATAGCAGCATCGCCTTTAGCAGATACATGAAAAGGCACCTCGTTCATCTCTACATCCAGATTAGCATAATACGACGTATGTGATCCAAGGCGGTGTATCATTTCGTCCAAAAATGAAGATGCGGTACGTGTTTGTTCTGGTGTTATGCTCATTGTACCATCCATTTCAGGTTGAGTTGAAGTCCAAAGGCGATGACGCATAATCGGTGGTGAAATAAGGATTATTTCGATTTGTTACGGGTTGAAATTCTCATTGCACCGTTGAATTTCCAATGAGCTTGTGGGGCTTCTTCAGCGGTGCTACTTGGTACGTCAATTTCGAAGTCGTCAAAAGCATAAACGATTTCTGCGTTGTTTCCGGTTAAACGGTCATACAGACCTACAAACATTTCGGGCCAGTTGTTGGTGTCTTTTACTCTTTCAGCCATTTTAATTACCTCAAAGTTATCTATGTTTAATGGATGGATTGTCATTCCACCTTGTTTTAGAGACCAGGAGAAATCTTCTGTATTACAAAACGCTTATGTCTTCCTGGGTTTTTTAAATTGTAAACCTTTCTATGGCCATTACAATGGTTAACAAATAGTAGACTATTGATAGTAAACACTACTATTTTAGTTCAGGTCACCAGTTAGCAGCTCGTCCCTACCGGTTCTGCCAGGCGAAGAAAAGATAAGCAACCAATACCCTAAATTTGTTCTTGAATGAAGTTTTCGATGCTTGGCAGAAGGTTCGGTGCGAGGTGGGCGAATGGTTCAGAGAGAGCCAGCACAATTTCGAAGTGATTCACACCCTCCAGCTCAAATCTCTCCACACGGCCATCTTCTGAATTTATCCGTTCTTGCAGTAACTGCGAATGAAGAGGAAGAACAACACGATCATCGGTTCCATGCAGCAGCAGAAGGGGTGGTGCATCACCGCGGGCATGGCTTACCGGCTGGGATAGTTCAGCAGGTTCTGCGGTTGCGAAGATGGGTCTGAATCGACGATATTGTTCCGGCTCAAATGCGTATGGCCCAGCCATACCTATCATTCCGATGATGCTGTTCTGGGTGACACCTTTGTCACGCAGGTAGCGACCATCGAGTGCTAACAAGGCTGCCAGATGAGCACCTGCAGAATGGCCGATCAGAACGATACCGTTTTCTGACTGAGGAATGTTTTGCTTAATCCAGGCTACAGAGGCTGCTCCATCCTCAACGAATGCTGGAAACTGCACCTCAGGGTAAAGTCGATAATCGGGAATGACGGTGAGGTATCCCTGTGAGCTCAATGCCTGGCCGACAAAACGATAGCGCTCTCGATCCCCGCGCCTCCAGCTACCGCCATAAAAAAAGACGATTACGGGTGCATTGGGCCGGGTGAATTCCGGATAATATACATCGAGTTTTTGACGTTCTTGCTGCCCGTAATATATTCCTTGTTCGACCTCAAATCCATGGTCAGGTGACATACTATTTACCAGGGTAAGCGGCGAACACCCTGCAAGTGCCGTAATCAGAATGCTGAAAAGAAGTAGTTTGGCTAAACGAGACATGATAATCATAGGTGCAGAAATGAATTTTTGCGCTGTTATCAAATAACAGCATGTTTTATTTTCCAGGCCAGTTACAATAAGCAGTCTTCTTACTATGAGAAGTGAAGGAGCATCATATGAGTCTTGCAGCAGAAATATTGGGGCTCGATTGCAGATGAAATATGCTCCGTGTCATCTCTGATTTTTTAGTATGAGTGCTGATGCATAAAAGGAGTGTAAGTAGAGTCATCGCCTGCATCATGTGTGTGGGAAGTTAAAGGGTATTTTTTATCCAACAAATCATGAATAAGTATTGGCGTTTCGACCTGTAGAAGTGGCTCACCACCTGTTATCTCAATAAAACCATAATTAAAAGTTGAAACTCGATCAATTATCACCTGAAGTGACATGTCTTGTCCTTCTTCATATGCATATTGAGTATCCCAGCATTAACATTTCAAATTACACCCGGACAGCCGAACGAAGAAAAAAGGTGTTCAGAGTAGGATTTATGATCGATTATCTCGCATCATCCCAAATAAATGGCATTTTTCCAGAAAATGTTTGACACTCAAGGTTGGTTAGTGTAGCTAATTAACCAACGGTAAGAATTCGCTATTCTTCTCTTCCATAATCACTTATTCAATCCAAAATGTATCATGGTTTGGAGTCCAATGAAGGGGGTTAATATGACGCATAAAATAGAACCGATATGTTTTGATCAACGCATTGAGCCACTGGATCCGGCGAAGGTGCATCAGGTGAAACTGGCGACCGGGCGGATGATGCCGGCGGCTGCGTTCGGGACGTTCCATTCAGATTGGGCGCAGGATTATATGGAAGACGCTACCGCAGAAGCGATTCGTCTGGGCTGGCGTCACATTGACACAGCACGCGCCTACGAGAACGAAGAAGTGGTCGGTGAAGCGATTCGCCGCTCTATTCGTGAGGGGTATATTTCCTCCGCCGATGATCTGTTTATTACCGGCAAACTGTGGAACGGGCATATGAATCCGAAAGATGTGGCTCCCGCGTTTGATACAACGATCAAAGCTCTTGGGGTTGATCAGCTTGATATGTATTTGAATCACTGGCCGTGGCCAAATGTGCATACGCCGGGCTGCGCTGGCGAGCACCGAAATCCCGATGCCGTTCCATACATCCATGACGCCTTCATGGAAACCTGGGCGGAAATCTGCAAACTAAAAAAGGCGGGCAAGGTTATCGATATCGGTACGTCGAACCACACGGAAGCAACCATGAAAGTGCTGCTCCGTGATGTCGCTGAAGATGAGCGCCCCGTAACTAACCAGATAGAGATGCATCCACTCTTCCAACAGACGGAGTTGTGCCGTTATTTTGAATCGGAACAGATTCTCTGTACCGGCTATATGGCAGTCGGCTCACCGCACCGACCCCCCCGTGACATGTTCAAGGAGCATCGTGCCGATATGGCGGATCCTGTAATTCAAGCGATAGCAGAGGAGCTGGGTGTATCTGCAGGACGAGTGTGTTTGAATTGGGCCGTGCAGCGTGAAAATAAGAGGGGTGGTTTTGTGGCTATGACGACGAAGTCAGCCCGAATGGCAGACAATCTCAAGGCGGCCGCAGACGACATTCTGACAGAGAACCATCTGCTGGCAATATCAGGCGATGGCACAGAGGCTCATCCGGGCATCGATGCGAACAACCGTCTAATCTGGGGTCAGGTTTTCCTCTGGCCGGAAGCCGATAGCGATTGGCGGATTCTTTGGGACGACTCTCAGGTGTTTAATACCCTCGTGGGATATCAAAAATTTAAAGCTTCCTGGTACGCTCACAACAAAGTGCAGCTCGAAACCACCTTCAGGGGATAATGCGATGAAAGAAGTTGGAATGATCAACGGGAAGATCGACTCTGCTCTGAACCGCCAGGGACACATGGATTTAATGATGGTAGTCGACGCGGGCTTTCCCTGCCCGGACCACGTCGAACTGATCGACATCGCGCTTGCTGAAGGCGTGCCGTTGATTCTCGATGTGCTAACCGAGCTGCGGAAGGTGCATTCGGTCGAAAAAATCGTCGTCGCACAGGAGACGCTCGATCACAATCCAACCTATTACGGAAAAGTTTCCAAAACATTCGGAGACGGAGTGGCAGTGGTCTCGATCCCGCACAGCAAGCTAAAAGAGTGCAGTCATCAGGTGAAAACAATTATTCGCACCGGCGACTTTACTGCGTGGGGCAATGTGATACTGGTTTCCGGCGCAGGCGGTCGCTGGCAGACTGAAAAGAAAATGGAGGATGCAGTGTGAGACAGGCCATTATGACCGAGCCAGGGAAGATTGAATTGAATGAAGTGGAAGAGCCAGTTGCCGGTTCGGGCGAAATTTTGTTGCGAGTTAAAAAAATCGGCGTGTGCGGATCAGATATCCACGTATGGCATGGATTGCATCCCTTTACACGGTATCCGGTGGTGCAGGGGCATGAATTTTCTGCAGTAGTCGAAGCGGTGGGTGAGGGAGTTACAAAAGTTACGCCCGGCATGAAAGCCACCGCCGCGCCGCAGAAAGTGTGCGGGGTGTGTAATCCGTGCAAGCGAGGCGATTACAACATCTGCGATAAGCTGAAGGTACGCGGATTCCAGGCGCCCGGCTGCGCGCAGGATCTGTTTGTTGTTCCCGAAGAGCGCATCGTCGTGTTTCCCGACACCTTAACGTTCGAGCAGGGTGCGTTGATCGAGCCCGCTGCTGTGGCTGCGCATTCGACGAATCGAGTGAAATCGCTGGAAGATAAGAACGTCGCAGTGTTCGGTGCCGGGACTATAGGGAATCTTGTAGCGCAGGCGGCCCGCTGTCGCGGTGCCAAAAAGGTGATGATTACTGACCTGAGTGATTTCCGTCTCGGAAAGGCGCTTGAAGTTGGGATAGATGTTGCCTGTAATGTCGGGAAAGAAAAATTTGTAGAAAAGGTCAAGGAGACCTTCGGTGATGAAGGGTTTGATGTGGCTTTTGAGGCCGCTGGGGTTGAAGCCTCGCTCGACGATGCTGTGCAGCACATTCAAAAAGGCGGCGACATTGTAGTGCTCGGTGTTTTCGGTGATCGGCCGCGCGTCGACATATCCGTAGTAGGAGACCGCGAGCTGAGGCTGATCGGCACACTGATGTATCAGCAGAACGATTATGAGCAGGCGGTGAAATGGATCGCGGACGGCTCGATGATCACTGAGCCGTTGGTGACCGGGCACTTCCCGTTTGAGAAGTATGAAGAGGCCTATCACTACATTGAAGAGCAGGGTGAGACAACACTGAAGGTCGTTATTGAGCTGGACAACGAATGAAGGGATACGGCAGTTCAAATTGAGGTGGAATTACTTTGAAAAGGTATATTATTGCCCTGGATCAATTGGATTGCACATTGTTGAAGAAAACATTCTGGGAATAACGACATAAAAAAATAGATAGAATGTTATCCATGAAAGATGTGGGAATTTGGGGAAATGTCAGGGACGGCTTCAAAAGCGATGACTTATAACCTTTTAAGAAAATGCTTGACATGGTTGGTTGGTTAGTATAACTAATTAACCAACATGGCAGATCCGGTATTCCTCTTTTCTCTAATCACTCAATCAATTGAAAATATAACATGGCTTAGAGTCCAATGGAGTTTGCAAAAGATAGCAATTATTCTTTAATACTTGATATGGTCAGGAAAAAAAGCCCGATCAGCCGAGTTCAATTAGCTAAAGAATTTGGCCTGAGCAAAGTGACCGTATCGGCAATTATCAACGAACTAATATCTGTGGGCTTAATCATAGAAATCGGTGAAGGGGTCGGTGGTGAAAAAGGTGGACGTAAACCAATCCTGTTAGCACTCAACGCCTCTTCTAAATACGCAGTTGGAGTGGATATTGGTACAACAAATACAGTTGCTGCTATTGGTAACTTGAGGGGCGAAGTCGTAGCAAAAATCCAACAGCCAACACGAAAAAACCGATCGTCCAAGAGCGTATTCAAACAAGTTTTCCAATTAACAACGGAAATCATTCAATCGGCTAATATCGATAGAGATAGTATTCTCGGCGTCGGTATATCAGTGCCTGGATTGGTAAAGGCTCAAGAAGGTGTGATTTGTGTTTCACCGGATTTGAACTGGGAAAACGTGGATATCAACCAGATCCTCAGTGAGTTGATCGGGCTTCCTGTGGTTTCAGATAATTGCACCAGAGCAATGCTTCTGGGAGCCAAATGGCATGGTAAAGCCAAGGATGCAAGGAACGTGTTTTATGTGAATATCGGATACGGCCTCGGCTCCGCCCTAATGGTAAATAACCAAATCTATTCTAATCACAGCGAGTTTGGGCACATCCATGTTTCTGATGAACAGGTACGCTGCAATTGCGGAAAATTTGGGTGCCTTGAAGCTGTTGCATCCGGTAATGCTATAGAACTCGCAGCGAACAATACCATTCACCAAAAAGAAAAAAACGAAGGTTGGGTTACGGTTAAAGCTCTGGCGAAAAAGGCAAAACATGGAGATTCTCAAGCTAAAGAAATTTTCATAGAAGCAGGTCAGTATCTTGGCAGAGCTATCGCAATTGCTTCGAACATTTTCAACCCGGACAAAATAATATTAGGTGGTGGTGTTACTTTGGCCATCGATCTTATGCAGGACGCATTGCACAGTGAATATGAGAAATACGCTATGAATGTCATTAAATCCAGCACGGTGATTGAGGTATCCCCTTTAGGCATGGATGCTGGTGCCTATGGTGCCATTGCTTTGGCTTTGAACAAATTTCTATACAAAGCCGAAATGGGCAAAGAACAATAGTTAATCAAGGCAAATTATGTGCTTCTACATCGCACCTATTGGCCAATGCTTCTTGACACGTAATCACTGAAATGCCCTGTTCTCGTCAGCCTTTGGAAAGGAGGTGAATAAGTCAAAAAACAGTCGAAATTACTAAGAAATAAGTTCGTTGCAATCGGAGAGAGGTTAAGGGCTTGTCCGTTTTGTCCAACGCATCATTTATATCTAAAAACAGGACCGAGCTTTTTGAAGAGCCTCTCAAATCTACAACATCATTGCATGAGGAGGTCGCATTATGAGAGGAAGAGCAAAATCAGTTTCGTTTGTTGTATCTTTGGTTTTAACTTTTATGGTCTTGTTTTCTGCTGGCAGCGCATTTGCTGAGCAAAAAACCTATGGCATGGTCGTTTTCCTTAAAGGGTCAGAGTTTTTTAACTGGGCTTATGGTGGCATGCAGGATGCAGCTAAACTGCTGGGTGCTGACATTGAGACTGAACTTCGTGGCCCCGCCACCTGGGATGCCTCACAAGAGGCTCGTGCTATCGAACAGCTTATTGCTAAAGGAGTCGATGGCATCATCGTAACCGCCGGAGACGCTACCACATTGAATCCAGCCATAGATAAGGCAGTGGCGAAGGGCATACCGGTTATCACTTTTGATTCTGATGCTCCCGGTAGCAATCGACTCTCTTTTGCCGGTACAAATAACTATGAAGCAGGTAAAGTGGCAGGCAAAGCTATGGTAGAATGGCTGAATGGAGAGGGTGAAGTCGGTATTTCTACCTTTCCTGGCCCGAATCACCTTGTGGAGAGAATCAGGGGCTTTAAAGATGGTCTGGAAGGCTCCAAGGTAAAAGTAGTGGCGGAGTGTAATGACGAAGGTAAAGTAGCAGCCGCTGAAACAGCCATTACCGCTATGCTTCAAGCACATCCGGATATCGACGCTGTTTTTGCCGCACACGGAAATCCCGGGCCTGGCGCCGTGGCTGCAGTCAAGAATGTAGGAAAAGAAGGTAAAATTCAGATCATGGGGTTTGACTTCGGTGGGCCAGTTGTCGAGGGTATCGATAAAGGGCAGATTCGGGGAACAGTTGGTCAGAATCCATACTTAATGGGTTATATGAGTATGATGATGGCATGGAGTGCAAATCAGAAGACGAGGGTTGATGGGCCGCATGTTCCGCCGAGTGTCAATACGGGAGTTCGGATCCTTACCAAAGATGACATTGGGGTTTATAAGACCCCCCCTGCGTTTGTGTCTGGCAAATAGTAGTAGTCCCAAATTTATCATAAGCGGGTAAATCAGCCAGGTCCTCTCGGCCTGGCTGATTTTTCTCTAATTTAAAAAGCCGCAAACGGATTAATCGTTATGATTCGCAAATTGTCTGAACGTACCAATTTAGGACTGCTCACAGTGACAGTAGTTTTGTTCATCGCGATGAGTATCTCCTACTCACACTTTTTTACACTCTACAACCAGGAAGTGATAGCCATGGGTTTCGTCCAGGAAGCCTTAATGGCTTTGGGGATGACAATTGTTATCATTTCTGGCGGTATTGATCTTTCTATCGGTTCCGTTTTAGTGTTTTCTTCAATTCTTGTAGGGCTGTTTCTAAAAGCTAAATTGGGGATTGCCGTTTCGATAATTTTGACTTTGTGTATTTCAGGTTTGATTGGATTTACCAACGCAGTAATGATAAACAGGCTGCGTGCACATCCGTTCATCGTCACCTTGGGAACAATGACGGTGGTGAGAGGGCTTGCGTTAGTTATCACTGAGGGTCATCCTGTCACCGGGTTTCCAAAAAGTTTCTCTTATTTTGGTCAAGGTTACATTTTCAATATTCCTTTCCCAGTTGTTTTGTTTATTTTTCTGGCTATCGGTTTTCACATTCTGCTTCGTCATACTAAATATTTCTCTCAGGTATATTTTATCGGTAGCAGTCCGGATGCCGCTCGTTTGTGTGGAATAAACGTAGAGCGCTTCAGGTGGGTTACCTATGTTATCAGTGCAACCCTTGCGGGAACTGCAGGTATCATTACCGCCTCACAGTATATAAGCGCTAACGCGAGCTTCGGAATTGATTCCGAGCTACGTGTGATAACCGCAGTGATAATAGGTGGTGCAAGCCTAAGTGGAGGTGTCGGTACGATCGGTCGCACGGTTTTGGGGGTTATTTTTCTTGCCATTGTCTCGAACGCGATGGTTCAAGCAGGCGTGCCAACCTATTGGGAGAAAGTGGCATATGGTGCGATGCTGGTGTTTTCTGTAGTACTGGAGCAGTACTTTCGATACAGACGAACGGGTGTCGAGGAAGACTGGAGAGATTTCATGCTCGGAGGCAGATGATAACCAGCAAATCTCTCCCAAATGTATGCTTTGTTAACGAAAATTGGTGATGAAATAAGTCATCAAATCAGGAGCGAATTTTAAGGATGACCGATAATTATAGATCATTTCAACTCATCTCCACAGCACTGCGTACTCGGGAATTTCAACTATTGTTGTTGACATTGATTGTCAGCCTGATCATCTCTATTTTAACGCCGAACTTTTTGACAGACAGCAATTTAAAGTCGGTTGCCATGGGCATGACCTACGACTTGATTGTAGCTCTGGGCATGACATATGTTTTGATACTCGGAGGTCTCGACCTATCCGTCGGCTCCAATATCGCACTTTCAGGAATCATCACCACGCTGTTGTTGCAAAAAGGAATCGTTAATGTACCTGTTGCTATAGGTATCGGTTTGAGCGTAAGTTTTTTTATCGGTGCCATTAACGGTGCCGTGATTGCACGATTCCGAATAAACCCCTTTATCGTTACTCTGGGTATGATGTCCCTGGCCAGAGGAGCAGCAATGGTACTGACATCCGGCTATTTTGTCACTGGCCTTCCGGAAAGCTTTTTAATCATCGGACGGGGCGAAATAATGGGGATACCGTTTCCAGTCATCGCTTCAATATTAATTGTCATCATTTTTAATTTCCTTTTAAAGAACTGGGTTCATCTGAACCGGGCTTTTCATGTGGGAGCGAATCCCGACAATGCTGAGTTGCTGGGAATCAATGTCAAGCGAACGGTAATCCTCGGATTTGCCTTGTGTGGTCTTTTTGCCGGCATAACAGCGATGTTCATGTGCTCCAGATTGGCTATGGGATACGCTCAGTTCGGGTTGGAGATTGAGCTCAAAGCTCTTGGTGCTGCCGTCATTGGGGGTGCGACTTTTTCCGGTGGTCGCGGTAGCATTTGGGGAACATTCCTTGGTGTTCTTCTTTTAGCGCTTATTAATAACGGATTCGTATTGATGGATGCATCGATCTACTGGCAAAAAGTAGTGAATGGCACAATCTTGATTATTGCAATTGCGACGGCTTTTCGTCATTCAAGTCGTAAATAACAGAGAATTGATAAGAGGTAATCTGAAATACTACAGGTTCATGAAGTTTTGGGCTGTATGATAAAGTCGGAAGAGATGCTAAACGATTAGAGAAAGGTAACAGAGGTGTCATCTAGCCACTGATTATTAGATTTTCCAAGAGAGATATAAACATAAAAAAGGACTCAGTACTATGAATTCATCAGAAAATTCGGAGGAAAAACGGAAACCGATATTGTCAATCAAAGGTGGCTCGAAGCGGTTTGGTGGTATCCAGGCCCTGGAAAATATAAATCTTGATATTTACGGTAATGAAATTTTAGCCCTTCTGGGCGACAATGGTGCAGGAAAGTCCACCTTAATTAAAGCATTATCAGGCGCTCACACCCTTGATGAAGGTGAAATGCGCTTTGAGGGCAAGCAGGTTAATATCATGAAACCGGAGGATGCGCATCACCTTGGTATTAAGACGGTCTACCAAGATCTGGCTTTATTCGGGATTCTCGACGTTACCGCCAACCTTTTTGCCGGCTCCGAGTATACACGATGGGGTTTTCTTCAAAAGAAAAAGATGAATAAAGAGGCGCAAACAGTGCTGTCACATTTGAAAACCACTATAAAATCATTGAACCAGGAAGTCCGTTCGCTTTCCGGTGGCCAACAGCATTCCGTTGCCATAGGAAGAGGTGTTTATATCGGGAATGAACCTAAGTTAATTATAATGGATGAGCCGACTGCCGGCCTTGGTGTCAAACAAAGCCGGGAAGTGCTTCGCCTTCTAAAAGAATTGGGGCAAAAGTTCGCGGTTATCTTTATTACACACAATTTGGAGTACGCATTTGAAGTTGCTCAACGGGCTGTTGTCCTTTGTAGTGGTCGGGTTGTTGGCAAGGTGGATATGGCTGAAGCAAATCACAATCAAATTGTAAGCTTAATGATGGGCGTTGAAAATGCTGTGTGAGAAAACGTTTTAATATCTCACTTACTTCATCTTGCCAGATGTAATATGAATAAGAGATTTCATAGTCAATAATATTCGTCTAAAGACATATCGGTTTGTGAGGCAGGATCAGTTTTTTAAATTAGATCTCTGATCAAACATGAAAGGACTCTTCGTCTTCGGGTTTGGATGGGCGAATATATAAAAATGCAATCTGCAGACGTCTTTAAATCTTGACTAACTTCCGAAATGACTTCACCTTTCGTGGCGGGTCAAGTAAGCATCCATACGCTGTCCACGAAACCTCGCCGACTTAAATTTTACCATGTGAGTCTACCGCCAGCCCATGTGGTGCAATAAATTGACCGGGTGCTTCGCCCAAACGATAGTCACCCAGGACGGGCCAGTCGTTTTCCGGTTAAGTCGTGAATGCTGACGCAGGCACCAATATTGGGGTAATCCGCGTTGAATGGCAATTGGGGCTGCGTTGTCAGTCTGATACTGCTCAGGAATGCGGAGAAATTGCCCCGTCCATCGCGACAAGGAATCCGTCGTCGTTCGCTCCTAAAATAGAGCAGTAAAAGATCATATGGGCAACAATAAAATTATCAACGGAACACTTTTCGGTTTCCATGTGCAGTATTTATCTCCGGGAGGTCGATAATGTTTCCCTGACTTGAGCATTTATACCGAGAAGATGCCAGCTTTTATGTTGTGCTCTCGCTCCAACAGGAGTTGAGAATTAAGACCTTGTTTTAAAAAGCGTCTTTGGTATTTTTAATTAAGGTGGATCAACGGTTTGATTTATAACAAATAACCTTGGGATTAAAATGGATATGAGAATTCAACGGCTTTGGAACTCGGGACAGACCGTTGTTTGCGGCTGGCTGCTGCTTCCTGACGCATTAACAGCCGAAGTTATGGCCAACCAGGGATATGATGCCGTGACTATTGATCTTCAGCACGGCCTGATCGGCTACCAGACGGCACTCTCGATGCTCCAGGCCATGAACGGCAGCTCGACGGTCCCCTTTGCCAGGGTTCCATGGCTTGACCCGGCAATCATTATGAAACTGCTCGACGCCGGCATACTCGGCATCATCTGCCCGATGATCAACACCGCCGAGGAGGCCCGCAAACTCGCCTCCTATGTTCGTTACCCACCGGTCGGGGAGAGAAGCTTCGGTCCTGCGCGTGCCGGCTTTATTATCGATCCCGCTTATGGGGACAAGGCAAACGATATGATTCAGTGCCTGGCGATGATAGAAACGGCGGAAGGCTATCAGAATGTGGAGGAAATCGTGCAGGTCAAGGGAATAGACGGCGTCTATATCGGTCCTATCGATCTCACCCTTGGTCTTTACGGCAATGATCTCCCGATCGGCATCGACCGTGAAGAGCCTGAAATGATCGAAGCAATCAAAAGGATTCTCGATAGTGCGCACTCGGCGGGCAAGAAGGCTGGAATACATTGCGGCACGCCGGAATACGCGGCACGTATGGCGGATTTAGGATTTGACCTGGTAGCACTGTCCACCGATCTAGGCCTGTTCAGCTCCGCCTCCAAATCAAGCCTGGAGGCCACACGCCGGCTCATAAGTGGAGATTCAACGGAAAGTGGAACGTCAAAACCATCCGGCAATACTCTCTACTCAGCCCAGTAGTCTGCAAAAAGGTCGTAAATTTTTCCTGTTTGTCTAATAATTCCGGGGAAACTCCCTGATGGTAGTAATTGCTTGTGAAACAGAAAATACTGATTAAATTCGGCATCGACCCGGGCGCTGATTTTGTTCAATGACAAAAGACTATTAAGGAGGTTACCCTTGAAATTTATTCTACGCTTGATGTTAGCTGTTTTGTTAGTGTCTCTCTTTGCCGTTTCGGCATGGTCTGACGAATATAGCGAAACAAGAAAGATGTTTGAAGATGCGGGTATCGGCGAGATGTTCAAAACTGCCCATGGTTACGCGCTGTTTCCTACCATCGGTAAAGGCGGGTTTGTTGTTGGCGGGGCATATGGCAAGGGACGTGTTTTTGAACAGGGAGATCATATAGGTAATGCATCGATGGTTCAGGCCACCATTGGCTTTCAACTCGGTGGAACCGGCTTTAGTCAGGTGGTTTTTTTCCAGGACAAGCGTGCCTTGAGTGAATTTATTGGTGGTAATTTCGAGTTCGGTGCAGAGGCCCAGGCTACTGTACTGACAGTTGCCGCCGGTGCAACAGCCAATACCGGAGGTAGTTCAGCAACGGCGAGTGGTGGCAAGAATAATGCTGCTATTGGCAGCAGCGGGTACAACAGGGGAATGGCGACATTTACCATCACCAAGGGTGGTTTAATGTACGAGGCCAGTATCGGTGGACAAAAGTTCAGCTTCACCAGCCGCTAGCTGAAAGAAAGCAATCAGATCATCCAACATCAAAAGAGGCTGCTCGGACTGCTGGAGTTAAACGTCTGGCAGCCTTAATCTCTGGCTACCCTGCCATCAAAAATCGTTCTGTCAAATAAGCTTACATATTCTGTGCATAAAACACAGCCCATGTCGTCACGAAGGTTGAGGTTTGTCTAGAGATCGCTAGGTGATTATACGTTTATTGACAGTTTTCTGGTGAACGCTGCTGATCGCTGTATGTAGTTATGCTACGCGCAGTGGCTATATACTGTTTTTTGGCCCCCCCCAAAAGATCATGTTTGGGGGGGGGATTATGTGTTTTTATGAAAGATACTGGATAACACCCTTCTTTTTTGTAAAAACAACTGGAATACCACCAGAAAACGGTAGGGGCAGGTAGCAAAAGCAATATATGTGTTGACGAAAGGTGGTTATTAGTAGTATTACTACAAAAAATAATCAGGAACTATCATGAAAGACGATCTGCTGCGGACAATTACTGAATTACTGAGTGATCTCAATCCTTCTGAAGCCAAAGTTGGACGTTATGTCCTCCAGGCTCCGGACGATGTTGTTCACCAGAGCATTGCTTCCGTGGCCCAAGGCTCACAGGTGAGCGAACCAACGGTTATGCGCTTTTGCCGATCTATTGGCTGTAAAGGGTATCAGGATTTCAAGCTGGACCTCGCTGTATCATTGGCTGGCGATACCCCCTATGTACACACTTCCATAAAGCAGGATGATAGCACCGCGCAGATGGCGGAAAAAATCTGTCAATACTCTTCCAACTCCCTACGCGTACTTTATGAATCTCTCGACATCGAGGCATTGAAGAGGAGCATTCAAATCCTCAATAATGCCAGACGGATAGAGATTTATGGTTCCGGGGCTTCGGGGCTCGTTGCTCTCGATGCGCAGCATAAGCTCTTTCGAACCAAGGTTCCAACGGTTGCTTATCGCGACAGTCACTTGCAGATGATGTCTGCATCAAGTCTGGATGAAGAATGTGTTGCCCTTGCCTTTTCTTACACTGGACAGTCTCTGAATATTATTGAAGCGGCAAAAATGGCAAGCAAGCAGGGTGCCACTGTCATTGGTGTGACTCTCAATGATTCTCCACTGGCCACGTTCTGTGACCCGGTAATAAATCATCCGTATATTGAGGATACGAAACTTTTCGCACCGATGGTTTCCCGTATTTGCCAGTTGGCAATCGTCGACATCCTGGCAACCGGTATTGCCATGGAGAAAGGTATCGTGGCCTGGGAGCATTTAAAGAAAATCAAGCAAAGTGTGCGTTCACTTCGACCACCTCGCGAGCAGAAATAGGAAGATGGCGGTGCGAAAGGAGACCATTATGAGCTTTACTACCGCCCTGATTGGCGAGTGTATGATTGAACTGCAGGAGATCGAACCGGGGATAACCCAGCAGACATTTGGCGGGGACACACTCAATGCCGCAATATACATGGCGCGCCTCGGGCGTTACTTTCCTGTTCGAGTTGATTATGTCACCGCTCTTGGTTGCGATAGTTTTAGTGAAAGGATGGCAGCTTTCTGGGAGCGTGAAGGGGTTGGCAGCGGCCTTGTCCTCCGGGAGAAAGGTGAGATGCCGGGGCTTTACTATATCCAGCTTGATGAGGATGGAGAGCGCTACTTCAGCTACTGGCGGGGCGAATCTGCTGCAAAGAAAAACTTTGAATATCAAGGCGGCCAGGAGGTGCTGGATCGTCTCCGTGAGTATGATGCCATCTATCTCAGTGGTGTCAGTATGGCCATTCTTACCCCGGTCAGCCGAGAACGTCTTTTTAAACGTCTGGGGCAGCTTGCTGGCTCCGGTACCAAAATTTGCCTGGATTATAACTACCGGCCTCATCTCTGGGATTCGAAGATGGAAGGGCGGGAGGCCTACGAAGCGATCCTTCCCTGCTGTGACACGGTTTTTGTCGGCGTTGATGAGCTGGTTGCTATTCATGGTGTCTCCTCGAGGGCAGAAGGACATGACTATTTGTCCCAAAAAGGTGTGAATGAATCTGTTATTAGGAGTGGTGGTGAACCTTGTTCAATTCAGGCATATGACCAAAATTTTGAGTCACCTGCTGAGGCCGTTGAAAAAGTGATAGATACAACAGCAGCCGGTGATTCCTTCAGTGCCGCCTATTTTGTCGCCAGAAATTCAGGCTGCAACGTGCCGAAAGCGGCAAGAATTGCCCATCGCATGGCGGCGTATGTTATTGCTCATAAGGGAGCCATTGCCCCGATTGAGGCCATGCCGGTTTTTGATGATATTCTAGCGTAGCAGGGACAGGAAAATGCTAGGTCCTGACGATAAACCATAACAAAAAGGACAGCATATGTCTGATGTACTGGTAAACGATAGAGAGTTGCGTTTCCTCGTGATTGAGAGATTAACGGAAGGCGGATTGAACCAACTTCATGCCGAAATCGTGGCGGATGTATTGGTTCATGCAGATTTGAGAGGAGTCCGTTCCCACGGTGTAATTCGGACTGAGCACTATGTAACTCGCCTAAAGGCCGGGAGTCTTAACCCCGACCCCGCCTTTACTGTAAAAGAAGTTCGTTCAGGGGCCGCAGTCCTCAATGCAGATGCCGGAATGGGGCATGTGGCGTGTTGTGAAGCGATGGACAAAGCTATTGATATGGCAAAAGAATCTGGCATTGCCATGGTAGGAGTGGAAAACGGAAGTCATTGTGGTGCTCTTTCTTATTTTGTTCTCCGGGCTGTGGCAAAAGACATGATTGGCATGGCTGTCACCCATACTGACAAATGTGTTGCGCCCTTCGGTGGTGCCAAGGCCTTCTTTGGCACTAATCCTATTGCGTTTGGTTTTCCGACTAAAAAACATAGTCCTGTCGTACTGGATATGGCTACAAGCAACACGGCATTTGGAAATATTCTTCATGCCAAGGAGCAGGGTACCTCTATACCTGATGACTGGGGCATTGACAGTGAAGGAGCACCGACGACTGACCCTGAAAAAGTCGAGGCCATGACTCCTTTTGGAGGTCCTAAGGGGTATGGCCTGGCGCTGGTAATCGATGTTTTGACCGGTGTGCTCTTGGGAGCTAAATATGGTCCGCATATCACTGCCATGTATGGAGATTACAACAAGCCCCGTGAGCTTGCCAGTCTTATGATTGCAATTGATCCGTCTACCTTCACCTCGGTGGATGCTTTTAAATCACAGCTGGATGCGATGGTTGACGATCTGCACTCGCAGCCTCCGGGACCTGGCTTTGAGCGGGTATATGTACCTGGTGAACCTCAGGTAATATTGGAAGAGGCCAACTTGAAAAGCGGTGTTCCTGTGGTTGATACCATTTATGAATGGTTACGCACCGGACAGTAAACAAATATTTCAATCGTAAGACAATACTGAACTAACTGGAGCGGAGCTTGGATAAATAATGAAAGCGATAGAAATTTCGGATACACGCAAAATTAACCTTATCGATATTCCAGAGCCGGTCATTTCCGACCCTCAGGAGGTGATTGTCAAAATTGCGGCAGTGTCTATCTGCGGTACGGATATTCACACCTTCACCAATACCCACCCCTTTGTCAGGCCGCCGGTAGTTGTGGGCCATGAGTGCAGCGGGGTTGTAAGCGAAGTGGGGAGTGAGGTGCAGCTGGTTAAACCCGGTGATCGCGTTGCCGTTGATCCTGTACTGGGATGTGGTGACTGTCGACCCTGTAAAACAGGCAGGGCCAATGCCTGTGCCAACGTAAAGTGTCGTGGAGTGCATGTGGAAGGAGCCATGCAGGAGTTTTTTAAAGTTCGGGAACGTGATGTATACAAAGTGCCGGACAGTCTTGAAGACCTGGTTCTCGCTGCATGTGTTGAACCGTTTGCAATCGGGGCTCAGGCAGTTTGGCGCGGAAATGTATCCGACGGACAGACCATGGTTATTTTTGGAGCCGGACCCATCGGTCTGACTACCATGTTCATGGCCATGAATCGCGGTGCCAAATGTATCATGATTGATAAAAAAGAGGATCGACTGGCTAAAGCCTTGAAGCTTGGTGCAATGGGAGCAATACCGGCATCGGCGGATGACTTGAAGGAGCAGATGCTGGCCCTGACGGGTGAGGAAGGGCCTCAGGTAACCTGTGACGCGGTTGGCCATCCGTCGATTGTAGATCTCTGTGTTGATCTGGCTGCGCCGACAGGGACGGTCATTTTATTGGGTATGGACGGCCAGCAGAATAATGTCACGGAGCTTTCCATTTTTCGCAAAGAGCTGAACATCGTCGGCAGTCGGATGAATTCCGGGATGTTTCCAACTGTACTCGAGTTGATCGGAGAAGGCAGGCTGCCGCTTGGGGCAATCCTGACCCATCGATTCACCAGGGAAGAGGCCAGCGAAGCCTTTACCATGGCTATCGAGCAGCCCGAAGCATTCACCAAGGCGGTAATCACCTTTTAAGATAAAGAGAGAGTACAGAGAGTAGGTTACGATCTATTCAATCGTGTCAGTTATATTTAATTAATTGTAATGATTACCTTTTACCATATACCCAGCAATGGAGATCAAAATGGACGTTAGACACCCCATGCATCCAGATCACGCCATGGTTCTTGATACTGAAGAGCTGCGCGCCAATTTTCTGATCAAAAGAATTTTCGTGTCCGGCCAGATAACCCTTACATACAGTCATATAGATCGCATAATTGTGGGTGGAGTCTGCCCCGTTGATACCCCTCTGTCTTTCGACGAACAACTGGGCAAAAAAGTAGGTACGCAATACCTGCTCGAGCGCCGAGAACTTGGCTTGATTAATCTTGGGGGTACAGGGCGGGTCGTCGCCGATGGGGAAACCTATGTGCTTGAAAAACAGCAGGCCCTCTACCTTGGCTCCGGTACAAAAGATGTCAGTTTTCTATCAGATTCCATGGATGACCCTGCTGCATTTTATCTGGCCTGTACCCCTGCCCACCACTGCTTTCCCAGCAGGAAGATCCTCTTGGAAGATGCAATAACCGAAAGCCTGGGTGAACCATGGCAGTGTAACTGTCGTACCATCTATAAATACATCCATCCAGAGGTTCTGCCAACGTGTCAGTTAAGCCTCGGACTTACCCGCGTTGCCTCCGGCAGTAACTGGAACACCATGCCGACCCATACCCATGATCGCAGGATGGAGGTGTACTTTTATCTCGAGATGGATGAGGATGCTGTGGTCTTTCATTTTATGGGTGAAGCTGCTGAAACACGTCACATAGTAATGCGAAATCATCAGGCGGTAATCTCTCCCAGCTGGTCGATTCATTCAGGGGTTGGCACTAAACCTTATGCCTTTGTCTGGGCTATGGCCGGTGAAAACCAGGTCTTTGGTGATATGGATTTTATAGACATGAGAGATCTGCGATGAGCGTTGAGCGGTTTGTCGAGATAGAAGATCAGCTGACCAGCCTGCAGCTCGTTCCCGTTGTCAGCCTGCCTTCGGTGGATGCGGGACTCAGGCTTGCTGAGATACTGATTCGTTGTGGCCTGCCAGTGGCAGAAATCACCTTTAGAACTCCTTGTGCGGCAGATGCCATTGCCGCTATGAGGAAGGAGTTCAATGAACTTTTGGTGCTGGCCGGTACAGTACTTACCATCGAACAGGCCAAAATTGCCCTGGATGTTGGTGCGGAAGGTATTGTAATTCCAGGTTTTCACAAAGGATTGGTAGAGTACTGTCTCTCTCAGGATATCATGGTCTGTCCGGGAGCGGCAACACCGACTGAGGTTTTACAGTGTCTCGACATGGGGCTTCAGAAGGTTAAGTTTTTTCCTGCTGAGATTGTAGGGGGTGTTGGTATGCTGAAGGCTATGGCGGCAGTGTTCAGCGATGCCCGATTTATGCCAACTGGCGGCATCAGCCCAGCTAATCTGGGAGATTATCTTGCCCTTGATTCTGTGTTTTGCTGCGGTGGAAGTTGGCTCACGCCTGAAGTTCTGCTTAAAAAGGGGAACTGGAGTGAGATAGAAGGGCGTGTCTCCTCTGCAGTGACACAACTAAAAGGGAAAACGAAAATAGCCGAACCAACAAGCAATAACTATAGTCTAAAATTCTAGGAGAATGTCATGGAAATAACTCTTGCGGGCAAAACAGCCTTGGTTACGGGTGGAAATATTGGAATTGGCAGGGGGGTGAGTCTGGCGCTGGCGCGCTGTGGCGCAGACGTCGCCCTGACCTATTATTCACACCGGGAAGAGGGAGAAGAAACCGTAAAGGCCATCGAGCAAATGGGAGGCAAGGGGTATGCCTTTCAACTGGACGCCACTGATGGTCAGCAGGTAAAAACAGTGGTTAATCAGGTGGCAGAGAGGCTGGGTGGACATATCGATATCCTGAACAATAATGCAGGTCATCTTGTCGCCCGGTCCAACATTGTCGATATGACCGATGAGCACTGGTTTAAAACCATCAACGTCAACCTGACAAGCACGTTCTATTGTACACGAGCTGTGTTGCCATTTATGAACAGGGGGTGGGGCCGTATCATCAATATGTCGTCCCTGGCAGCGAGAAATGGTGGAGGAAATGGTGCCACTGCCTATGCGGCATCCAAGGGAGCAATAATCGCTTTTACCCGTGGATTATGCAAAGAAGTCGCTGATCAGGGGATCACCGTTAATGCTGTAGCCCCTGGTCTTATTCTGGAAACCCCTTTCCATGAAACATTCAACACCGATGCTGGCATACAGGGTGCAATCAACAGCACACCTCTTAAGCGGGGCGGCACCCCGGACGATGTTGCCAATGCGGTGCTGTATTTCGCCACTGAACTTGGTTCGTTCATCACCGGCGAGATAATTGAAATTAACGGTGGATTGTACTTTGCGTAAAACCTTATTCGATTTCCTGCTTGTCGGGGTTAGATAGGTTTAAGGGGACCTGAGGCCAGATAAGAAATAAATTGGTTTTGAGGTTGGAGCCATTCATAATCAAAAGAAAGAGGAGGTAAATAAAAGCAGGGAAAATCACGGTTATAAACCGTTAGGAAAGTGTCCGGTAGGGTCGCCGGCTATGTGCTGTACCTGGCTGAAGACCTAACTGTAAATGCATGTAAAACCATGTTTTGAAAGGAGGATGTTCCGTATGAATTATTTTAAAAAATTAGCTCTCTCAGCTTTAACTGTTGCACTCATTTCCGGTTTTGCTCTTTCAGCTCAAGCCAAAGAATGGCGGGGCTGGAATATTCATGTGGCGGGGTACCCCAATACGGTAGCCATGGATAAGTTTGCCGAACTTTTAAAAGAAAAGTCCGGTGGCAAAATGACCGTGAAGATGTATCACGCAGGTACACTTGGAAGCCAGCCGGATGCCATTGAGCAGGTGCGTACCGGTGCTTTGGAGATTGGCAACTTTAACCTGGGACCTCTTGGTCCAATCGTTCCAGAGGCTAACGTTGTTTCTTTACCTTTTATCTTCAAAGACACTGATCATATGTGGCGAGTTCTGGATGGAGAAGCGGGCGAAATAATCAACGAAGGTATGACGAAATTCGGCCTTGTCCCTCTGGCATGGTATGATGCCGGAGCACGTTCATTTTATAACTCCAAAAAGCCGATTACCAAGCCTGAAGATGTTGTAGGCATGAAAGTCCGGGTAATGAATAATGACTTATATTCAGGAATGATCGCGGCACTCGGTGGAAATCCGTCACCAATGGCTTTTGCAGAAGTCTACCAGTCCCTGAAAACCGGTGTTGTTGATGGCGCTGAAAATAACTATCCGTCCTTTGAGTCTACCGGTCACTTCGAAGTGGCTCCGTTTTATTCCAACTCTCAACATCTGATCATTCCAGAGACCTTGGTTATAAATGCAGATGTGTACAAATCCTTGTCCAAGGAAGATCAGAAAATACTCAAGGAAGCAGCTCAGGAATCAGCAATGCTTCAACGTGATCTTTGGAAGAAGCGTGAGATTGCGAGTAAGGAAAAAGTCGAAGCTGGCGGCTCTACAGTCAATGAAATTCCAGACAAAAGCGCTTTCCAGGCGGCGATGAAACCGGTGTATGATAAATATCTGGCAGATAATCCCAACCTGAAGCCATTAGTGGAGATGATTCAAAACACTCCGTAATCTTTTTTGAGAACGGATCTGATCATCGATATCTTTTTGTCTTGGTCAAGAGATATCGATGATTATTTCTCTGCAGGATTCAATTGGGTGGATGCAAAATTTTATTTGGAATTACAAATGTCTACTGTGAAATCAACAAGTAAAAAGTCGATATTTGACAAATTTTTAGATCTTATCAGCTATATCAACATCGTCTTTACCGGTGTGGCTCTTGTGGTCTTAACTGTTATTTTTGGCTGGCTGGTTTTTGGCCGTTATGTGCTCAATGCCACACCAACATGGGTCGAACAAGTCGCATTATTACTAGTAGTTTATATTGCTTTCCTGGGCGCATCTGTCGGTATTCATAAAAAAACTCATTTGGGCGTCTCGGTGTTTCGCCAGATAAGCCCGAAACCGGTTCAACTCGTATTCGAGTTTGCGTCGCATGTTATCATGACCGGATTTGGTCTGGTAATGGCCATCTATGGCTATAAGCTGACCGTATTCAGGTGGGCGACTGAGATCCCCCTCCTTCATGTGACGGAGGGATTGCGGGCTATCCCGATTGCGTTGAGCGGAGTTTTTATCATTCTCTTTTCCATTGGCCACCTCATCCATTTCTTTAAGGGAACAAGTCAAGACGTGATTGAATAGGAGATTTTCGATTTATGGGTTTGTTTATCTTGTTAGCTGTGTTTGCAATTTGCGTCGTTATAGGGATGCCGGTGGCGTTTGCCCTTGGGGTGGCCGCTGTTTCTGCCTTTTTCTACGAAGGGTTGCCGATGATGATTGCCTTCCAGCGTATCATTTCAGGTATCTCTATTTTTGCCCTGATGGCAATTCCCTTTTTTATCTTTGCCGGTGAACTGATGTTTCATGGCGGCATCGCCATGCGACTGGTTCGTTTTGCACAATCTGCTGTTGGATCCGTGCGGGGGGGACTTGGCATTGTCAATGTTTTCTCGTCCATGCTCTTTGGCGGTATTTCAGGTTCGGCCATCGCAGACATATCTGCCCTTGGATCCATATTGATTCCGGTCATGAAGGAGAAAGGCTATGATGATGACTATGCGGTTAATGTGACCGTAACCTCATCCCTTGCAGGAATAATAATTCCGCCGAGCCATAACATGATTATATACGCGGTGGCTGCCGGAGGCGGAATTTCTATTTCCAAATTGTTTCTCGCCGGGTTTATTCCCGGTGTATTGATGTGTTTGTGTCTTGCTGTTGTTTCTTATTTTGTAGCGGTAAAGCGGGGCTATACTTCCGAGGTCTTTCCGGGATTTGTTATTTTGGCACAACACTTCTTTACGGCTATTCCGGGACTGATGACCGCTGTGATCATCGTCGGCGGAGTACTGAGCGGGATTTTTACGGTTACGGAATCCGGCGCTTTTGGAACTATTTATGCCTTTCTTGTGACCATCATTGTCTACAGGTCGCTGAGCTGGGAAAAATTTAAACTCGCTGTTGTCAACTCAGTAAGAACTACCTCGATGGTAATGATCCTCATTGCCTGTTCTGGTGCATTTGCCTATCTGCTGACTTTTTATCAGGTTCCGGAGAAAACAGCGGCACTGCTGACAAGCATTTCAGAAAACCCGGTTATTATCATTTTGATGATAAATATGGTGCTGTTGCTGCTCGGTATGATAATGGATATGGCTGCGCTGATTCTTATCTGCACCCCAATTTTCCTGCCAGTAGCTATCTCCATTGGCATAGATCCGTATCAGTTCGGTATGATTTTATTGATTAATCTCGGGCTTGGACTCTGTACTCCGCCGGTGGGTGCGTGCCTGTTTGTTGGCTGTGCGGTAGGTGGTGTGAAATTAGAGGATGCAATAAAGACTATCTGGCCCTTTTACATTGGTATATTGGTTGCGCTGATGCTGGTAACATTCGTACCGGCGATATCGCTGACGCTGCCAAATCTTATCGGTTAAGGAGATGATGGCAGAGGCCTCTGCTGCTGCATTAATACTGCTTATGAGTGGGAAAATCTTATGATGATTGGAAGCGGGCAGCCGCATGCTGCGCTGAGCGAAACCCAGATACGAAACATCGTTGAATCGGGAACACCCCCTGAATTGTACCAGGACAAACGTGTCCTTGTCTTGACGCCGGATACCACACGGACGTGCCCATTACCTCTGATGGTTTCCATTTTTCAGGAGGTGATCGGGGCGGAGGCAGATCAACTGGATTTCATGGTTGCTCTTGGTACTCACCAACCGCTCAGTGAAGAGAGAATCCTCGACCTGTACGGTATCTCTGCAGAAGCGCGTAAAACGACCTTTGCTCGGACAAAATTATATAATCACCGCTGGGATCGTGAAGATACCTTTCGCAGGATCGGTTATCTCTCAGAAGAGGAAACAGATGAACTTTCTGGTGGTCGCTTGAGGGAAAAAGTTCCCGTTGATATCAACAAAATTATTTATGAGTATGATCAGATTCTGATCCTCGGCCCAGTTTTTCCCCACGAGGTGGTTGGCTATTCGGGGGGAGCTAAATATCTGTTTCCAGGCATTTCAGGTGGTGAATTCCTTCATTTTTTCCACTGGCTCGGCGCGGTTGTGACCTGCGCCGGTACAATAGGCATCAAGCATACACCTGTCCGTGAGGTTATTAACCGGGCCATGAAGCTTATTGATGTGCCGGTTCATTGCCTATCCATGGTGGTCAAATCCAGGGCGGAACTCTTCGGTATCTATGTCGGTAGCTATCTTGAATCATGGGAAGCTGCCGCCGACCTGTCTGAACAGATCCACGTGATTTTCAAGGAGAAACCGTTTGATACTGTACTCGGTGTCTGCCCGGAGATGTATAATGAGCTCTGGACCGGCGGAAAGGTTATGTACAAACTTGAGCAGGTTGTTGCTCCCGGAGGAAAATTGATTATCTATGCCCCACACATTACCGAGGTTTCAAGGACGTGGGGCAACTATATGGAAAAGATTGGTTATCATACGGTTGATTATTTTCTGACCCAGCCTGACAAATTCACCCATATCCCGCGGGGGGTGCTTGCCCACTCAACCCATGTGCGCGGCACCGGCAGGATGGACAACGGTGTTGAAAAGCCGAGGATTGAGGTAATTCTTGCCTCTTCTCTGTCGGAAGAGGAGTGCCTGAACATTAACCTGGGCTATATGGATTACCGGGCCATTGATCTTGACTCATACAAAGACCGGGAGTCGGAAGGGATTCTGTTTGTCGACCGGGCTGGAGAAATCCTGCACCGGGTAAAATCATCCTGATTTTTGAATTATTCATTTTGGAGTTGTGTCATGCAATCATTTCTCTCAGACGATTTCCTCTTACATGCAGAAACGGCTCGGCGCCTGTATCATGACTATGCTAAAAATCAACCGATATTTGATTATCACTGTCACCTGCCGGTAGAAGAGATTGCTTCGGATAAAAATTTTCTGAACCTGACCAGAATATGGCTCAATGGTGATCATTACAAGTGGCGGGCCATGCGCGCCAACGGTATTGACGAAGAACTGATTACCGGTTCCGCCTCTGATCATGAAAAGTTCCGGGCATGGGCGGCAACGGTGCCGAAGACCCTGAGAAATCCCCTCTACCACTGGACTCACCTGGAACTTAAACATCCCTTTGGCATAGAGGGAATTCTCCTGAACGAAGACACGGCTGACAGCATCTATTCCCAGTGCAATGAGTTGCTTGGCCAGCCGGACTTCAGTGCCTGTGGGCTCATGAAGCGGATGAAAGTTAACGTTGTCTGCACGACCGATGATCCTGTCGATACTCTTGAACATCACCAGAAAATTGCTGCGGGTGATTTTTGTTCCACCAGAGTGCTGCCCGCGTTTCGGCCGGACAAGGCCATGGCAATTGAGACCCCCGACTCCTATAACAACTATCTTGAATCGCTCCAGCAGGCCGCCGATACAGATATTGTAAGCTACCAGGACCTCCTTGCAGCCTTGCAGAAGCGTCATGATTTTTTTCATGAAAATGGTTGTCGGCTTTCAGATCATGGTCTGGAACAGCCCTTTTGTGAAGAATTCACAGACCGCGAAATTGATGACATTTTTGCCACGGTTCGCAGTGGAAAGATAGTTGAGATCAGCAATGTCCATCAATTCAAGACGGCACTCATGCTTGACCTGGCCCGTATGGATAGCCAGAAGGGATGGACCCAGCAATTTCATTTTGGGGCATTGCGAAACACCAATGATGGTGCAATGGAAGCACTGGGACCGGATACCGGTTACGACTCAATCGGTGATTTTGAAATCGGTCGTCCACTGGCGAAATTTTTCAATATACTCTCCACCGAGGGCAATCTGGCAAAGACCATCCTCTATAATGTCAATCCGCGGGACAACGAGCTGTTAGCAGCAATGATCGGTAACTACCAGGATGGTTCTATCCCGGGTAAAATGCAGTTTGGCTCCGCATGGTGGTTTAACGATCAGAAAGATGGCATGGAACGGCAGATCAATTCGTTATCGAACATGGGTCTTTTGAGCAGGTTTGTCGGTATGCTGACGGACTCACGGAGCTTTCTGTCCTACCCCCGTCATGAGTATTTTCGTCGGATATTGTGCAACCTTTTTGGTGGAGATGTGGAGAGAGGTGAACTGCCCAACGACCTCGAACTGATCGGCAATACAGTGGCTGATATCTGTTACAATAATGCCGTGCATTATTTTGGAATTTCTCCGGACCAGGAAGAAGATGCCTGATGGTCATTGTAACATGAGGCGTGTTGAGTTGATGAACGCCAGAAACCCTTTTACGCCAATAACGCTGTAAGCACTGTCAGATCGCCAAAGGAGTTTTACCACGCTGGAGGGATGAAAAAGGTGATGATACTGTGTCAACTGCCCATCCTTGCTGATTAATTATTCAAAGGCTTGTCATGGAAATTGCAAAGTACTCACTTGGTACAGGAGATCGTTTTGGCCTGCAGGGAAAAGCCCAGCTTGCAGCCGTGCAGAAAGCCCAGACCAGAGGTGTTGATCTTGCCATTGTGTGGAATAAATCTCACCGTGAACATATCATCACAGGGACCAGTCCCCAGGCGGTACGTGAAGAGGCCAACCAGGCTGTGAAAACAAATGGCTGGAGCGGTCAATTTTTTGTAGATGCTGATCATATCGGGCTCGGTAATGTGGATTTCTTTCTTGAGAGCAGCGATTTTTTCACCCTTGATGTGGCTGATTTTATCGGTAAAAAAGCTGATGACAAGAGTCTGGCAGCTTTTTTAGACAAATATGGCCAGTATAGTGGCCAACGAACGATACCTGGTTTCGACCAGCCATTAAATATCAGCAGTGAATTGTTACGAATCATCGCAGAAAAATATCTCTATGCAATTCAGGAAGCAGGGAAAATTTACAGATACATAGAGAGGAACAAAGATAATGGAGATTTCATAACTGAAGTTTCCATGGATGAAACGGTTGATCCACAGAGCCCCACTGAGATGCTCTTCATTCTTGCTGCCATGGCAGATGAAAAAATACCCGCACAGACCATCGCTCCAAAATTTTCCGGTCGTTTCAATAAAGGGGTTGATTATATTGGTAATGTGGCTCGATTTCGTCAGGAGTTTGAAGAGGACCTCTGTATCATAGACTATGCTGTAAAGAACTTTGATTTACCTGCTAATCTGAAGCTCAGCGTACATTCAGGTAGTGATAAATTTTCTATTTACCAGCCGATTCGGGAGTTAATCGACAAATATGATGCCGGAATCCATGTGAAAACTGCCGGGACAACATGGCTTGAAGAGTTGATTGGTCTTGCTGAGGCAGGCGGTGAGGGGTTGGAAATCGCCAAACAGATCTATGCGTCTTCCTACTCCCGATTTGATGAATTATGTACCCCCTATGTCTCGGTTATCGATATTGACCGGGAAGCTCTTCCCACGCCAGCCCAGGTGAATACCTGGACCAGTGAACACTATGTCAAAACACTTCGCCATGACCAGGCATGCCCCGATTATGATGTAAATCTCCGGCAATTGCTCCATGTTGGTTACAAGGTTGCCGCAGAACTCGGTGATACGTATCTGGATGCGCTTAGGGAAAACCGGGAAGTGGTTGCTAAAAATGTGACCGAAAACCTTTTTGATCGCCATATTGTGCCTCTATTTATTTGAGCTCCTGGAGATCCTGGGGTATGAAAGAAACTGATTTTGTAATTAAATTTGAAAGGGAGAAATATCATGAGTACTACAAGTAAACCCAAAATAGGTTTCATCGGTTTAGGGTTAATGGGATCGGCGATGGTTCAAAGACTGCAGAGCCTTGATTACCCTGTCACCGTTGTTGCCCACCGGAATCGTAAACCCATTGAAGAAGCGGTGGCAAGGGGAGCCAAAGAAGTGACCACTGCGGGAGAAGTTGCAAAATGCAGTGAAATTATCATGCTCTGTGTTGACACCAGTGCTGCCGTGGAAGCAGTAATGAAAGGTGAGGGCGGTGTGTTGGAACAGCTCCAGCCTGACAGTGTGGTTATCGATTTCGGTACCTCTATCCCGGGCATGACCAGACAACTGGCGCAAGAGTGCCAGACAAAAGGTGCAGCGATGATGGACGCACCTTTAGGCCGCACACCAGCCCAGGCTGTCGACGGGCTCCTGAATATTATGGCCGCCGGTGATGCAGCTGATTTCGAGCGAATGAAGCCTGTACTGGAAGATCTTGGGGAAAATGTTTTTCATGTCGGCCCAATCGGTGCTGGCCATACACTTAAACTGATTAATAATTTCTTTGGTATGACTATGGCGTGCGCCATGTCAGAAGCGTTTGCAATGGCAGATCTTGCCGGGTTGAAGCGTCAGACTCTCTATGATGTAATGTCTGCGGGACCACTCAAGTCCGGGATGATGGAGTTTATTAAGATAGGGGCCGTGGACAACAATCCTGGCCAGATGGCTTTCTCGATTGCCAACGCCAACAAGGATGTGGGTTATTACTCCAAGATGGCCGATGATTTTGGCGTGCCAAGTTTTGTCTCTCCAGCGATAAAAAGCACCTTAGGGTTGGCTAAGGCCTCCGGTTATGGAGAAAAAATGGTGCCTGAAATGGTTGATTTTATAGCCGATATATTCAGCGCTGACTGATCGGGCCCTGGTGTTGGGGGTTATTCTGTTGATGACGCATTCTGGCCTGTTCATAACCGCCTTCTTACCGTTACATTGATCACCCTGTTCAGCATTGCTGGACGGGGCTGATTATTTCATAAACGAATCGATAACCAAATGCAGGATCTTGAATTATGGAGTACACGATTCAACCGTGCTCACCTGATATTATTTCTTTTGATAAAGGATGACTGAAATGGATACACTTAAAGAGAAAGAAGCAGTTATAGAAACCATAGGGGATAAAAGAACCAGGTATCTGGCTCACACAGACAATCTTATGATGGTCGTTATTGATTTCAACGATGGGCCGACGAGTGAACCTGACCCGCCTCATAGTCACCCCCACGAACAGATTTCATACGTTGCTGCTGGAGAAGTTATCGCCTTTTTAGACGGAGAACCTACACCACTGGGCCCAGGAGATATTTTCACCGTACCGCCGGACATGCCACATTCTGTAAAATTGTTGACCAGCCATGTCCGACTGATTGATACCTTTACACCTTTGCGTGAAGATTTCTTATAGTCATCAGTTTTTATCAGTGCCGGAGTGTGGAATTAAATTCAGGAAATGACCTGTTTGCGGGCGGGTGCATGTCTACATCTTTTGTCCGCAATAGCGCATAATAAGATGCTCTCAGCCACAACGGAAAAATTAGTATAAATATTGTTCGTGCCGTCAGCAACAACTTCAGATAAAAAGGGGAAAAATGGATTTAATATTTCAAAACAAAATCGCCATTGTAACCGGAGCTGCCGGACCAATGGGCGCAGCAGTAGTGAAGAAATTGCTTAGTCAGGGCTGTACTGTGGCAATGATTGACATCAACGCTGAAGGTTTACGAAAAAAAGCAAATGAATGTGGAGAGAAGGCACTTCCATTTGTGGCTGACATCAAAGAATTCGATAGCGTGAAAGCAACCTATGCAGAAGTTGAGCGAAAACTTGGCGGCGTGGATATCTTAGTCAACAACGCCGGTATTCTTTCCAATAACAAAGTCCTGGAAACCACGCCAGAGGAATGGAAAAACGTCATGTCAATCAATTTAGACGGCGCCTTTTACCTTTCGCAACAGGTTATTCCTCAGATGAAATCAAAAGGGTGGGGAAGAATCATCAATACCTGCTCTCTTGCTTCTAAAACCGGCGGAATTACAGCAGGGACGGCCTATACAACCTCTAAGGGCGCTCTGACGTCTTTAACATTTTCACTGGCAAGAGAGCTCGCCGGGGAGGGCATCACGGTAAACGGCATTTCACCGGCTTATGTCAAAACACCGATGATTACCGAACAACTCAATGAGGAGCAAAGGCAGGAATTATTGGAGCAAATTCCGGTCGGACGCTTTTGCGAGACAGAAGAATTTGCCCACGTGGTTTCATTTTTAGCTCATCCTTTAAGTGGATTCATTACAGGGGAAATTGTTGATATTAACGGTGGATTACTTTTTGACTAATAACGATTGAAGCCCAAGCCTGATTGTTCTCGACGTTATAACTGGAACCCAAAGGAGCAAAGATGGAATACAATTTAGACTCAATGTATGGTTTGAAGGACGAGGTGGCTGTTATCACAGGAGGGTCCGGAAGTATTGGAGCTGAAGCAGGATTAACCTTAGCTTCTTTAGGGGCCAGGGTTGTTTTACTGGGACGAAACGCGGAAAAGCTGGGAAAAATCCAGGAGGAGTATAAAAATAACGGTATAGAAATTGATACCGGTACTTTGAATATTCAGGAAAAAGACAGTGTTCAGGCAGCGATGAAAAACGTGGCGGACAAATACGGTAAAATTGATATCTTGATCAATTCTGCTGGAGCGTCTTATCTAGAGGATGCTGTCGATTTCTCAGAAGAACAATGGGATCTGCTTATGGGGGTGAACGTAAAAGGGACGTTCCTCTCCTGTCAGGCAGCAGGCAAGTACTTCCTGGAACAGAAGAAAGGGCGAGTTGTAAATGTCTCATCGGTACGAGGCCTTCAAGGTCGAGCGAGAGATATGGCATATGCTCCCAGCAAAGGCGCAGTCAACCAATTGACAAAATCACTGGCCATTGAATGGGCACCGCACAATATCTGTGTTAACGCCATTGCCCCTACATTTACCGTGACAGATATCAACCGTGAGGATTTAAAGAACAAGGAATATCATGACTGGGTAATATCGAGAATTCCCAAAAAAAGAATTTGTGAATTAAAATATCTGGTTGGCCCCATCGCCTTTCTATGTTCGCCTTGTATGGAATTTGTGACCGGGCAGATTCTGTATGTCGATGGTGGTTGGACTGCGGCCTAGGAGAGTAATACAGGAAAACTCTTTTGACTTTAACCCTGAGGTGTTGAATACAAAGCTTTGTTGCTAACATTTTATCTGAGTGCCATCAAAACTTAGCTTAGCGCAAGTAGCTTAATTTCATCAATAAAGTGAGGGGACTGATTAATGAAAACACCTTTCCGTACTTACGATACGCTTCATATGGGGCGTTCCTCCATTGACCTTTATGCAAACGAAATTGGAGCACCTTTTGAAGAGATAAAGAGCTGATGGTGAGCAATTTGAGCTGACTCTTGGAAAGGAGATCTCAGACAAGATGGATGAATCTGAGGCTGCTGTCATTGTCAACAAGCTCAAGACCAACAAGGAGTATAGGGACACTGAAAGACAGGTAAGAGTAATTTTAAGCTGTTTCGCAACCCGGCATTACACCAAGAAGAGATGGATTGTCAGTTCAGTGCTCAAAACCAAGCAAAAAAGCGGAGTTGTTCACCTATTCAGATGATTCACTTTTGGAATGATTCACTTCATCTTTTATCTCTCTGTCGTGGATACCAATGAGGTAGAGGAGACCATCTAGTCCCACGCTTGATATGGCATTAGATGCCTTTTGCCGGACAATTGGTTTGGCATTAAATGCTACACCCAAACCTGCAATGCTGATCATGGGAAGATCATTGGCACCATCGCCAACAGCTATTGTCTGTTCAAGGGCAATATTTTCCTTTTGAGCAAGCTTTCTTAATAATTGTGCTTTTTTCTCGCCATCGATGATATCACCCACAACTTTACCGGTCACCACACCATCTTTAACGTCGAGCTCGTTTGCATACATATAATCGAAGCCGAGTTGATCTTTTAAATATTCTCCAACGAATCTGAATCCTCCAGACAGGATACCCAATTTATAACCTAGACTTTTCAGGGTTTTGCAGACCAGGGCGGCACCTTCAGTTAGTGGCAGTTCCTTTGTTAATTTAACCAATTGTTCTTCCTTTACTCCTTTTAATAGAGCAACCCTTTGTCGAAAGCTTTCTTTGAAATCGATCTCTCCCTGCATGGTGGATTCGGTGATGCTGTTCACCTGATCTCCGACACCTGCCAGCTTGGCTAACTCAACTATTACTTCAGCCTGGATCAAGGTTGAATCCATATCAAAAACAACCAGCTTCCTGTTTTTCCGGTAAATGTTGTCCACATGAAAGGAGATATCTATACCTGCATTCTGGGAAATCTCCATGAATCTTTTTCGCATCTCAAGAATATTTAATGGCTCCCCACTAACGGACAGCTGTACACAGGCTCTTGGGTTGCTCTGAGGTTTTATAATGGAAATTCTGCCCGTTAATCGTGAGATATTATCAATATTCAATTGGTTTTCGGCGATGATAGAGGCGACGGAAGAAATCTGTTGGGCAGTGAGGGTTCTGCCGAGGAGTGTTATAATCCGCCTCTCTTTGCCCTGCGCATGAACCCATTTTTCATATTTGTCAGGAGCAATCGACTTAATGTCCACCTCAAGTCCCATGTTGTGCCCCTCGAACAACATATCCTTGAAAATTGCAGAAAAATCTTCAGAGTTGGGGATTTCCGCTAGAATCCCAAGAGAGATATGGTCATGAATTACTGCCTGGCCGATATCGAGGATATTGACATAATATTCAGCCAGAATTCCGGTAAATTTTGCATCGAGCCCTTTTCTGTCTCTACCGGTAATACTTATCAATATAACTTCACTCATCATTTATCCTTTTGATTTCGTGACACTTTGCCGGGCGCAGCATTAACGTTCTTTTATGTTTTCAGACTTCTGCGATCCTCAGAAAATTCAGTCAGCACTCCATAGCAATGAGAAACCTGATTTTAAATCATGTGATATTATAACAATATTTCAATAGTGGCTATTATGAATCCACTCAACACGGTTTTTTTAATTATCTGGATGGCGCTATGGCGAATTTGCAGAAAGAACGTTACACTCGCCCAATATTTAAAGAAATGGTGGCTTCTAATGGGTACATTGCAAAGGGGGGAACCGATTCATTATACCTGAAGTGTTCAATGACAAACCAAAAAAGATAAAGAAAATCAACTGTCCAAACCTCTTATCTCAAAAATCTGATTACTGAAAGGACCATGAATATTCCAGCCTATACTGATGTTGTTGAAGCGCATCTTCTCGTGGAGCGATTTGCACACCGCACCCCGATTCTTGTTTCTGAAAGTATCAATCATATCACCGGAGGGGAGATATATTTTAAGTGCGAAAATTTCCAGAAGGTTGGAGCCTTTAAGTTTCGTGGAGCAACAAATGCTGTAATGTCATTGAGCGATGAAGAATCAATACGAGGTGTTGGAACCCATTCCTCGGGAAACCATGCCGCGGCATTAGCATTGGCAGCGAGGAACCGGGGCGTGCATGCCTATGTGGTAATGCCAGAAAATGCGCCAGAGATAAAAAAGAAAGCGGTAGCCGGTTATGGAGCAAAGGTTACGTTCTGCAGTCCGACACTTGAGGCACGCGAATCTGCTCTGGTAAACGTTATTGCCGAGACTGGTGCAACCGAAATCCACCCATATGACAATTTTGAGGTTATTGCCGGGCAGGGTACCGCTGCTAAAGAGTTGCTGGAAGATGAGAGCAGTCTCGACATTGTTCTTGCACCGGTGGGCGGAGGCGGTTTGTTAGCCGGGTCCGCTCTTTCGATCAGACACCTTTCTCCAGAAACAAGACTGATTGGCTGCGAACCAGCAGGCGCTGACGATGCTTATCGATCATTTAAGAGAGGTAAACTGATTCCATCAGTTAACCCGCAAACCATTGCCGATGGTTTACTTACCTCACTTGGAGAACGAAACTTTGCTATCATTAAAGACAGTGTAGACGGCATCGTAACTGTTTCCGAAGAATCAATCATTCGAGCTATGCGATTGATTTGGGAGCGCATGAAAATAATTATCGAACCCTCTTCGGCCGTACCATTGGCAGCAATTCTCGAGAGAAAAGTTGAAGTACAGAATCAAAAAGTTGGTATCATTGTTTCGGGTGGTAATCTGGACATGGGGAACCTGCCATTTTCGTAACTATCTGAACATTAATAGGTAAAAGGTAGAGACCTGTATTTTTGGTTCATCCGGATAACGGGTACCTGAAACAGAAATGCGCATACTGGATGTCCCCCGTTTGGTGCCGCCGAGCAGCGGAGCCCGCAGGGCCGGCATCGTTTGATGTCTTTTTCTTGATACTTCTTTTGGACAAGCAAAAGAAGTATGTCTCATATTACAATTAAACGATTGTTGGTCCGGAATAAAAATTGCAGTTAAACGTCGAGAAAGGGGAACAGAAATGTTGATCTGCTCAGATTAAATCAGCAAAGTACATGGCTAATAAAGATATAATAACAGTATTATATCGTTGATCCAAACAGGTTAGGCATGAGTGGTCTGAATGCGTCTGAATAGTGCGAATTTTTATATTATTCCCCTTTTCTGGTTTAAATTTTTTTACTTTTGCACCGTGTATTACCAAAAGCAGACCATTTACACCTTAGTCAACGGGCCAGCATTTACGATACTACCTGAGGTGTGGTTCGGTAATAAAACAGGTGCAAGAAATATCAGTTAAGTAGACTATAAGCAATTGGAAATAATGATATATTTTAGATCACAAACGAAAGGAGCTGCATGAAAACGATGAGAGGAATTGGTATCTATGGCTTATTTCTTCTGCTTTATGTTATTGCCCTGCACGGTACCACTGTTGTTCTTGCTGCAATTCCCAATAGCGTATTGGAATTCTGCTACGAGAGCATCGTCAGTGGCACAGGGAAATCGTTTTACATCACACTGCTGGCACTTCAGGTTGGCCTGGTTATAGCAGTGTTTGGTCGTCAGATATGGATACAATGTAAGGCAAGTGAAGCAACTCATTCCAAACGGCCAGAACCTGAAAGTGATCTGCTTCTTTATTCTCCTCTTTCCCCGTAGAGAAATCTGTGTCAAACCAATTAAATATCGGGGTTAGGATAATGAAGAGATATCTTGCTTTGAAAACAACCTTTAATAAGCGTACGTGCTAACTTTTATTCGACGGTAGGTAATATCGATGAGACTTAGTAAAATGATGCACAAAGAGGTGTTGGGGCTGATTTTTGTTGGGGTACTAATAGCCCTCGGTTTGTTCGATGTGAAATATTGGCCATGGTGGGGGCAGATAATCAGCCTGTTATTAATATTACCACTCTCTCTCGCTCTGATGTGGAAAATTTGTGAATTAGAAAAGAGCCAAGAATAAAATCTCCGCAAAGCTGTTAATCCGAACTACCATAGTCAAAGACAAGTAGACCTTATTATTGGATACTTCACGTTCTTTTTTGTCTATTTTAGCTGGGGTCATCAAATTCAAAATACATCACATAACCAGTATCCCAAATAATGTTGCAGTTCTGACAAATGAATTTTCTTGATTTGCGATTATCCCCAAGCGCCAATTTAGACAATAATTTTCCACAAGAAGAGCATTTGCATAGTTTCGGCTGCCATTCCTGCCTTCCGTAATTTGCTAATTTTTTAGTTTAGCACTCCAATATTGGTAATTGTATAAAAAATACCACATCGAATATTTGATATAGTTACAAGTAGCAAAATATTAAAATATTTTAACAGCAGCTTCTTAGGGCGGGCGTTGTGGAAAATATGCTGAGGGGCCGGGGGGAGTCCCGGCCTCTCAGCTCAGAGTATGCTATTGGCCTGGCCGGTGGAGGCCAGTACAATGGCCCAGAGTTTGCCGCGGGGATCGACTTTCTTTCTTGACTGCACAGCCATAGGGATAGGTACATGGGTGAACTGATTGTTCCAGTGACCCACCAGCATATTAGTACGCCCGGACATGCCTGCATGCACCGCGTACTGTCCAAGTTGAAGACAAAAAGCAGAATCGGAGGCTGAAGCAGCAGTGGAGCGAATCATGTAGCTGGGGTCAATGTACTTCAGGGAGATATCCATTGCCTGGGCCTTGAAGTGCTGTTTAATTTTATTTTTCAGCAGCTGCCCGATATCGCCAAGTTTCCGGTTGCCTGAGGCATCTTCGCCGAGATCATCTTCGAAAAGGTCTTGCCCTGCTCCCTCTCCAACGACAATCACGGCATGGCCTCGCAGCCGAAGCCGTTTTTCAAGTGCTTTCAGGAAAATATCCAATGAAAAGGGAACTTCCGGAATCAGGCAAAAGTTCACCTCATTATTGGCAAGGGTAGCAGCAGCAGCGATAAAACCTGATTCGCGACCCATGAGTTTGACGAGGCCTATACCGTTGCGTGCTCCCGATGCTTCAACGTGAGCAGTTGAGGTGGAGCGACGCGATTCTGACACTGCAGTCTCGTAACCAAAGCTGATATCAACGTTACAGATATCGTTGTCAATGGTCTTAGGAATGCTGATAACACTGATCTTCAATCCCCGTCGTTTAATCTCATGACTCAGGGCTTCTGCCCCGCGCAGGGTTCCATCACCGCCAATTATGAACAGGATACCGATACCTAAATGCACCAGGGAATCAACCATGATTTTGGGATCTTGCGGTCCGCGGGAACTACCAAGCACGCTGCCCCCTTTCTGGTGAATTCCATCAACCATATCCGGCGTCAGGTTCAACGGGCTGTGATAGTATGCCGGGTTTAATCCCTCAAATCCGTAACGGAAGCCATGCACCTTCCTTACTCCGTAGTGGTGGTGCAGGCAGAGGACAATGGCGCGGATAACATCGTTGAGACCGGGGCAAAGTCCGCCGCAGGTGACGATGCCGCAACTGAGCACATCGGGTTCAAAAAAAATGGTCTCTCTTGGACCGGCCATCTCAAAAGCAGGAAGTCGTACCCCTTCTTTGAGATAGGGCTGAACCTCATTCTGCAAGGTATGGTACAGAACAGCATCATCATCCTGAGTAAAGGAGACTCCCTGCATGGGTGAGGGTAGTGTACACTCTCCCAGGGTGGTCACAAAAAAATCTTTATAGTCCATCAACGTTTCATTTTCACACATGGCGCTCTCTGCCTCAAGGATTTAGTAGCGACCAGCACTACCGAGAACGCTGGTATTTTTGTGAATAATCATCTCTGTCAATTCGTCACGGGCCGGTCCCAGGTATTTTCGGGGATCGAATTCTGAAGGTTTTTCAATGAATATTTGGCGGATAGCTGCCGTCATTGCCAGTCGGCCGTCACTGTCTATGTTGACCTTGCAGACCGCTGAAGCTGCGGCCCGACGTAATTGTTCTTCAGGGATACCCGCGGTATTCTCCATCGCACCGCCGAAGCGGTTGATCTTTTCTATATGTTCTATCATTACTGAGCTGGCCCCATGCAGGACTATGGGAAAACCTGGAACGCGACGTTCAATTTCTTCTAAAATGTCGAACTTGAGAGGGGGCGGCTCTTCACCTGGCTTGAGCTTGAATTTATGGGCCCCGTGTGAGGTACCAATAGAGATTGCCAGACTGTCCACACCGGTCAGCTCCAGAAACCGTTCAACTTCCTCAGGTCTGGTATAGCTGCTTTTCTCTGCAACAACTTCATCCTCAATTCCTGCCAGCACTCCGAGTTCAGCTTCTACAGTGACGTCATGGGCATGGGCATACTCAACCACTTGCCTGGAGAGCTTGGTATTTTCTTCAAAGCTGTGATGGGAGGCATCAATCATTACCGAGGAAAAACCCGAATCGATACAATCCTTAGCCAGTTCCAGAGAGTTGCCATGATCAAGATGGAGCGCCACCGGGATCGGCGATCCCATCTCCTCCACCATGGCCCGGGCACCTGCGACCAGATGGGGCAGGAAGGTGGCACCGATATAGGTGCGGGCACTTCCTGAGACCTGGAGAATAACAGGTGAGGCAGAACGGATGCAGCCGGTGATGATAGCCTGTATTTGCTCCATGTTATTGAAATTGTATGCGGGGACAGCATATTTTTCAGTCATTGCACGGGCAAACATGTCCTTGGTGTTCAGCAGGCCGAGCTCAGAGTAGTGTAGTTTTTTCATATTTTTCACCTTTACTGTGACTTTGCGAAATTGCATGCTATTAAAAAGAACAGGCCCGAACATCTCCAAGATTGTCTGGAAATATGGAGTCTTGCATTCTATTTCTTTATTGCGGCCATTACAACCATTCATCCTCTATCAAGTAATAACCAATCGCTTTGTGGATGCAACCCCGGAAGAAATATATAGTGAGAAGGCTGTCCCGGTAGCTTAGGGTGCGCAGAGGCCTCTTCCCTCGGGAGAGGCCGGTGAACGAGAAAAACCGGGATTATGCAATACGACTTAAATGAATAAATAAATCGCTAAAAAAACGGGATCCCTTCTTCAGTGGCGGCCCGTACGTATCCTGCCAGAAGTTGGTTCACGTTGTTTTTGCTTCGATACGTCACACAAAATTGGTGACTTATTCTAGAGGGCCGGCTTGATTGCGTCAAAAGATGGGAGACCACGGCAGACAGTTTGCTTGCCTCTGCTTCTATTTCGGGCTAAGATTAATACTGTGTGACTAAAATGAATCGAAAAGTGCTGCAAGATGCTGATTTGGCGGCCTTCCCTTACCCATTTTGCCCTCTCCTAACTCATTTTGGTTACACCCAAATCAATAAAATTTAACGGGGAGGACCATATGGAAATCTTGGGCGTTGACATCGGTGGTTCGGGCATCAAAGGTGCGCTGGTAAACGTTGAAAACGGAAGCTTGGTAGGAGAGCGGCACCGCATTCCAACCCCACAACCTGCAATGCCAGAAGAGGTTGTCAAGGTAGTGGCTGAAATCACTCACCATTTTAAGTGGCATGGGCCCATAGGCTGCACCTTTCCGGCAGTTATCAAGCATGGTGTAGCTTACTCGGCGGCTAACGTTGACAAGGCCTGGATCGGAACGAATGGCGAAGCATTATTAACCAAGAAAACGGGATTTCCTGCGCTGCTCATAAACGATGCCGATGCGGCCGGCATTGCTGAAATGGAGTTTGGAGCCGGCCATGGGCATCGGGGATTGGTGATTATGCTAACCTTTGGGACCGGTATTGGCAGCGCCGTATTTTATAACGGTCAACTGCTGCCCAATACGGAATTTGGACACATGGAGATACGGGGCAAAGATGCTGAAGATCGAGCGGCGGCGCGGGTCAAAAAGGCGAAAGATTTGAACTGGGAAAAATGGGCGGAGCGGGTCAACGAGTTTTTGAAGCGAATGGAAATCGTTTTTTCTCCTGATTTGTTCATCCTTGGTGGAGGGGTCAGCAAAAAACATGATAAATATCTGCACCTGCTGCACACTCAAGCAGATATCAAGCCCGCCGAGATGCGCAATGAGGCCGGCATAATTGGCGCGGCGATGGCCGCCCGTTCGCTGCTGTAAGCCTGGCGAAGTATCTGGTCAACTTCTGCATCACGAAGGAGAATGTCGATGTTTTAAACCGTTCTAGGTGCCCGGTTAAGGTAAAACATCTTCCAGGTTAATCTCCTTTACCATGCCAACCACGATGTCAGCCGAACCTAATACTTCAGGTTTCCCGACTCCGATACATTTCATTCCTGCTCGTTTTGCCGCCTCAACCCCCGCAGCAGAATCTTCAATCACTATACAATGGGCTGGTGAAACGCCTAACATCTTTGCAGCCTTTATAAAAACTTCTGGATCCGGTTTAGCATTTGTCGCTGTGGTTCCATCAGAAATGACATCAAAATACCTTGTAAGGTTCAATCTGTCTAAGATAGGTTTGGCATTCCTGCTCGCAGAACCGATCGCACACTTGATCCCACGTCTTTTTAATTCGGACAGCAGTGTTTTAACCCCTGGGAGAATTTCACTCTCTTGCATTTTTGTGACATGATCCAGATACCAGTCATTTTTTTTTGCCGTGAGCTTTTCTTTTTCAGCCATCGAGAGTTCTTTCCCCCCTAATTCAAGCAATATTTCAAGGGAACGCATGCGGCTGACCCCTTTCAGGAGTTCGTTTTCCTGTTCAGAAAAATCAAATCCGAGCTCATTGGCAATCTTCTTCCACGCTAAAAAATGGTACTTTGCAGTATCTACAACAACTCCATCAAGATCAAATATACACGCTTTTAGATAGCTCATTATTTACGTCATAAATTCAAGTTGTTACTCTGGATAGTCGTTTCCCAGAAGTGCCTTGTTTTCCCTTTTATCACTAATCAACCTTGCGATTTATGAACAATACAATATCCACAGATCACAGGTTGGGTACCTTTATTTGGTATTTTCTTAGCTGTTAATTATGTAGGTCAGAACGCTATGGTGACTTCTTTTCCTGATTCTAAAGTATAACGGTTATCATAAACGACAATCATTTCAGACTTTGTATCGTCATCAGACAACAATGTAAATATACCTTCATTGTGTCGAATGGTTACTTTAAGCTCATCACCATGCCATTTGAGTTTATAGCGCAGTTCTTCCCACCTTTCCGGCAGCCAGGGTTTAAAAGTCATCTGGTCGTTTTTGACTCGAAATCCACCAAACCCGGCAATAATTGTCATCCAGGTACCTCCTGCGGAGGCGATATGAATGCCATCTTCGGTATTGCCCTGATTGTCATTCAGGTCCACGAAAGCAGAACGGTAAAAATATTGGAGGGCCTTGGTTGTGTCACCCACCTCAATGCCCATTATCGAATGAATACAGGGGCTCAGGGATGATTTGTGCATCGTGCGTTTTTCGTAATACTCATAATTGATCCGTTTCACATCATCAGCGAATTCATCCGGAAGTACATACATCAACATCACAACATCCGGTTGTTTTACCAATGTCGTCTCTTTGGCATTATACTCATCGTATCCATCAGGGAATATCGGCATATTGTTTCTATCAAATTCCGTAATCGGGACATCTTTGAGTTGAAAGTAGCCCTCAAACTCTTCGATGAGTTCTTTATTTTTGTCATAAGGGATATAGATTTTCTTAGCCATGGTTTGCCAATTCATGATCTCCTCCGCAGACAACGAAAAGCGCTCGGAAACGGTTAAGAAATGCTCTGGATGTTCATTTTTGAGCCAGTGATAGATTTCAACGGCTTTATGGAGATTCCATTGGGCCATCCAATTGGTGAACACATTATTATTGACATGCTCGTGAAATTCATCTGGTCCAATGACCATATTGAGTTCGAAACGATCTGACGCCTCGTTGTGTTCCAAACGACTTTCCCAAAATCTTGCAGTATTGAACAGAACCTCAACTCCATATCTTAAGAAGAAGTCGATATCCCCAGTGGCGGCGAAATACGTCATAATGCCATAAGCAACATCTGCGGTGATTTGTATTTCCTCTTCTCCCGTCCAGATCCTGACCTGCATATCAGGCGTCCACTTCGGGGTTTCTTCATGACCGGTATCAGCGGATTCCCAGGGAAACTGACTACCTTTGAAGCCATTAAGTTTTGCGTTTTCAATGGCTCCCGTCATCGTGTGAAAGCGATACATCTCAAGGGCCCTGGCCGTATTTGGCTGAGTGAAAATAAAAAACGGCAGCATGAAAACTTCTGTATCCCAGAAGACATGTCCGCGATAGCCCTCGCCCGAGAGACTTTTTGCGCCGATATTGACTCTGGAATCGTTAGGATTCCCAACGATCAGGAGGTGATAGATATTGAACCGGACGGCATTGTTGGCCTTAGAATCGCCCTGGATGACGCAGTCACAATCCTCCCATTTGTTGTTCCATACAGCAACATGTTCATCGAGTAAGGCATCAATTCCCTTCTTGCTTTCACTGCTGAGGGTGTTCAAGCAGGAAGATTTAAGTTCCTCTTCGCCAACATCGCGGGAGGTAAAGATCGTCACAAGTTTTTCAAAGTCGTAGGTATGTCCCTGTTTTGCTTGAAACGTGGATACCTGTGAAATTTTTTCATAATCCTGGAAGTATTCCGTTGTAATACTGGTGCCCGATGCGCTCAGTTGAGCAGCATATCCAAGCTGGTTGCCTATATCTAATGTCTTCATTTGCAGATAGACAGCTTCTTGTTCCACTGTTCCGCTGACAAATTCCAGGTGTTTGCTTTTGGCCCATTTCTGCCATTTTATTTCGGGATGAAATTGCTGCTTTGGCGGCACATAGACAGGTTTTCTGTCAAGGTTACAGCAGTCCCCATCGAGCAGACTTTCTACCGCAATGGTCCCTGTGTAGTTTTCAGGGGTGACGGTGAACTTTATCCCACATAGGTGTTGGTTGCTGAAGCTGGCAAAGCGAACACTTTCATAGCGCGTTCGTCCCCCCTGCGAGTCTTCAAACCGCGTGAAACGATACAGCAACCCTTTGCGCAAATCCAATATCCGATGATATCCCAAAACTTTACAGCTCTGCAGATTCAGCCGTTCCCCATCGACCCAAACGCTCAGGGGAAGCCAGTTCGGAGCATTCACCAGGTCAATCACTGCTGAATCGTGGTGGTCAAACACACCCGCCAGATATGTTCCCTGTAATCCCCCCTTGAGACTTTCCTCCAATGCTCCTCGCGTTCCCTGATAACCGTTTCCTACAGTGAAGAGGGTCTCGTATACATTGATTTTTCCCAGATTGAAAGCAGGTTCTTCAACCAACCATTCTTGCGAACTGAGGAGATCACGTAATTGCATTTTTTCACCTTAAGTCATTAATCTCTATAGGCATTTGTAATTTGCACTTCGGTTTCTTCAAGGTTCTTGTAAATGTTGAGTGTTGTTCCGGTACAGCGCTGCGCCCCCATGGCGTTAGCATAATGACAGGCCTGGACATAGTCTCGGGTTTTGAGGTACCCAAAGGCTAGGCCACCGGCAAAAGAATCGCCACAACCTGTTGTGTCAACAACCTGATCGACTTGGACCCGCTTGATAAACTTTTCTTTCATCTTACCGTTTTCCTGAAAATAGACGACACATCCCATTTCGTCCAATGTTACATAGAGAGCCTTCACACCATGATCGAGGCAATGTCTGGCGAATTTTGGCAGTTCATCCATTTTTATTGCTCTATCTTCATCTTGTATTTCCTCCGGTGCATATTCGTTCTTGAACCAACTGCATCCGGCTTCTTCCAAATTCATCTTCAGAATATCAATGTGAGGCAGCCACAAATCACGCTCCACCCAAAACTGGAGATAACGATTGCCCGTGCTGGTGCAGCCGTTGGTAGGACCATGGGCGTCAAAGATTACCACTCCCTGGCTGTTAGCTTTGATGTATTGTAATACCTCGATGGAGATTTCAAAGTCAGTTACCGGGACAAAAACAAAGGCATCACAGTCAAGGATATCTTTAACATCAGCTGGAATAATCGGATTCATAAACCCGGTTTGCTTTTCAATTCTCTTGTTTTGATCTACATATTTTAAGTTAATAACATCACCCTGATCTGCAGTCGATGTAAGAAATGTGGCATCGACATATTTCAGGCTGGATATGATTTTTTTAATTTCCGGTTCAGCCCTTTTGCGGACATGTGATACAGGGTAAATAACAGAACCTTCTCCGCAAAGAGCCGACAAAGCGGCGACAGGATAGAGGACGCATCCGTATTTTTCGATGATCTCATCTTTATAGGTGATGATATGATCGTGAGGGATTGGCCCTATAACAGCGATCTTAAATTGGTTTTCCATAGCTGACCTCTAATGATTCGGCGTTGTGATAAGAACTTGAATAATCCCAAAGCGTGCGCAATTCCAAAACAGCCTCCCTTTAATCCTCAGCGTTTTAGGGTAAAGATCAATTTATTGTCACAAACGACTGAAGGGCTCTTGTTAATGACTTAAGGTACGGGCGAGTTGGAGTTATTGTCCATGGGACGCAATACCAACACGAAAATAGTAGTAGTTAACCTCATCCCTGATAAGTAACACTATACAATGACTTCAACCATAATCTTCCACACAGTGCTATAGTCCCTGAGACGGTAACGGGATTTCGATCCGATATGTGGCCACGCCATTTTGGGTATAGTCCATGCCCATTTAGGGAATGAGGGATTACCTGTATGCGGTATCGATCTCTAGTTGCTAACAAAAAATCAGCCGCATTCAGATTTAAAATTAGCTGCAGTACTGATCTCTATATAGGAAGCACCGTGAGCAATGCCAAACCTTCCAGCGAGGATAATGATCAGATCTTCATCATTAAATTTATGATCGTCAATAAGTCGGCATATGGATTTTCTTAAGGGTTCGGCGTGGGTGATATCCATCATGATATAGTCGGCATAGACCCCGTAGGAGAGAGAGAGCTGGCGCATGACTCTGCGATCGTAGATCTGGGCGTAGATCACATTGCGG
>RCNC010000071.1_pt1 | contig 50117 bp, 49 predicted proteins | sample 2041301 | NCBI WGS metagenome assembly RCNC01 (sample SAMN09708231, study PRJNA481090) | Marine sediment metagenome, whole genome shotgun sequencing project. | biome: marine sediment; feature: ocean; material: sediment; isolation source: Sewage treatment plant 13A marine sediment (STP13A) ...
ACTGCAGATACGGATATTGAAAAAATAAAAGCCCAGGCCAGAGAAGAGGGGATGGCTACCCTGCGTGAGAGCGCAATCAGAAAACTCCTTGAGGGTATCACAACTTACCAGGAAGTCTTGAGAGTAACCTGGGAGAGTCTATAAAATGAGCGCTTCGCTTGAAGAGCACCACGTTTGATGAGCGCTTCGCTTGAGGCTTAAGTCCCCTCCTCAAGGCCGTCAGGCCGCTCTTCAAAGCCCGAAGGGCTGGTCTTAAAACGAAGTGTTCATGATTATTCCAGCGGCGTACAGATTGTTGATCCAGGATCAATTTGTCTGTTTGTTGCGGTTATATACACGGTTGATGTAGTTTTTTCAGTGTGAAGAACTATAAGCTTGCCAAAAATTACAGCGTCAAGGGGGATTTTTTTCAGTGACGCCTTACCTATCCTGCTTTTATCCTGATAAAAAATACTGTAATACTGGCCGGGTTTTACACCGTCATCTTCACCCTTATTGATAAACGCTGTTGTCTGATCTCCTATAAGAAGGTTATGTCTTTCTGCGACAATAATCTTCCCCAGCAGTCCTTCCATGCTTTTTTGCTGTGCGATGTTTATAGAACGTCTTTTGTAAGGCATAAGTTTGTCGTTAACCCTTATATTGCTGAAGGACCGGATAACTTTTGCTATTGCAAAGCGGGGCGCTGTATTTGTAATCTCAACAATGCCTAACAGAAAGTGCTGTATTCCAATGTATTTTCCGGTTGTTTCATCGTAAATCGGATCAAAGGTTCGATATACAGTGTATCTTCCGCCAGGAGTAAGCGAGTTGTTTTTGTTTTGGCTTATATAAACTATATCATCTGTGCTTATAAGCTTTTTATCTTCTTTAACCTTAAAGATAAAGCCTTCCGGAGTCAGAGCTTTATTTTTTATAAAGCCAACTCTATCAATTGCAGAATACCGGTATGTTTTGGATACAGGTTTTGCTTCAGGGATTTCCTGTGTCGCTATTTCCGGAACTTCTTCCGGCTCAACTTCTATTGGTGGCGCTTTGGTTTCAATGGGTTTTTCTTCCATTACCGGTTTAGTTTCTTTTTCAATATCAGTTCGACGGAAAAGGCGTATGCGCTGGCCTGGATAAATCAGGTGAGGATTGGCTATTTGAGAGTTATTACTCCACAAATCAGGCCAGAGATAGGGCGTGTCGGAAAATTTCTGTGAAAGATCCCACAGGGTGTCTCCCTTTTTAACTGTATAATAAAAGCCGGTTTCAGTCTCAACAACCTCTTCCTCAATGTTTGTACTTGAAACGGCTTCTGATGCCGTTTCTTTCTCATCAGCACTGGCAGATAGAGAGAAAGCAAGAAGAGCTAAAAAAAATATGGATACAAAGAAAACTATTTCGATTTTATTTGTGCGGTCCATTATACGTTCCATGGGGGATTCTCCGAATCTTATTGTTATCTGTTAAACTTCTTATTTCCGTGGTGAATTTTTGTAAATCTTTAATAATATTAGCCTGCTTGGCATAGATTTGTCAAGCTTTTCAATTTTACAAACAAAAAAAAGCCTTCATGCAAAAAACATGAAGGCTTTTTAAGATCTCTATTAATAGCTCAAGGCAAAATTACATCATTCCGCCCATTCCGCCCATTCCGCCCATTCCGCCGCCCATTCCCGGAGCTCCTCCCGGCATAGCATCCTGTTTTTCTTCAGGCTTGTCGGCAATCATGGCTTCTGTTGTCAGCATTAAAGAAGCAACGCTTCCAGCATTTTGCAGCGCATAACGGACCACCTTGGTGGGATCCATAACGCCTGCTTTAATCAGGTCTTCATAGCTGTCTGTATCAGCATTATAACCAAAGGAGCCTTCACCGTTTTTAACCTTGTCGATCACAACGGAGCCTTCAACACCGGCATTATTTGCAATCTGACGAAGAGGCTCTTCAATGGCGCGCATAACCACTCTTACACCCAGCTTCTGGTCGGCCTTGATTTTAATCTTGCCCAGGGCGTCAAGGCAGCGAACCAGTGCCACGCCGCCGCCGGGAACAATACCTTCTTCAACAGCAGCACGGGTTGCATTCAAGGCATCTTCCACGCGGGCTTTTTTCTCTTTCATTTCGGTTTCAGTCGCAGCACCCACATTAATAACTGCTACACCGCCGATAAGTTTGGCCAGCCGTTCCTGGAGTTTTTCTTTGTCATAATCAGATGAAGTTTCATCAATCTGGGCTCGGATCTGTTTTACCCTGCCCTCTAAATCACCGCGTACACCTCCGCCGTCAACAATAGTGGTGTTGTCCTTATCTATGGTAATACGCTTGGCTTTACCAAGATCTGCAACAGTAAGATTTTCCAGCTTAATTCCAAGATCTTCGGATACAACCTGGCCGCCGGTTAAAATTGCAATATCTTCCAGCATGGCTTTTCTTCTGTCGCCAAAACCCGGAGCTTTAACAGCAGCGACATTCAGTGTTCCCCGCAGTTTGTTTACCACAAGTGTTGCAAGGGCTTCACCTTCTACGTCTTCAGCAATGATCATAAGGGGCTTTCCCATCTTTGCAACCTGCTCAAGTACAGGAAGAAGATCTTTCATGTTGCTTATTTTTTTTTCGTTGATGAGAATAAGAGGATCTTCCAGAGAAACCACCATTTTTTCCGGATCAGTAACAAAATAGGGAGAAAGGTAACCGCGATCAAACTGCATACCTTCTACAACTTCGAGGGTGGTTTCCATTGACTTGGCTTCTTCAACCGTAATGACACCTTCTTTGCCGACCTTGTTCATGGCTTCTGCAATAATGTTTCCTATGGTTTCGTCATTATTTGCAGAGATGGTGCCTACCTGGGCTATTTCCCGCTGGTCTTTGGTCGGTTTGCTGATACTGTGGAGTTCTTTAACAGCAACCTCTATAGCCTTGTCAATGCCGCGTTTTATAGCCATTGGGTTGTTGCCGGCTGCAACAAGCTTCTGTCCTTCTTCATAAATAGCTCTGGCCAGAACAGTAGCAGTGGTTGTACCGTCTCCTGCCATATCACTCGTTTTACTGGCAACCTCTTTAACCATCTGGGCGCCCATATTTTCAAATTTATCTTCCAGTTCTATTTCCTTGGCCACGGTTACGCCGTCTTTAGTCACTGTTGGAGATCCCCATGATTTGTCAAGAACAACGTTTCTTCCTTTAGGGCCCAGAGTAACGACAACCGCGTCAGCTAGAGTTTTAATCCCGTTTAGCATGGCTTCACGGGCTTTCATATCGTATTTAATTATTTTAGACATCTTGATTTCTCCTTCAATTTATATGGTTTTTATTCGATTATACCGAGAATGTCGTCTTCACGCATGATTAGATATTCGTCGCCCTCAATCTTTACTTCAGTGCCGGAATACTTTCCGAATAGAATTCGATCGCCCTTTTTAATTTCAAGAGGAATTCTCTTGCCATCATCTCCGATCTTTCCATTGCCAACAGAAACAACTTTTCCTTCAGCCGGTTTTTCCTTGGCTGTGTCTGGGATGATGATCCCACCCTTAGTGGTTGTTTCTTCTTCCATACGGTGTACTAAAATTCGATCCTGTAGTGGTCTAAGTTTCATTGTTCAAATTCTCCTTTTCTTTAAACGTATCTTTATTTAATGTTGGTAGTCTCGTAAAAAGTAAAAAAACAACTTTTTGCGAATTCATCAATGCTAACACCTAAATTAGCGAAATGTTTTCACATTGCAAATAATAATAATCATGCATTTATGTTTGTAAAGAGTTGGAAAAAAATATTTTACGGGTTTCGGGTTCGAGTTAGGTGTTGCCCCGCTTTAAGTACGATGGGCCTTATGGTTTGTCCGGTTATAGTGGAATTAAATCTAAAGTAAGGTAAAATATCTTTTTTGAGCCCACCAGCTAAGAGCTTGCCGGTTAATCGGCGGTTTTTTCAGGTTTGCTTTTGTCTGTGGTTGGTGTTGCGCTGTCAACGGAAGGCGTTTCCTCTTTCTTTTTGGCCGGAGCGGATGAGCCCTGGGGTTTGTTTGCATAGTCCGTTACATACCACCCGGTTCCTTTAAGATGAAAACTGTTTTGAGAAATGAGTTTATGAAGTTTTCCTGAGCATTGGTTGCATTTTGTTAAAGGCTTGTCGGAAAATTTTTGAATTGCTTCTTCTATTTTACCGCATTTGGTACATTCATATTCATAGATAGGCATTTTGCTAAAATCTCCGTAATAATTTAGACACTTTATTCATAGAGCTAAATTAAGATAGTTAATGAATTCTGGTTGTCAAGTAATAAGCACCTGAACATTTTCAAAATAAATACGAAAATGGAGCTTTTTCATAGCAGCGAATATTGATAATCGCCTCTGGATCCATGTATTCTGCTGCAGGCTTCGTGTCAGGTGTCTCGCAGCCCTTCCAATGGGGTATGCCAGTTGCAGTAGAACTCAAATACTTCAGGGAGACCTGCAATTTTAACAGGTTTTAAAATCTCGTGGGTATTGTTATGCACTCTTGCTTCTTCCTTCATTTTTTCATCGGGTGAAGCATCAAAATTTTGAAGAAATTTGGTGAATCTGACAATATGAATGAGTTCGTGGATTATGATATAAAGTGTAAAAGGAAAAAGTTCCAAACCGGCAGATTTGTTCAGAGTTTCGCAGATTGAATGGTCCTGCAGACATATCTTATAAAAATCGTATGTAGAAGAACCCAGGGAGCTGTTTTTATGTTGGCCTACATAACGGATGATCTGTGCAAAAGGACCGTTTACAATTTCATCAGAAGTAAGATTAGCCAGTGTCTTTATATCATATCTTCGTCGAAGCCACTGACTTGCAGACATTTTATAAAAATTGCTAACAAGCTCTTCAGCCATTTCAACAGAGCTGTTTACAATTTTAATCTGATTAGAAGTGAATTGTTTTAGTTTGTCCATATTGTGTAAAGTGAATAAATTACGAAATTATTCCAATATAATGTTAACAGACTCATCAGTTTCCTTTAAAGTCGGAGTTTGTTCATAAGATTCTACCTGGCCGGGAATTGTTTTATCACTTTCTTTCGGAAGAGTTCCTGTGTCAACGGTTTCATCAGGAGGCGGAGCTGTTTGCTTATCAGTTTCCAAAGAAGTATCCGGTTTCTTTTTTTCTTTAAGGGGAGTAACTGCAGATTTTTTCTCAAGGGCACTTGCAGCTTCGGGTTTCTTTGTTTTGGGAGGTGAAACAGCAGTGATCTTTTTCTTGTCAGGCAAGGACACTGATTTCTTCTTTTTCGGAGCTTGAAGTGTTTTGAATTTTATTCCAACAGGGAAGACCTTTTCTAGCATCAAATCTCCTGTTGTGGAATATATATAGACTGTAGCGATATTAAATTGGCCAGGGCCGGTTTGATCATTAGCACGGAATTTCATTGTTTTTAAATTAAAGATTGAAAAATTGCGTCCTTTTTTGCCTGAAGGTTTTCCTGAAATCAGCGGAACACGTGGAAGAATAAGCCATTTTTTCTGATCGTGGTCTCCTTTGTTTTTTAATATCACCACAGACCGTCCGGCTATTGCATGTGCTTTGGACCCGGTATTTCTAAGCATGTATTGAACTCTCAGCGTATTTAAATCCGGCTGGTGAAATACGATAAGATCATCAGCAGAGACGCTCAAAGGTATTTCAGGCTGTACTGATTTTTTGTCAATATCAGAGTCTTTAGAAGCTGTTTTGTCAAAAGGAATGGCATCATCTGTTTTTGGCATGCTTTCTTCAACCCTTGACTCGGTTAAAATCAGCCTGGCCATGAGAATATCTTTTTCATGTTCAAGGGAAATGATTTTTTGCTGTAAATTTTTAAGATCAACAAGCAGTTTTTTATTAGATTCAATTGAGTTTTTGTAAAAAAAACCAAGCCATGCGCTTGCGGCTATAGCGAGAACCAGTACAGATGTTGTAGTGATTGCCAGTGTTTTAAACCATTTAATTGTTATTGATTTTCCACGATTACTGATAATTAAAAGAGTCCACTGTCGAACTCTTTTTGAGGTTTTTGGATTTGACATTGACATTGTTTTATTATTTTACCTTTTTGAGTTTATTTTAATTCATTTTTCAGTGCTTATCCTGACGACATCACCTTTTTCAACCATAAAGTGATTTGCGGCATTACCGCCATTTACTGATATTTCAAGATATCCACGGCTTCCAATGATAGCAAGAGGATGGCCTGGAATTGTGCTACTGTAATTCTGCGACAAACCACTGATTTTATCCCTACCTACATTGATGCAAAGCTTTTTGCCGGGAGCTGTATCATCAATTTTTTCAAGATAGTCTAAATTAATATTTGTTATCAGATTGCCGAAATGGTCAATGGAGAAAATAGAGCCCACAAGTTCACCATTATCTGAAAAAGATGGTTGCAGAATAGATAAACATATTAGATTTTTTTGTGCAACAGGTGTGCCAAGATTTTTTATCGGAACACCCATAGATAGATGGGCGCTAACTGGAGCAAAGATGTCTCTGCCGTGGAAAGTGCGGCTGACAGGATCTAAGAAATAACTGGCATTATCAATACGGGCAATCGAATTAATGTTCCCTTCATTTATTAATAGTGTCAAAACACCGTTATCAGGAGCCAGAAAAATATGGTCCTTTATTTTAAAGGCTATTATCTTTCTGTCACTTCCTACTGTTGGATCCACTACAACCACATGAACAGTCCCTTGCGGAAAATACCTATAAGAAGAATAAATGGTATATGTTGCCTGGACTATGTCTTGTGGATCGATATGGTGTGTAATATCGACAATAACAGCTGATGGATTTAAAGATAATATAACACCCTTCATTATGCCGGCATATTCATCATCAGTACCGAAATCTGTAATTAGAGTAATTATGGACATAGTTTAAAGAAAGAGGCAGAAGGCACAAAGGCATAAGGCAGAAGTAAAAAAAAGTAAAGAAATCCTTTATCATTTATTATTAAACAATTGTGCTTTTGCCTTCGCTTTTGTCTCCTAACTTCCCATTCGATATTCGATCTGGCTTCGCAAATACTATGCCAAGACACTTGTTGGACGTTCAATGTTCTTTTTATTTCTTTTCTCTTCTGCCTTCTGCCTTTGTGCCTTTCCTTGCCACGACGTAGCCGGAGGCGAAGGCGGGTTATCCCTTTTGAACACTGTATCCTAGGTGGCGGTATGCAGATTCAGAGGCCTTTCGTCCGGAAGATGTTCTAATTATCATTCCGATTTTTAAAAGATACGGCTCGACTACATCTACAAGAGTATCGGTTTCTTCTTGAAGTGTTGCGGCAATAGCATCAATACCGACAGGGCCGCCATTATAAAACTCGATGATTGTTTTAAGAAAGCGTCGGTCAAGATTAGTCAATCCCTTCTCGTCAACTCCTTCAAGAGAAAGAGCGGCTTTTACTGCTTCCTTTGTAATTGTTCCGTCTATCTTAACCTGAGAATAGTCCCTTACTCGTTTTAAAAGCCGGTTTAAAATCCTGGGCGTTCCCCTGGAGCGTCTGGCTAGTTCAGCGGCTCCTTCATCATCAATTGCCGTTTCAAGCAGGCTGGCTGATCGTCTGGAAATTTTGACCAGATCTATTTCGTTATAAAAATCAAGGCTCCTGAAGATACCAAATCGATCTCTTAAAGGTGCAGATAACAGCCCTACTCGGGTTGTAGCACCAACAAGAGTGAAACGGTTAAGTCGATACCTGTGGCTTCTTGCATGGAAACCCTTGTCAAACATGAAATCGACCGCAAAATCTTCCATTGCCGGATATAAAAACTCTTCTACCGCCTTTGGCGTACGGTGAATTTCATCAACAAACAGGAGATCACCGTATTCAAGGTGAGTAAGAATGCCTATCAGGTTTCCGCCCTTATCCAGAGCAGGTCCTGAGGTGACTGTGATATTCGCGCCCATTTCATTTGCTATAATATGAGCCAGCGTAGTTTTTCCAAGGCCGGGCGGGCCATGGAAAAGAACATGATCAATCGGTTCTTTGCGTTGCTGTGCCGCCTGGATTGCGATTTTAAGAGTTTCAACGATCTCGGACTGTCCAATGTAGTCTGAGAAATTCAATGGGCGCAGGGACAGAATTTCAGGTTCCTGGTCTGCAGGCAGGCAAGAGCCGGAGAGTATGCCCTGATCATTTGAAGAATGTGTAATGATGTCGTCAGTCATATTTTATGGTACTCGTTACTGGATACTGGCTTGCCGGGCGTAACTGAAAGCGAAGCCTGGCTGCTGGTTAGTCCGAATTCGGCAAGTCCTTTACCTTTCTGCCTTCTACCTTCTGCCTTTGTGCCTATCCCTTTGGGGATTCTCCGCGATATACTTCTTCAAAGAGTTCTTCAGGGGTTGCAACAGATTTGTTACGATCTAACGCTTGGGCTATCATCTGATTTGCATCTGAGGTTTTATGTCCAAGCTGGTCAACAAGAACTCTGAGAACCTGGCTTTTAAAATCTACATAAACAGGAGCATCTACAGTGTCTCCCTTGCTGATTAATACGAATTTTTCCATTTTGCCTTTTAATGTGGCGATAATTTTCTGCGCAGTCCTGTTACCTATGCCTTTTAATTGCTTGAGAACGGAAGCATTTTCTGTTTCAATGGCGCGTGCTATATCACGAACAGGAATTTTCATGGCTCTAGCGGCTTTTAATGGACCAACAGCTTCAACAGAAATAAAAAGTTGAAAAAATTCCCTTTCAGCTTCGAGATTAAAACCGATGAGGACAGGCTTTGGCTGTCTTTCTGTTTGTTGGTAATATATGTAAAGAGAAAGCTCATCGCCGACCATTTTATTTTTTAAGGTTTCCACTACAATTGAAGGAAGAAGAATTTCGTATCCGACATGGTTCACAAGAAGAAGTATCCGATCATCTTCTTTCTTTAAAATTTTACCTTCTAAATATCCTATCATCTGATCGTTTCGAACCTGACTTTGAAAAAATTATTATTCTATTTTAAACCTGACCTGGACAAGCCGGAAAATCTGAGCGCTTTGCTTAATGAGCACTACGTTCGAAGATCGCTTCGCTTGAGGCTTATAAAGTACGTTCCGCATAGAGCGGGACGCTCCTCAAGTCACGAAGTGACGCTCTTATACACCCTTTTCTCCAGCACGATAAAGACCAATAAGTGAAAGACCTAATGCATCAGATGCATGGTTAGGGCTAATCGGTGTCGTAATGTTTAACAAATTTCGAACTGATTTTTCAAGTTGTATTTTGCTTGCATTCCCATTTCCGGTTAAAACCTGCTTGGCCTCGCGGACGGATATTTCTGTAATGGATACATTAGAAAGGCAAGCTGCAAGAAAAATAACACCGGTGACCCGCCCTAAAGTTATACCCGATTTTGGATATTTTGGAAGGGAAAATACATCTTCGACAACCATAAGGTCGGGCTTTTCGTCCTTTAAAAGAGAAAGAAGGCGTGAGTAGATTTGTTCCAGTCGGTTTGGCAAAGAGATGTTTTTTGAAGTGTTGATTGCGCCAAAGGAAAAACCATCGATTTTAAACCCTGTTCCTCTGACAATTCCAACACCTGTTGCAGCAAGGCCAGGATCTATGCCGATGATCTTCATCATCATGCGCTCATTACCTGTTAAAACTCTTTCAGCTTTTTTCTTGCTATTTTTGCTTCGTTTGACCCGGGATAGTTTTTTATCAGTTCTTTAAAAATAAGACGGGAATTTGGTTTATCTTTAAGGTTATAAAAGGCAAATCCTTGTTTTAAAAGGGAAGCTTGAACTTTATTTCCTTTGGGGTAATTCTCAATTACTTTCTGGTATTCCAGTATGGCTTTTTCATACCATTTTTCACGATAAAAGATCTCACCGATCCAAAATTGTGAATTGTCAGCACTTTTTGATTTTGGGTATCGAGTCAGTAATTCCTGAAATTTATCACGCGCAGCGTCAAGACGGCCTTCGTCAAAGGCCTGTTTTGCAAGTTGGTACAGTTCATTTTCAGTAAGTTTTTTTTCAGGCTGGAGCGAAGGTTTTTTTGTGAGTTCAGGCTTTATCGTATGGACGGATTCGGATAATTCAAGATTCAGATACTGTTCAATGCGAATAATGCGCTCTTTATTAAAAGCAGTTGTTTCTTTCAATCTTTCTAACCGTTTTTCCGATTTTATGCTTAAATCATCATCAGCCTTTGAAGAAGCTGTTAAGTTTTGTTTTAAAAGAAATTCGGTTTCTTCAATTTTTCCATTTAATGCCTGAATTTCTGCTCTGATTTCGCTGAGTTCCGCCCGCAGTCCGGCAGACTGACCCCTTAATTTTTTTCCCTCTGTTTTTTGGGATTTTGTGACCGTTTTAATCTTTGAGAGTTGATATTCCAATTCAACCAGACGGTCATCAAGAATTATTACATCCTGCTGGGAAGCACATCCGCCAATAGCGAGTAAGAAAGCAATTAGAATAAGGATTGAGTGTTTCATGTTAGAAAAAGTGACTGAAGTTGATAATATTTTGAGCTATACCTTTTAGAATTTCAACCACAGGAATATATTAAATATTTTGAGGATTGAAATTTGAGCCTGACGCAAAAATCGGACAGATAAGCGCAGACTTCGAAAAGTGCCGTTTTGAAAAGGCTTCATTTAAGATGAATCGTAAAAAATTAAAAAAAGTAATTTTTTGTTATTCCGTCGAACACCGGACCGTAGTCCGGGGTCCGACGGAATATAGTATTTACAGCCAAGTAAAAGTTCCATATTAAATAAAATTGCCCGCCGTAAAAGTGGACAATATTTTATGGAATAAGACAATGTGCACGCCTGTTCTTGGCCCAGGCTTCTTCGTTTTGACCTGTATCGACAGGGCGCTCTTCACCATAGCTTACGGTTGAGATCCTATAAGCTTCAATGCCAAGGTCAACGAGAAATGACTTTGTGCTTTCAGCACGTTTTTCGCCAAGAGCGAGGTTGTATTCATTTGTGCCACGCTCATCACAATGGCCTTCGATGCTTACAACAACAGCTGTATTATCACGCATCCAGTCCGCCTTTCTTGATAAGATATCCTGAGACATTGAATCAAGTGTGGATTTATCAAATTCAAAGTAGACATCTTCACTCAAGAACATGTTTCGTGCAGCCAGAATGGCACGTTCTTCCGCACTCATCTCCTCAGTGGGTTGCTGTACTTCTTTACTTGCCTCTGTTGCTGTTTCTTCGGGCACTTTTTCAGGTTCTGTTGCTGTTTCTTCAGTATCCTTAACTTCCTGTTGAGCACAGGATACAGTAAAAAGAAACACGGGAATTAAGAAAAGCATTACTAAACCTATCCACAAATTTTTTCGCATTTTTTCCTCCTTTCAAAATCAAAAACAATCTATTCATTGTTAACATTTGGTGACCATTTTGGGTTGAATTGCTCACCGTGTAAAAAAAGAAGCCGCCTCTGGTCGGTTCCAAAGGCAGTCATAATATAGATTCTGGATGGCCCTTCTCGTGTTGAGCTAAATGCAATGAGGCTCCCGTCTGGTGACCAGGAGGGTGACTCATTGTTTCTTGAATCGAAGGTAAGTTGAACCGGTTGCCGACTCTTTATGTCAACTACGAAAATATTATTTATTCCTTTTTGAAGTGACGTATATGTAATCTTGTCTCCCCTGGGAGACCAGTCTGGTTGTGTATTGTATTGACCATTAAATGTCAACCTTTCAACCAGTCCTGAGCTAATATTTTTTATATAAATTTGGGGTGATCCGGCACGGTTTGAAACAAAGGCTATTTTTTTACCGTCAGGGGACCAGGTCGGTGATATATCACTGCCCCACTTTCTGGTCAGTCTTTTAATAATTTTCCCGGTTCCAGTCAACAGATAAATGTCCTGATCTCCTGAAAAGGAAAGTGTAGCTGCAAGCTCGAATCTGCCGGGAACCCATGCCGGAGCTAAATTTATGCCTTTTTGGGCAATTACCGAACTATGTTTTCCTTTTAGCTGTTTTATGTAAATATCCGGTTTTCCTTTTAAATATGATGTATATGCAATGTATTTCAGGTCTGACGACCATGCAGGAAAAAGGTTGATGGATTTATTATTTGTAAACCGTTTTGGGCTATAACCGTCAAAATCACAAATATAAATTTCCTTATTTCCTGAACCGGTCGATATAAATGCTATTTTACTGTTAAAAATACCCCGATTGCCGGTGAGATGATAGATTACCTCGCTGCAAAAACGGCGTATCATCTGCCGCAGATCACCTGCGGGTCCTTCATACTTCTTACCTACCAGCCTTTTTCCCTTAAACGTATCGAACAGCCGAAGCTCCATTACGATGGTATTCTCTTTTGCTGACAGGCCACCGGTAATAAGGAGTTCAGCACCGATACTTACCCAGTTATTAAAGTTGATTTTCGGGGTAATCAAAGGTGCAGTGCCAGGATCTATAAGGAATGCACCGCGATCGAGCATCTTGAAATAACCTGTAAATTCAAGAGTTTCGGAGAGTAAATCAGATGCCTTTTGTAAAACCGGTTTTTTTGTTTTACTGTCCGGCAGGCTTGAAAAGACAGGGATAGCGATTGGGATTTTACGCAAAAATGGATTATTAATGTCAATATAATCATAATCCGCATGGCACAATCCCGGCGTGATAAACAAAGCAAATGCAACTAAAGATATTATTTTCATATAAAATTGTTTCATTAAATTAATTTAGCTCATAGTTCAAAGCTCATAGAATAAAGGATTTAATCATTTAACTATCAGCTATGAGCTATTACCTATCACTATTTGATTCCTTTTGGTCCAAATTTAAGCCCAACAGTGTAGTATGGGAGTAAAAAGCCCTTTGGAAGCGGAGGAAGCGGGTTGGACTTCATGACCGCTTTGTAGGCAGAGTCATCCAAAAAGCTGTTACCTGATTTTTTATCGAACCATATTTCCTTTATTTCACCATTTGGCATGATTTTAATAGCAAGAGCTGCCTCCAGATCTGTACTGCTTCCTGCAAAATCTTCAGAAAAGACCCAGTTTTTTTCAATTTGCCAGGCAATTTCAGCGTTATATATCTGTATAATTTCAGGGGTTTTACCACCTTTTGCCCCGGGTCTTCCATATGTGCCGGTGTTTGGCCCTGTAACCCCTTTTGTTTCATTATGCTTGACCGGTCCTGTCTCTTCAACTTCACGCTTGAGACGTTCAAGGGCTTTGGTTAATGGTTGAGGTCTTGACTTGTCAACCTTTTTTTTAAGCTCTGATATGGCGCTTTTTACAACTTTATCTGATTTAAATGTCTTTTTTTTAAGCGATTTTTTAACTTTTATTTTCGCAGGCGCTACGGATATCGTTTTTGTGGCCCTTTTTTTCGTGCTGGAAACTTTACTATGTTTTATCGGCTTAAAAGAAGTTTTGCCGCTCGATATTCCCGGTTTTCCTGTATCAGATATTGAAACCAGACTGACATTTATTGCAGCCATGGAAAACTGTTTTTTTGGAGCGAAATCCGGTAAAAAAGTCAAAACAGCAAAAAAAATAAAATGGCATACTGTCGAAACAGAGATAAACAAAAACAATGTACCGGTGTTATTCCCCCCGTGAAACATATCACTGCGGGTGTATGTTATTTTTTTTGCCATTTTTAAAAATCGTATGATTTTAGCTTTTTTAAAAATGGGACACGGATGAACCCCGGTGAAATATGCTCTGCATTACACTGGGCAGGCACGGATTACACAGATGAATTATTATTTTGCTGCTATGGAAAGGGTAGCACCAGCATTATGAAAATCAGTGTGAATCTGTGCAAATCCGTGTCCTATTTCTTTCTTTTATCGCTGATCGGTATTGTAACCATACCGAGCTTTTCAACACCTGCCCCTTTTATTTCCGACATAACCCGGACAACCAATCCGTAAGAAATGTCTTTATCAGCCTTAAGGTAAACCTCACGGTCTTTGCTGCCGTCTAAAATTTTATTAAGTTTTTCTCCGAGGCCATCGACCGATACCTTAAAATCATTGATGAAAATGCTGTTATCAGAATCTATGTTAACTATAAGAGGCTTTTTTTCAGATACAAGTGGTTTTGAAGTGGCTTCGGGTAAAGAGACATTAACTCCTTCCATCATCATTGGAGCGGTCACCATAAAAATGATCAAAAGAACAAGCATGACATCGACAAACGGTGTTACGTTAATATCGGACATCAGGTTGCTATGATTACCTCCGCTGGTCATTTCCTTCTCCTCTCTATCCTTAAAATATCCCGTTCTACGATATTTAGAAAGTCTGCTGCAAAACTTTGCAGTTCAGACTCAATAACTCTTATTTTTTGCGTAAAATAATTAAAGGCGATTACAGCCGGTATTGCTACTGCCAGACCGACAGCTGTTGCAACAAGCGCTTCTGATATACCGGGAGCAACTACGGCAAGGCTGGCCGATCCTTTGAGACCAATGCCATGAAAAGAATTCATGATTCCCCAAACAGTGCCGAACAGACCTATGAAAGGTGCTGTATTTCCTGTTGTAGCAAGAAAAGGAACCATTTGAGTCATTTTGGTCATCTCTGTGTTTATAGCGCGACGCAGGGCCCGTTCGACATTATCTGTACCGGTAAACATGGAAGAAAGTGATGAGGTTTCAGCTTCAGTGGACTGAGATTGTGATATGGGAACGCCGGATTTACTCAATTTTTTAAGTTCAAGATAGCCTACACGAAAAACCCTTGCAACGGGGCTGCTTCCAAGCTGCTTTGCCTTTAAAAAAGCATTGGACAAATCCCTGCTCTTCCAGAAAAAATCTGTAAACCTGGCTGATTCCCGGTAAGCTTTCATGATATATCTGTATTTAATAAGGATGATTGCCCATGATGCTATTGAAAAAAATAAAAGAAGCAGTAAAACAAACTGAACCATAAGGCCGGCATTCATCATCATTTGGAATATGTTGATTTCATGTTGAACCATAAAAAAGCTCCGATTTTATTTTCAGTGGTTAAAGTACTAAAAAAAACGCCTCTTGGAATTTATAGCCCAAAGGCGTTACAAAGGCAATATATAACTAACCAGGTAAATAGTGTAGTGTCAGGCTTTAGAACTATGGCTTTGCGCCGTCACCTTTCAACAGGTCTGCCTTCCTTATATGTATTATATTGTATATTAAAATCATACAGTTTGTCAAGAGCCAAAGGTAGATTTATCTTTTTTTATAACTAATCCATTATAAACTGTATTTTCGGCGTTCTAAAGAAAAAAGAAAATACTTTTCAAAATCTGCTTGGTGCTCTGTTGATGGTATGAAAAAATTTTTAAATAGCGTCCGATGGTATTGAAGCGATCAGTTGAAAAATAATATTGACAATTCTATGGTTTATAAATAAAAATACTTTTTTTAGAATCGTATAGCATTTAGTATTTAACACTGTTCGTTTAACCCTGTTTATAGCCCGCTGAAAGCGGGGGGCAATGATAAACGATAAATGAACAAACAACGGAGGAAAAAATGAACTGGCTTGCGAGCACCCTTTTATCTTCAATAGGCAAGAAGCTGATGATGGCAATAACCGGCCTTTGCTTTTGCGGTTTTCTTGCAGGACATCTTGCCGGTAATCTTTCTATTTACCTGGGAAAGGATGCTTTTAATTCATATGCCGAACATCTGCATTCCCTGGGACCGATTATTACACTGGTTGAACTGGGACTTTTATTTTTAGCACTTGTTCATATATTGACGGGCACAACACTTTTTTACCAGAACTTTAAGGCAAGGCCGGTCCGGTATACAGTCAACAAAAGTGCCGGAGGCCGTACCATAGGTTCAAGAACGATGCCCTATACCGGTTTTATCCTTCTTGCCTTTATCGTTTTGCATCTTATTAATTTCCACTTTATAGATAAAACCAATACAACCATTTATCAAATAGTACACAGTGCATTCGCAAGTTTTACATATGTCGTTATTTATGTTTTTGCAATGATAGTTGCAGCGATTCATATAAGCCACGGGCTTTGGAGTTCATTTCAGACCCTGGGCGCCAACCATGTAAAGTACATGCCTTTCATCAAGGGCTTGAGTTATATTTTCAGTATAATAATTGTGATAGGGTTCGGTTTCCTCCCGATCTATCTTGCGTATATTGTTTAAGAGTTTCGTAAAAAGTTAAAAAAACCACTTTTTACGAATTCAACGTCATAATAAGGAGATAATACATGAAGCTTGATGCAAAAATCCCTGGTGGCCCGCTTGCTGAAAAGTGGGACAAACACCGGTTTGAGCTTAAACTGGTTAATCCTGCAAACAAAAGAAAATTTGAAATTATAGTTGTGGGAACCGGCCTTGCCGGGGGAAGTGCGTCCGCTTCTCTTGCCGAGCTTGGCTATAATGTTAAAACATTCTGCATACAGGACAGTCCCAGGCGGGCTCACAGCATTGCAGCACAGGGAGGAATCAATGCAGCAAAAAATTATACAAACGAAGGTGACAGCATCTGGCGTCTTTTTTACGACACTGTAAAGGGCGGTGATTTCAGGGCCAGGGAAGCTAACATTTATCGACTTGCACAGGTAAGTAATAATATTATCGATCAGTGTGTGGCCCAAGGCGTTCCCTTTGCACGGGATTACGGAGGACTACTTGCAAATAGGAGCTTTGGCGGTGCCCAGGTTCAAAGAACATTTTATGCAAGGGGTCAGACAGGGCAGCAGCTTCTTCTTGGAGCATACAGCGCCCTGATGCGCCAGATAGGAACAGGCAAGGTTAAAATGTTTCCCCGCAGGGAAATGCTTGATATTGTGGTTATAAACGGAAAGGCTAGGGGCATTGTTGCCCGTAATCTGATTACCGGTGAAATCGAAACCCATACCGGTGACGCCGTTGTGCTGTGCACGGGTGGCTATGGCAATGTTTACTTCCTTTCCACAAATGCCATGGCATCCAATGCTACAGCTGCGTTCAGGGCATATAAAAAAGGGGCATTTTTTGCCAATCCGTGTTTTACACAGATTCATCCTACATGTATTCCGGTTCACGGCGATTACCAGTCCAAGCTAACCCTAATGAGCGAAAGCTTGAGAAACGACGGTCGTGTATGGGTTCCTAAAAATCCGGAAGACAAACGCAGACCTCACCAGATCCCGGAGTCCGATAGAGATTATTACCTGGAAAACAAATATCCCAGTTTCGGAAACCTTGTCCCGCGGGATGTGGCTTCCCGCAATGCAAAGGAACAATGTGATATAGGCAAAGGCGTGGGTGAAACCGGTCTTGCCGTGTATCTCGATTTTGAAGATGCCATAAAAAGAGACGGAAAGGACGCGATTGAAAAAAAATACGGCAATCTCTTTCAAATGTATGAAAAAATATCAGCCGAAAATCCCTATGAAACACCTATGATGATTTATCCTGCGATTCACTATACCATGGGAGGTCTGTGGGTCGATTATAATCTGATGAGTACCATAGACGGTCTTTTTGTCCTAGGGGAAGCCAACTTTTCAGATCATGGGGCCAACCGTCTCGGAGCAAGCGCTCTTATGCAGGGTCTTGCTGACGGATATTTTGTATTACCCTACACCATCGGTGGGTACCTTACAGGAACAACTTTAGAGGAAGTAACCACCGGACATTCGGCATTCAAAGAATCCATTACATCGGTTAACGACAGTATAGAGAAGCTGCTTTCAATAAACGGAAAAAGAACGGTTGATGATTTCCACAAACAACTGGGACATATCATGTGGGACTACTGCGGTATGGCCAGAAATAATGAAGGGCTTAAAAAGGCCAGAGGAATGGTGCAACAGCTAAGGGAAGAATTCTGGGAGAATGTTGTTGTTCCAGGATCAAAGAAAGATTTCAATCAGAGTTTGGAGCGGGCAGGACGCGTGGCAGACTTTCTCGAGTTTGGAGAATTAATGTTGATGGATGCCATTTCTCGCCAGGAATCATGCGGCGGTCATTTTAACGAGGCGTATCAAACAGCCGAGAATGAGGCTTTGCGGGATGACGAAAATTTCTGCCACGTCAGCGCATGGGAATTTACTGGCAAAGATAACGAACCGGTACTTAACAAAGAAGAGCTTAAATTTGAGAATGTCGAATTAACACAAAGGAGTTACAAGTGACAAAGACTATAAATTTAACCCTTAAGATCTGGCGCCAAAAAGGACAGAAAAAAAAAGGAAGGCTCGAAACATATAAGGCCGTGGATATATCCACAGATATGTCGTTTCTGGAAATGATTGATGTCATAAATGAACAGCTTACCCTTGAAGGAAAAGAGCCTGTTGCTTTTGACCATGACTGCAGGGAAGGTATCTGCGGAATGTGCGGAGCTGTTGTAAACGGCCGTGCCCACGGCCCTGAAAAGGGGACAACCCTTTGTCAGCTTCATATGAGGCATTTTTCTGATGGCGATACGATTGTAATCGAACCGTGGCGTTCAAGGGCCTTTCCTGTTATAAAAGACCTGGCAGTTGATCGCAGCGCTCTGGATAAAATGATCCAGGCAGGAGGGTTTATTTCCGTGAATACCGGAGGAGCACAGGATGCCAACGCAATTCCGGTACCCCAGGATGCAGCGGAACTGGCTATGGACGCTGCTGCCTGTATCGGATGCGGTGCATGTGTCGCAGCCTGTCCCAACGCATCGCCAATGCTTTTTGTAGGCGCCAAAGTTTCTCAGTTCGCCCTCCTTCCCCAGGGAAAACCGGAAGCTGCAAAACGGGCCATATCCATGGTCAGGGAAATGGACAGGCTGGGTTTTGGAAACTGCACCAACGAAACCGAATGTGAAGCGGAATGTCCAAAGGAGATCTCTATCACTAACATTGCCCGGCTAAACCGCGAATTTTTTAAAGCCGGATTTATTTCAGCAGAAAAGCTATGATGAATTAGATAATTAAAGTAGTTTATATCTGATTTTTATTTGATAATAGCTCATCTTTTCGTGTCCAATTGTTGCGGATCAAAAGTTGCGTATTTCAGGTTATCACTGAAAATCCATTTGGATTTTGAACCCGCAACTCGTGACCCACAACCTCTTCACTATTTTCCCACAAAAAACAATTTTTATCCCCTTCTATTAATCCTTTATTGACAAGCGTGGTCTTTATAAACACCAAAACCTTTACAAATGAAATCTTGACTGCCGCATGGAAATTATTTATTTACACTACAAAGTTTCGCTATAAAAGGAGTGTAAATTATGAACAGATGGAATGAATTTTTAGAAAAAATTATTGCAGGATCCGGAATAGAGGCAACTTATATAAATATTTCAATTAAGGCAGCGGCAGCCATAGTAGGCGCATTTATTACCTGGTTCATTTTGAAAGGAGTTTTAAGTATATTTGAAAAAAGAATAAAAAAACATACTGATATTCAAATAAACAGCCAGGCTTTTCATGCTGTTCGAAAAGTGCTCTTTTATGCTCTGCTCCTTGTAATCGGCACGTATCTGATCAGGCTTTTTAATATCGGGCTTCTTGAAAAAATATTTCATGCGAGTTTTATCATACTTTTTGCCTCACCGGTAAATGAGTTTTTCATAATTGCAATTAAATATCTTGAGAAGAATCTGGCCGACAAGACAGAGACAAAGATAGATAATATTGTTTTTGATCTTTTAAAGAAATTTGCAGGCGCCATTATTTATATAACTGCTATAATTATTGCCCTTGATATGCTGGGCGTTAATGTTATGCCGTTTATTGCCGGTGCCGGCGTAGCAGGTATAGCAATCGGTTTTGCAGCCAAGGATACTTTGTCAAACCTTATAGCAGGGGTACTGCTTATTATCGACAGGCCTTTTGAGATAGGTGACAGGATCGAAGTGTGGACTGCGCCTTCCGGCAGCGCGACTTGGGGCGATGTCATGGATATCGGGTTGCGTGCCACAAAAATAAAGACAACGGATAATATCATAATCGTTATTCCCAACAACGAAATAATGAAGCGGGATATCATAAATTACACCATCATTACATCTAAAATCAGGGTTCGTGTTAATATAGGGATTGCATATGATGCGGACATGGAAAAGGCAAAAGAGCTGATTATAAAGGTGGCCGATTCCGCCGAATGGATTGCAAAAGATCCGGCTCCCAAGGTGGTTGTGAGAAATTTCGGGGCATCTTCAGTCGATCTCCAGCTTCGGGTCTGGATTGCTAATGCAAGGAAAAGGATGGATACAATTTCCTATGTCACGGACAATATAAAGACGGAATTTGATAAGGGAGGGATAGAAATACCCTATCCGAAAAGGGATATTTTTATTAAACATGAAAGCTAATTTGCTACCAAGCCACCAAGAAACAAAAATGTATTTTAATAAACAGTTATCCTTTATGTCTTTGCGGCTTTGCGGCAATTTTTTTAAGGTTTGGCCGGGTTAGATGTTTACACTTTTTCAAGTTTTACATTCCTTTTTAAAACCGCCTTTGCCGTTTTTTCAAACTGCTGGGTTATGTCTGAAACAAATAGTCTGAATTTTCCGGTTTTGCCAAGTTTGTTTTCGACATCTTTATTTGTTTTAAGAAAATTTCTTACTTTCTTTGCAACACCGGCAGAGGAGTCTATGATATTTACACGTTTTCCGATTTTATTTTGTATGATATTTTTCAAAAGCGGATAATGGGTGCAGCCCAAGATAAGCGTGTCTATCTGCCGTACTTTAAGTGGATGGAGATATTTTTTTACAATCATTGAAGTAACAGGCTTTTTAAGCCATCCTTCTTCCACCAGTGGAACAAGAAGGGGGCAGGCAGCAGAATAGACCCTGGCTTCCGGATTTATTTCAAGTATCTTTTTTTCATAAATGCCGCTTTGTACTGTGGCCCGGGTTCCTATAACTCCGATATGCATCTTTTTTGACGTTTGAATAGAAAGCTCTACGGCTGGTGTTATAACTTCAAAAATTGGGATATTATATTTTTGGACAAGTCTTTCGGTGGCAACACTTGAAGCACTGTTGCAGGCCATTACGATAATTTCAGCCCCTTTTTTCAGCAGAAAATCGGTATTTTCAATTGCATACCTGATAACTGTTTCAGGACTTTTTGATCCATAAGGCGTACGTGCAGTATCGCCAAAGTAGATGATATCATAGCCTGGAACCTGCTCCATAAGAGCCCGAACAACTGTAAGTCCGCCTATTCCTGAATCGAATATTCCAATCATTTTAATTAAATGGTTTTTTAAAAAGAAAAATATAAAAATTACGTAAATGTTTAAGAAATAAACTTCATGTATCTGATAAAACTATTATATATTTTACCTAAAAATATGTTTTAAACTTAAAACTCTATGAATTGACTTTTTACAAATTTATTGTATATAAGTAGGTATTGCCGTTTACAAGCAAAATAAACTGAGAGAGTATTTAATGCATACCCATGACAAAACAAAATCTATAGATCAGAAGATATTTAATATCGGTCTTTCCATGGAAACGGTATCTTTATATCTTCTATGTTGCGGCCTTGCAAATGCAGGGGGTACGATTTCAAAAAAGAATATTCTTGAAATTTGGAACAGCGGCGAAGAAGAATTAAGAGACTGTCTGCACACTCTTGAAGAAAAAAACATTCTTCTCAGAATTCTATCAGACGGTGAGGAGCATGATGTTTATAAGCTGGTGGATGTAGAACAATGGAGAACCGGTGTCTGATAGTCCCGCTGGAAGCGGGATTGTTATCCTATTCAAAATGCTCACATACTACCTTGTATGCTCCACTTTTTCATCGGCTTGCGCCTTTCCTATCACCTATGAGCTATCAGCTATGAGCTAAAGCAGCTATCTTTTCAGCCACACATTTCCTTACCACGCTGTCCGGCACGTCTGCATCAATTCCCGGGCACATTGATGACATAATACGCCAGTTTCCAGCATCAACAAGCACACTTTTTATAAAAGGCCATGCTTTGCACATATAGGGTTTAACAGGTTGAATCGTGCAAAGTTCGTCCCAGAATATGCAGTACCCGTTTTTGCCCTGGGCAAGGATTGGTTTTGTGCCTGAAAACTCGCAGTACTTTGCCAAAAAAGATTTGACATCAGTTCCTGTATATTTTGCAATAGCATTAATATCTTTTTCGGATAAAAAAGTTCCGCCATAGCCGCTGCAGCAGTCTCCGCATTTTTTACAATGGAAAATTTCAGGCAGGGAATCAGACACTGTGCCTGGTCTCCATGGCTCTTTTCAAAGTAACCTGATCCACGTATTTCAGGTCACCTCCCATGGGAACGCCTGATGCGATTCGTGTAACCTTGACAGGAAATTTATCAAGAAGCTGAGCAATATAAGAAGCAGTTGCTTCTCCTTCAATATTTGTGCCTGTGGCGAGAACGACCTCTTTAACGTTGCCTTCTTTTACCCTGGATATCAATTCCCTGATTTTTATATCATTTGGTCCGACTCCGTTCATGGGAGACAATACACCGGATAGAATATGATAAAGACCTTGAAATGCACCGGATTTTTCAACAGACACCATATCAGCCGGTTGCTCCACAACGCACAATAAAGAGCTGTCTCTTGCAGGGTTGCTGCAGATACTGCAAAGATTGCTGTCGCTTAAAGCAAAACATCCGGAGCATAATCTTATCTTGTCTTTTAGTTCAAGAATACTGCGGGCGAGATGTTCAGCCTCAATGCGGGGTGCTTTCAGAATATGCAATGCAAGGCGCTCGGCGGTTTTTTCTCCTATGCCGGGTAGCCTTGAAATGTTTTTAATCACGTTTTGTAATGAAGGCGGATAGTAGTTCATATTACGTCAATCCCGGGATATTCAATCCACCGGTTAGTTTGCTCATTTCTGATGAAACCATCTCCTGTGATTTTGCAAGAGCGTCATTTATTGCCGCAAGAATTAAATCCTGCAGCATTTCCACGTCTTCAGGATCGACAACTTCTTTTTCCATTTGTATGGATACGACCTGCTGCTTTCCGTTTGCTACAACCTTAACCATGCCGCCGCCCGATGTTGTTTCAACTGTTCTGTCAGCCAGCTCTTCCTGAAGCTTCAGCATATTTGCCTGAAGCTTCTGGGCCTGCTTCATCATGTTTCCCATGCCTTTCATTAAAATACCTCCATGTATGTCCGGATAAACCGGCGCTAAATAATTTTTACATCAACAGCCTTGCCGTTGAAAATCTCTATTGCATCAGTAATGAGCGGATGGCTGAGTGCTTCCTTTTTCAGGTGATTATCCCGCTTTTTTTTATTCTTTGTATTATTACTGTCTATTTTTTCTGTTATAATAATTTTCATGTTTTTCGAGAAAAAATCTTTGCAGATATTTTTTAAAATTGTCATGTTTTTGCTGCGTCGTACCATCTGAGCATTAAAAGCGTTACCATTTACTTCTATTTCAAGGCTCTGGTCGGTCAGGCTTTTTAAAGTGCAATTTGCAAGGTTTGCTGCAAGGGAAGGGTGCTTTTTTGAAATAATTTCAAACAGCCTGTTCCATGTTGAATTAAGATCAAAGGATGAGTTTGAAATTGTGGCTGCCCCTTGGTTTTCCGTCTCTTTAATATCCTGCTGCCTGTCTGGTGTATCCGGCAGTTTATCCTTTTTATGTTGTGGTTTATCCGGTGGCTCAATTTTACTTTTTTCAGGGGTATAACGGGCCTGCGTTTCACAAAGCTCTTTTCCTTGAATAGGTCCTGTTTCTTGCCTTAGCGTGTTGAGTTTATCTATCAGTTCATCAATGGTCAGAGCCGGTTTGATCTGAAACATTTTGACAAATGCCATTTCAAGAGCGATCTTCGGTTGCGCTGAAAATCTTATTGTTGTTTCCTCATTAAAGAGGATATTAAAAAGCTGGTTTAAATAAGCTTCGGAAATATCTTTTACCTGATTTTTCATCAGGTCAATCTCGTGGGCAGGAAGATCGACTAGTTTGCTAATTTTATTTCCCATTTTAACGACCAGCAGATTTCTGAAATGTTCCACGAGATCCGAATAGAGCTTTTTCATGTCGTGGCCATGGACATAAATATCATCAAGGATATCAAGAATAGCAGAAACATTTCCGCTTATAATGGCTGAGGAAATGGCAAAAAGATTTTTACGGTCTATAACACCAAGAATATCAACTATCCGGTCGTTTGTAATAGTTCCTTCAAGACAGGCCATAACCTGATCAAGAAGACTGAGGGCGTCTCTCATGCTTCCGTCGGCTTCACGGGCAATAAGTTCCAGGCTTTCATTTTTAATATCAATTCCTTCTTTAGAGCAAAGAGTCGACATGTGTTTTGAAATAGATTCCAGGCTTATCCGCCTGAAATCATGCTTCTGGCAGCGAGAAAGAATAGTTATTGGAATCTTGTTAGGTTCGGTAGTGGCAAAGATAAACATGACATGGGAAGGTGGCTCTTCAAGGGTTTTTAAAAGAGCATTAAAAGCCGATTTGCTGAGCATATGCACTTCATCTATTATATATATCTTATAGAGACTGTGTGCAGGCATATACCTGACATTTTCACGCAGTTCCCTTATTTGATCAACGCTGTTGTTCGAGGCACCGTCAATTTCATAAACGTCCACAGCTCTTCCCGAGGTAATTTCCTTGCAGGATCTGCATTCATTACAAGGAATCGGCGCTGGGCCTTTTTTACAATTCATGGTCTTTGCAAGTATGCGGGCCACTGTTGTCTTACCTGTACCCCTTGGACCTGAAAACAGGATTGCATGGGCGACCCGGTCTGAGGAAATTGCATTGGCCAGGGTGCGGGTAATATGATCCTGCCCAATAACCTCTTCAAATGTTTGTGGACGGTATTTGCGTGCAAGGACTAGATAGGACATATTTTAAAACCAAAAAAATTATGGCGGAGAGAGAGGGATTCGAACCCTCGGTGCCGCTTTTGGCAACACACACGATTTCCAGTCGTGCTCCTTCAACCAGCTCGGACATCTCTCCGTGAACAGTAGTTAAGTTGTTTAGTGGTTACCTGGCGGAGAGGGTGGGATTCGAACCCACGATCCCGTTTCTAACGGAATACCGCTTTTCGAGAGCGGGGCCTTCAGCCACTCGGCAACCTCTCCGGCGTTTTAAACATTTTTTAAAGATGCTTTCAATATAATTTTTTATTAAAGCCTGTCAATAATCTTCTGGAATCTTCTCAGAGTAAACGTATTTGGAAAAATAAAACTGGATTAAGGCGAAAACATTTCTTCCACTTCTTGTGTATAGTCGCCCTTTTCGTCATAGATTATAAGTGGCGGGCCAATTTTTACACCCGGACGGCCACCTTTTATTCCTTCCACCAGGACCAGTTTGGCTTCTGTTTTAATGTCTGAGTGAATCATGCGAAGAAATTTCGGTTCAATGCCGGCAGATCGCAGATGAGTCAGCAGGTCGGTTATGCGTTCGGCTGAGTAAATGGTAACGAAACTTCCTGCGGTTCGCAAAACGCGGCGAACTGTTGCTGTAATATCATCAAGAGAGACCTTGATTTCATGTCTTGCCACTGCGCGTTGCATATCAGGATTTATTCTTCCGGATTCTGCTTTCCAGTATGGGGGATTGCTTACAACCAGATCTACAGGACCTGAAAGCATATCATTTTTCAGTTCTTTCATATCTTTGTAAAGAATGGTTATGATGCCGCCCATGTGATTTTCTTCAACATTGGAGACGGCAATGTCGGCAAGTTCTTTTTGCACTTCGATACCGAAAATTTTCAGATTCGACTCTCGATATGCCAGTATAAGGGAAACAATGCCGCAACCTGTTCCCAGGTCAAGCACCTTATCTCCAGGACGGAGTTTGGCATAACAGGCCAGCAAAATCGAATCGATGGAAAAGCGGTAGCCGGAGCGATCCTGTTTAACCTTGATTCGACCATTTAAAAATGTATCTGGAGTTTTAGATTTCATAGCTCCTAACCAGGACAAACCGGAAAAACTGAGCGCTTCGCTTAAAGAGCACTACCTTCGAGGAGCGCTTCGCTAAAAGAGCGCTTTGCTTTAAGCCTTAAATCTCCGCCGCATGCGGATACTCCTCAAGGCCGAAGGCCGCTCTTTAAAGCCCAGAAGGGCTGCTCCTCAAGTCACGAGGTGACACTCTTCTTGGCCTCCAAACTTTCCAGCCTACAAAGTTCCTATTTTAAACTTTATTTCTTCAACCAGGTTCTCCCCTGAAACTGAGTTAATGTTATCAACAATGCCCTTTTCAAGAAAACGAAGCTCATGAATCCATGTTGAACTTGTAACATGTACAAGCAGGACCTTTCCTTTAAAGGCAGCAGGTTGGGCGTTTTCCGCAATAGTTTTTCCTACAGCATCATTCCAAAAGCTCCACACACGGGAAAGTCCTGAGTCTGATTCCTGACGATAAGTGGTTAATATATTATCAAGAACAGAGCTTATATGAACAGATTCTTTTAGTTGCTTTCTTTTTTTCTTCATAGATGAATATGCAAGTTTCGTAAAAAGTAAAAAACCATTTTTTACGAACCGTTTTAAGCTTTAGGATTTAAGTTTTAAGTCTCTGTTAAAACAGATAATATCATTAACATAAAACATAAAACTTAACACCTAAAACCTGATGAATTCAAATTTTTACAAATTCATCAATATTGACGAGGCCATAAACAGTATATACAGCGTTTTTGCTTATCATTGCAAGTAATAGCTAAAAATCTTAGTGGTTTTTCCTTTTTACTTGACTTGGATGATTGAGTCGATTATCAATAAAATTTTAGAAAAGAGTTCTGGTTGACACGCTCCGACAGAGACGGGGCTGTTTTTATTTATAATATATAAACTTAAGGTAAAATACTATGGCTTGGGATTGGGAAAAACTAAAACAGCAACAGAGGCAGACAGGAGGGGGCGGTCTTCCACCCCAAATGGATGATATAATTAAAAAATTCAAAGGGTTCAAACTGCCCGGCGGACCGATAATAATTATCATCATTATTATTTTATTTTTCGGTACCTCAACATTTTACACAGTTAAACAAGATGAAGTAGGAGTTGTCCAGCGATTCGGGAAATATGTCCGCACTACCCAGCCGGGCCTTAACTTTAAGCTTCCTGCAGGAGTAGAAAAGGTAACAAAGGTAAATGTAAAAAAGGTCCGGACCGAAGAGTTCGGTTTCAGCTCTGGTGCAAAAGATGCAAGGTCCCGTTTTTCAGGCGGAAGTGATAATGTAAACGTAGCACTTATGCTCACCGGAGATTTGAATGTTGGTCTTGTTCCCTGGATTGTACAGTACCGTGTAAAAAATCCGTTTAATTATCTTTTTAAAGTCCGGGACAACAGGCAAATCCTTATAGATATGTCGGAATCTTCCATGAGGCTTGTTGTGGGTGACAGGAGCATTAATGATATCATCAATAAGAGGGATGAAATTGCTGTTGAAGCCAGGGAAATGCTTCAAAAAGAGTTGGATCAAGCGGAAGCCGGCATTCATATCAGCACCATTGAAATGAAAAGGACAAATGTTCCGGGTCCTGTGCAGCCGTCATTTAATGAGGTGAACCAGGCTACACAGGAAAAGGAGCAGGTGATTTACCAGGCAAAAGAGGAATATAACAAGGAAATTCCTGCAGCCAGGGGAGAGGCGGACAGAACAATCAAGGGCGCCGAAGGATATGCCCTGGATAGGGTCAACAGAGCTAAGGGTGATGCGACAAGGTTTAGTGCAGTATATAAAGAATATGCCAAAGCAAAAGATGTGACCAAAAGGAGACTATACCTTGAGACCTTAAGGGATCTTTTTCCAAAGCTCGGTCCAAAATATATTATCGATTCTGATCAAAAAAACATTCTCCCCCTACTTAATCTTGGAGAACAAAAAGGCATAATAAAATGAAATCAAAAGGTGTTATTGTCATAATTTTAGTAATTGCAATTATTCTTGTCTATAATTCAGCGTATATTGTAGATGAGACTGAGCAGGTGATTATCACCCAGTTCGGGAGAATTACCGGGGAACCAAAGAAGGCGCCTGGTCTTAGATTCAAAATCCCATTTATTCAACAGGCAAATGTTTTTAATAAAAATCTTCTGGACTGGGACGGTGACCCGGGCCAGATACCGACACTGGATAAAACCTTCATATGGGTAGATACCTTTGCAAGGTGGAAAATCGTTGAACCAATTAAATTTTTTCAGACTGTAAACAACAGATTTAACGCTATAGGCAAGTTGAACGATATTATCGACCCAGCAGTTCGTAATTATATTACTTCATACAGCCTTATTGAGGCTGTTCGCAAATCAAACAAGGAGCTTGGTATTGATGAGATCGGACTTGAAGATGTTCAAAAAGATCAACGGGCTTCATATTCCATTACCTTCGGCAGGGAAAAGATAACCAAGGGGATAATGGAGCAGGCCCAACCGAAACTGGCTCAATTCGGAATAGAACTGGTTGATGTTAAAATAAAGCGGATTAATTATGTAGAGTCTGTAAGAAAATCGGTTTATGACCGGATGATTGCAGAGAGAAACCAGATGGCTGAAAAATTTCGTTCAGAAGGAAGGGGCGAAGCCCGCAAGATTATCGGTGAAAAAGAGAGGGATTTAAAAAAGATAATCTCGGAAGCATATAAAGTTAGCCAACAGATTAAGGGTAAGGCCGACGCCGAGGCTATAAAGATCTATGCCGAAGCCTATGGTGAGGATCCTGAATTCTATTCATTCACACGAACACTTGAAATTTACAAAGAAGCTCTGGATGATAAAAATACTCTTATCCTTTCAACAGACTCGGAATTTTTAAAATATCTGAAAGGGTATTCTAAATAAGATTTGACGGTCTCGTAAAAAGTCCAACTTCTGCGTTATGCTGCATTTCGTAATCATTCAACGTACGATCAGTATGCCTCATGATTACAAAATTTGCACGCCTTGAATTTGAGCTTTTTACGAAACCGTCTAATTTTAAAAGGAAGGTAAAACAAAAAGCGCCGTTGCAATATGCAATCCGGCGCTTTTTTTATGGACAGAAAAGATAGCAGGCATGATTATTTACCTTTCCTTCTCTGATGACGTGTGCTTGCAAGAAGTTTTCTGTGTTTATGTTTTCTCATCTTTTTTCTTCGTTTTTTAACTACGCTGCCCAATTTATCACCCCCAACCTAAATTTATTTTAAAAGATAATATTGATAAATTCGTAAAAAAAATATCTAACATCATTTTATTATGCTTGTCCACAATTTTCTAAAGATATTTTTAAATAAAAGTAATTTCTTCTGAAATTAAGGTATTTTTTCCTTGACACCAGACGATAATTTATTTAAATATATCGATTCTTTTAAAAGGAGCTTTAAAAATCGTGAAAAAATATACACTCAGTGCAAAAAATTCTGATAACAAAGGTAAATGGTGGTTTGTTGATGCAAAAGGCGAAGTTCTCGGGAGGCTGGCAACCAGGATAGCTTCACGTCTTAGAGGTAAGCATAATCCTCTTTTTACGCCTCACGTTGATACCGGTGACTGGGTTGTTGTAGTAAACGCTGATAAAATTGTTCTTACCGGTAAAAAAATGGAGAAAAAGAAATATTACCGGCACAGCGGCTATATTGGTGGACTGAAGACAACTACAGCAAAAGAGCTGATTGAAAAAAGGCCCGAAGACCTTATACGATTTGCTGTAAAAGGAATGCTGCCAAAAAACAGACTGGGAAGAAAGCTTTTTAAAAAGCTAAAGGTATATGCAGGTGATAAGCATCCTCACGATGCGCAGATGCCGGAAATAATGGAACAATAATTTAATATCCGGTTTAACTGATTTAAACCTGGTGTAAATCTGGGAGAAATATTTAATGGAGAAAGAAAACATTTATTACGCAACAGGAAAAAGAAAAAATGCCATAGCCAAAACCTGGATGAAACCCGGAAAAGGTGAAATCATTATAAATGATCGTCCGATAGATGAATACTTTAGTGTTGAATCAGCGAAAATTAAACTAATTCAACCGCTTGTGCTTACAAATAAACTTGGATCATACGACGTTAAAGTCCGGGTACTTGGTGGAGGGTATGCAGGGCAGGCTGGCGCAATAAGGCACGGCATTACCAAGGCGCTTTTACTGATCGATCCTGATCTCAGGGCGACTTTGAAAAAAGCCGGTTTTGTCAAGCGAGATGCAAGGGTAAAGGAAAGAAAAAAATACGGCCAGAAAGGTGCAAGAGCGCGGTTTCAGTTTTCGAAACGTTAAAATATTTATTTATAAATTAATCATGAAGTTAAAAAAGGGGGTGCAGGTAATAAACTGTTCCCCTTTTTTCTTTTAAAAATCATACAAGGAGACAATTAATATGGAAAAACAGGTTTGGTTGCAGAATTTGACATGGGAAGAGGTTAAGGTAAAGACCGAGGAAAGCGGGGGAACAATTATTCTGCCAATTGGCAGCACAGAGCAGCACGGGTATCATCTTCCGGTTGGAACAGATACCATGGTGGCTAATTCAATAGCTGAAGCGGCAGCAGTGAAAGCAAAAGTCCTGGTTGCACCTCCCCTCTGGTTCGGTTGGAGCCCTCATCACCTGGTTCTTCCGGGAACAATTACAATACGGGCTGAAGTGCTGATTGAAGTTGTGTATGATATTATTAAATCATTGCATCATCACAAGTTTGTAAAATTTATTCTCCTAAACGGTCATCGCATCGTTAATGTTACCTGGCTGCAAATTGCGGCTGAAAGAGCGAAAAGAGAACTTGGGATTAAAATAGTGATTTTCGATCCTGCCTATATGTCAAAAGAATTTAAAAGCGATCTGGAATGGGGAGAAGTCGGGCATGCCGAGGAGATTGAAGGTTCGCATATGTGGTACTGTTACCCGGATCTGGTAAAAATGGAACGGGCGAAAGACAACCCGCATAATCATAGCAGCCTATACCATGTGGATCCAAAGTATAAAGGAGATACACTGTGCTATGTTCCCAGCAGTCCTGCAGAAATGAAAGAGCTTGCTCAAAAATCAGGTGGAACTTCCGGTGAACCGAGCAAGGCTTCGCAGGAAGGCGGAAAGAAGTATCATGAATATCTGGTTGAAAGGATGGTAGAGGTTATCGAATTTCTACAAGAGTAAAATGTTCGTAACATTTTAACTTTATGAAAAAGGGCTAACCTGCTTCAGGAGTATTAAATTTGATGAACTCGTAAAAATTCCGATTTAGACGGTTTCGTATAAAGTTCAAATTCCCCCGCTAAAAAGCAGCGGGATAAAAAGGCGTGCAAATTTTGTAATCTTGAGGCGTACTAATCGTACGTTGAATGATTAGGAAATGAAGCACAACGCAGAAGTTGGACTTTTTAGGAGACCGTCAAAATTTTTTTAAAAAATGTGTGTTAATATCCCCTTTTATAAAGTCTGCGTCTTGAAATACCCTCTCATGGAAACCTGTGGTAACTTTAATCCCTTCTATCTGAAATTCCGACAGGGCGCGTTGCATTCTCTTGATTGCCATGGGTCGGTCCTTGCCCCATACCACGAGTTTTCCAATGAGTGAATCATAAAAAGGCGACACTTCATAGTTGTTATAAATATGGGTGTCCAGCCTGACCCCAGGACCACCGGGGAGGACAAGATTTTCTATTTTACCGGGTGATGGCATAAAGTTATCTTCAGGATCGGCAGCGTTGATCCTGCATTCCATTGACCATCCGTTCAATCGAATATCATTCTGCCTAAATTCCAGTTCGCTGCCGGCTGCAATCAAAAATTGCTGCTGTACGATATCGATGCCGGTAACCATCTCGGTTACGGGATGTTCAACTTGAACCCGGGCATTTACTTCCATGAAATAGAAATTTTCGTTGCTATCAACCAAAAACTCCATTGTACCTGCATTCGTATAACCTATCGAACGCGCAATAAGAATTGCAGTTTCTCCCAACTTATTTCGCAGTGCTTCATCCACAAAAGGTGACGGGGATTCTTCAATAAGTTTTTGGTATCTCATCTGAATACTGCATTCCCGTTCACCAAGGTGAATATAGTTGCCAAAATTGTCCCCAAGGATCTGGATCTCTATATGTCGTGGTTTTTCTATGTATTTTTCAAGATAGAGATCCGGATTGCCAAAGGCCGCCCTGGCTTCGCCGGAAGCTATGGAAATTGCTTCAGACAGTTCTTCCTTATTATATGCTATCCGAATTCCTCTGCCACCACCGCCGCCGGAGGCCTTTAAAATAACAGGATAGCCTACATCCTGGGCAATGTTAATGGCTTCTTTCGGAGAAGAGATGACGTTTTGACTTCCGGGAATAATCGGAACGCCCAGTTCGGTTATTATTTTGCGAGCAGCGGATTTGTTACCTGCCATGGCAATACACTCAGCTGTTGGGCCGATAAATATCAGGCCGTTTTCCGAGCAGGCTTTTGCAAAGGATTCATTTTCTGAAAGAAAACCGTATCCGGGATGAATGGCGTCAGCATTTTTATCCTTTGCCGCTTTAATAATATTATCAATATTAAGGTAACTTTTTCTGCTTAATGGAGGGCCGATATTGACAGCCTCATCTGCATATTTTACGTGAAGGGAATCTTTATCTGCATCTGAATAAACTGCCACGGAAGTGATTTCCATTTCCTTGCAGGCACGAATTATCCGTACGGCAATTTCTCCTCTATTCGCTATTAATATTTTATTAATCGATTTCAATTTCAATTAACTCCTGGTTTTTCATTACAGGTTCTTCATCATCCACTAGAATTTTTATCACGGTTCCTCCCTGATCCGCTCTTAGTTCTGTGAATATTTTCATTGACTCAATCATACATACAACATCTGCTGCTTTTACTTTCTGACCGACTTTTACGAGAGGTTTTTCTCCTGGTGCAGAAGCTTTATAAAAAGTTCCCATCAGAGGTGATGTTATTTTATATGTTTCAGGACTCATTTGTTGTTCTCCTTTTAGTTTTTCTTAAAATATACTTGACATATACATCAGATATATGTCAAGTGTATTTTTCTACTTATTCGTCTTATTGAAAAGATATCTCTTCCATGGAACATGCAAAAATAATAACAAATAATAAGAAACCGCTGGGCGCTACTGCTTACGAAAAAATTTACAGGAAAATTATCAGCCTGGAGTACGAACCAGGCCAGAGGTTGGAAGAGAATCAGCTTGTTAAACAACTGGGCATCGGACGAACTCCAATAAGAGAAGCTCTTTTAAATCTGTCCGCCGATTTGATGGTTGAATCGCAGTTAAATAAAGGGTTTGTTGTCAGCCCAATTACGCTTCAGAAAACAAAAGCGGCATTTGCGGCCTTAAAAATTCTGGAACTTGGTATCGCAAGCCTGGCTGTTCAGCAGGATGTAACACACTATTTGTCACAGATGGAGATAGCCAACCAGTCGCTTAAAGATGTAATGAAAAAAATGAACATTCTCCACCTGGTTGAAGCTAACAGCATTTTTCACAATTATTTCGCCCGCTGTTCAAACAACGAATATCTTATACAGGGCTTGCATAAAGTTCGGTGTGAGACCAACAGACTTGCATATTTATCTTATGGCAATGAAATAGATCCGTGTAACACCCTGCACGATCATTATAAATCTGTTATCAGTGAACATAATGATATTATTGCTTATATAAAAAAAAGAGACGAGATCGGACTTAAGGAAACAATCAGCCGGCATATCAAAACGTTTCAGAAAAGAGTTATCCACTATATGGCTTCATGATATGCTGTAGGTCTCCCTTTATCAATGAACTCAAAATTGATGAGAACTCATAAAAAGTCTTTGAAAGCGCTGGATGGCTAAGCAAAAAGGCTCATATACAAGGCGTAGCGGTTTTTCAGGGACGAGACTATACACATAGTATGTCGAGTTCCTGAAAAACCGCTACAATGCAGTAGATGAGACTTTTTACGACGCCATCAATTTACTTAACACAACAAAAGGAGGAGAAAATGAAAAAAGTACTACTTGTAATGCTTTGTCTTGGTGTTGTTTTTGTATTTGCAGCTTCTGATGTATTGGCAAAAACCAAATGGGATGTTCATTTGAATTATCCGGCCGGCAATTTTCATTCACAAGGTGCTAAGCGGTTTGCCGAGAGGGTAAAGGAAGCCACAAACGGTGAACTGGAAATTGTTCTTCATCCGGGCAGCGCTCTTGGATTCAAAGGCCCGGAATTGCTTCGTTCAGTTGCAGAAGGCCAGCTTTCCCTGGCTGAAATTCCCACGGGGATGGTTGAAGGTGATGCACCGGTCCTTGCACTAACCGCACAGCCGTTTTTATCCAACAATGCCTTTGAACAGAGACTTTTATATCAAATAGCCAAACCGACATACGCAAAGATACTAAAAAAGTTCAACCAGTTTACTCTTTATACCTCTGTCTGGCCTTTTTCAGGTATCTATACCCAACGCTCTATTAAGTCTGAGGCTGATCTTAAAGGACTTAAAATGAGAGTTTATGACGGTACAGGTCTTAAATTTGGCAAGGCTACCGGCATCGCAGCCCGAAAAATGCCTTTTAGTGAAGTGTATCCTGCCATGAAGGCTGGGCTCTTGGACTCCATGTACACTTCGTCCGTGTCCGGCGTTGATGCAAAGGCCTGGGAAGTTCTCAAGTATTTTACACCTATAAACATAGTCGGACCTGTGAATATGATGAATGTCAACATCAAAGCATGGAAAAAGCTACCCAAAAGCATCCAGGTAAAGGTTTTAGAGATTGCCGCTGAGATGGAAGACGAAATGTGGAACCTGGCAGGCGATATGGATCGTAAGAGCAGGGCTACCCTTAAAGAAAACGGGATGACCATTTACCCTGTAAGCAAGAAGTTTCGTTCAGAACTGGATAAAATTGGAACAAAGCTGCGGGATAGCTGGGCTAAGAAGGCCGGGAAAGATGCTCAGAAAATATTTAAAGAATATGATAGGATTACCGGTCGTTAAGCACTATAAAAAATATTGATTTTATAGTTTCCGTAGGTCAATGAGCGGGATTTACATTTCGGCACGTTAGTCCCGCTCTTTTTTTATTTATGGTGATATTATGAATACCTTTGTTCGACTGATAGAAAAGATGAGTGACTGGATGGCTTGGATTTCGGGTGTGATGCTGGGACTGATGACAATTTTAATCCTTGTTGAAATCTTTTTATGGAATGTTTTTACGAAAACAACACTGATCGCTGATGAGTATTGTGCTTACGGTCTGGCCGCAATTATTTTTATGGGGGCAGGATATTGCCTCAAAGAAAAGGGACATATTCGGATTACCCTCGTGCTCGGTTTTCTCCCCGAAAAATTATCAAGAGTGATCACCTTTGTCGCGACCGGGATAACCACCATATTTATGGGCTATCTGTGGTGGTATCTTTTTAAAATGGTGAGTGCAACCTTTCGCTACAACTCAACATCCGGTACATTGACGAATACGCCTTTGTGGATTCCGCAGACAATGATGCTCATCGGTGCGGCGTGTTTTCTGATTCAGCTTTTTGCAACAACAATCAAAACCTGCAACGCGATCGGTACGGGAGAGGATGTCATATAATGGAAGCGAGCATGGCATACATGTCCTTTATAGTATTTGGAATATTATTTTTGACCCTGGCTTCCGGTATCTGGGTCGGTTTTTCCCTTTTCATCGTAGGCTTTATGGGGATGGTTGTTTTCGGAACTCTCCCCGCTGGAAACAACATGGCCTCATCGTTGTGGTCAACCTGTGAAAAATGGGAATATGTGGCCCTTCCTCTTTTTATACTTATGGGAGAGATACTGTATAGATCCGGTATTTCCGAAAAACTTTTTAAATCTCTTGTCCCGTGGCTGTACCGTCTTCCTGGCGGCCTTCTTTTGATGAATATTATCTCGTGCACCCTGTTTGCCGCTGTTTCAGGGTCAAGTGCCGCTACAACTGCCACAGTAGGGAGAATCACACTGGCAGAATTTGATAAACTGGGTTATGACAGGCGTCTGGCCATGGGATCTCTGGCCGGGGCCGGAACACTCGGATTTCTCATTCCACCTTCTTTGATCATGATTGTTTATGCTATCCTCGCCGAGGTCTCCATAGGCAAAATGTTTATGGCCGGTATCCTGCCAGGCCTGCTACTTGCAGGTATTTATTCGAGCTATATTATTTACAGAGGGATAAGAAATCCTGAAATTGCGCCGAGAACTCAGGAAAGCTATAGCTGGAAGGAACGTCTAATTGGTTTGAAGGATATAGTTCCGGTGCTTATACTAATCCTCATGGTTTTAGGAAGCATTTACGGGGGAGTTGCTACTCCTACAGAGGCTGCAGCTCTGGGTGTTTTTGGAGCAACAATATTTGCATATATCAACCGGCGGATGAATAAAAAGATTATGTTTGAGTGTCTGATTGGTGCTGTCAAGACCAACGCTATGATTATGTTGATTGTTGTTGGAGCGGGTTTTTTATCAAGGGTAATGGGTTTTCTTGGAATCCCGGCCGCCATTACCACAGCCATAACAGGTCTGAATCTTTCTCCTTACTTGCTGATGTTGCTGCTGGGTGGGTTCTATATTTTATTGGGATGCCTTCTGGACGGTTTTTCCATTGTTGTGATGACACTTCCCATAGCACTGCCAATGGTCACGGCTGCCGGATTTGACCCCATATGGTTCGGGATATACCTGATTCTGATGGTAGAAGTCAGCCAGATCACACCGCCGGTTGGGTTTAACCTGTTTGTAATACAAGGGCTGACTGGTGAGCCGATTCTAAATATCGCAAAATATGCGTTTCCGTTTTTCCTGCTTATGCTTTTTACAACAGCCATTATCACTATTTTTCCGGAGATTGCGCTGATACTTCCAAGATTGATGGTAGGAAAATAGAGAAAAGAAAATATCGAATATCGAACAAGGAATATCGAATGTCGAAGTGAAGGTAAAACAAAAGTCGAAAAGAAATAAATGAACTTTGAACATCGAAATAAGATCCTTTAAACCGTGAACCCTGAACCATGAACCCCGAAAGGGAGGATTTAGTGAGAGTAATAGATCTTAACAGCGATGTGGGTGAGAGTTTTGGTGCCTACAAACTCGGCATGGATGAAGAAGTTATAAAATATATCACATCTGCAAATATAGCGTGCGGATGGCATGCCGGGGATCCCATAGTAATGGACAAGACAGTAAAAATGGCGGTTGAACACGGTGTGGGTATTGGAGCGCATCCTGGATATCCCGACTTGCTCGGTTTCGGACGCAGAAATATGAACTGTACAATGGAGGATATTAAAAAATATCTGATCTATCAGATTGGAGCACTTGAAGCATTCTGCAAAGTTCACGGGGCCCGGTTATGCCATGTAAAACCTCATGGAGCATTATATCTTACGGCAGTTGAAAATAAAGAAGTTGCGCGCGCAGTTGCTGAAGCAATCGTTAGCGTGAATCCTGATCTTTTTTATGTTGCCCTTGCAGGTGCAAAGGGTGAGCTTATGAGGGGAATCGGGCAGGAGGTTGGTTTAAAAGTGGTTTATGAAGCGTTTCCTGACCGGGCATATACACAGGAGGGAAATTTAGTGTCGCGGAATCAGCCTGGAGCGGTTATCAAAGATCCTAAAGTTGTATCCAAAAGGGCTTTGAAAATGGCAAAAGAGGGCAAGGTGATTGCAGTAGATGGAACAATTATTCCCATGGAGGTTCAAACCCTTTGTGTTCACGGTGATACACCGACTGCTGTTGACCTTGTCAAAAACATACGGGCAATACTGGAGGCTGACGGCGTAGAACTTAAACCCATGGCAGAATTTGCCTGATTGAAAGTATAATAGGCTATGCAAAACGGTTTGTTTGAAAAGCCCTTTTTTCGTATCGCAGGAGATCGTGGACTGCTGGTGGAATACGGCGATGTAATTGATCCTGATATTAATAACAAGGTTAGATCCATGGCTATTGTCATGGAAAAGGAGACTCCGGAAGGTGTTCTGGAGACCATTCCAACATACCGCTCCCTGTTAATTCTCTATAATCCGGCTATTACAAATCTCGCAAGACTGAAAAAAGAAATTTTAGCTCTGGAAGAACGCCTATCTGAAATTAAGATACCTCCACCGGATACTGTAGAAATTCCAGTATGTTACGGTCAAGAATTCGGACCTGATATTAAGTTTGTGGCAGAGCATAACTCCATAACGGCAGATGATGTTATTCGAATCCATTCAGGAGCAGAGTACCAGATTTATATGATCGGATTTACACCGGGTTTTCCATTTCTCGGGGGACTTCAGGAGTCGCTTCATACACCGAGGCTTGAAACTCCGCGTTTTATTGTTCCTGAAGGATCGGTTGGTATAGCCAATAACCAGACCGGAATTTATCCTGTTGCAAGTCCGGGAGGCTGGCAGTTGATCGGGCGGACTCCAATAAGGTTGTTTTCACCGGAGCGCTCCAATCCCTTTATTTACAAGGCTGGGGACCGGATAAGATTTAAACCGATATCCGAAGAAGATTACACCAGACTGGCCGGGGAGGTGGAGAAATAATGGATGTATTTTCAGTTCTTACACCTGGTGCTTATACAACTGTTCAGGATGAAGGCCGCTTTGGGTATCAGCAGATGGGAATACCGGTTTCCGGTGTACTTGATTCATTTGCTTTCCGTGTGGCTAATATGCTGGTTGAAAATCCAGTTAACTGTGCAGTACTTGAAATTACTGTCATGGGGCCTCGCCTTGAAGTTCTGAGTGAAGCAGATATTTCAATAACCGGTGCGGAAATGGGGATAACTTTAAACGATCAGCCGGTTCAAGGTTGGAAGTCTATAAAGGTAAAACCTGGGGATATTTTAGGCATCAACCAGGTGAAAAGTGGTTGTCGTGCTTATCTCGCTGTAACTGGCGGCATTGATGTTTCCGAAGTTATGGGAAGCCGTTCAACCTATGTGGGTGGCAAAATAGGAGGGTATTATGGACATTCGCTTAAGCAGGGAGATATTATTAAAAGAGGCAAAGGGCTAAAATTAAAAACGGCGCGACATCTTTCTCCCGCTGTGATACCAAAATATTCCTCTAATATTTTTATTCATGCTGTTCCAGGGCCTCAGGATGACTTTTTTGATGAAGGTCTTAAAACTATGTTTGAATCAGAATTTATGGTCAGCGCTAAGGCAGACCGGATGGGGTACAGGCTCCAGGGTCCAGTAATAAAACACCGGGAGGAAGTAGCAAAAAGCATTATTTCAGAACCAAGCGTACCCGGCGGTATTCAAGTTCCTGCAGACGGACAGCCTATTATCCTCCTGGTAGAGCAAACCGTAGGCGGATATACGAAAATTGCAACTGTGATCTCCACGGATATTTGCAAGGTTGCACAGGCTACTCCTGGGGATTTGATTCGTTTCGAGCAGATAACGCTGGAAACGGCACATACTTTATATCGTGATAGGCAAAAGCTGATGAAAGAGCTGGAAGAAAAATACATAATTGCAATTAGGTCATAGCTAATAGCTTATAGGTCATCGGCTATAATATAATAATCTTTTCATCAAAATGCGTAAGCTGTTTCAGGCCATTGCCTGTTACTACGTGAGTATTTTCAATACCTACAACCCCTTTTCCCGGAAAGATCAGTTTCGGTTCAACAGCTATAGTCATTCCTTCCTCCAATTCGAGTTCCTGACCTTTTGCAAGAAAGGGATACTCATCCAGCTCAAGGCCGATGCCGTGTCCGACAAAACGGATACGGCGATCACCAACCCCCATGAAATATTCTTCATAGCCAAGTTCTTTCGTTAGTTCCAGTGCCATATCGTATAATTTACCGGCCTTTGCTTTCGGTTTTGCTTCTTTTTTTATAACGGATTGAACTTTCAACATGGCTTCATGTGCCATGATCAGGTCATCGGGAAGATTGCCCAGGGCAAAAATCCGTGCATGGTCTGACATGTAGCCGTTTAAGACAAAAACATAGTCTACAAGGACAGGTTCCCCACGTTGAATTCGCCTAAAACCGGCACTCTGCGCCACGGCCGGACTCACACCCGTTCCTCCTGTAGGAGAAGACAAATAACTCGGGACAGCAGCACAAGGACCCGACAATAAATGGCCGTAAAACAATTCGCTACCCCACAACCTCATGCGGACAATTCCCGGATGGCCCAGTTTCCGAGCTCTGGCTTCAATTCTCCCGGCAAGCTCAATTTCCGTTATTCCTTCATGTAGAAATTCCTCTACGCAATCAGCTATCCTGTCGGAAAGTCCGGCTGCTTTACGAATCATGTCAATTTCATAAGCTGATTTTACAGCTCTGATGAGCCGTATATGATGTGAAATGTCCACAATCTTTGCATGTTCAAAGAGGCTTTTGTAGTTAAAATATAAATTTGCAGGGAGAACATCGAGTTCCATGCCCAGAATACGAGGCAGTGCGTACCCATTATCGTGCAAAAGGCTGCAAATTTGACCGATATTTTTTAAAGGCACAATATTCTTGATTGAGGACTCCGCCCTGGTACGTTCCAGATCCTTGTAAACCATCAGAATCGAATCGTTATCACAAGGTACATATAGATGCGCATCCTGAATTGTTCCGGCAAAGTAAAAAAGGTCTGCTTTTTGAAGAATCAGCGCCCCATCAACGTTGTTTTCATCAAGAATTTTTTGAAGTTTTTCGATTCTTGCTTCAAGCTCTGATTTTGGCGTATTTAAATCTGTATTGAACATATTTTCAGTTTCCATTTGGTTAATAATCCTTTTGAGCTCTAAAAGTTTTTAAGTCACAATCAATAAAAACTTATCACCACTTATTCAAACAGTCAAATGGCAACCTTGCCTTGAAAAAAGACCGGTTGTGATGTATGCATGATTTAAGTTGAAAAAGCTTGCGAGCAATTCAGGCGGGGAATTAAATGACGGCATATTTTATAAGGCGTTTGCTTTTAGTTATACCGACGTTCATAGGAATAACCATTATGGTGTTTACTATAACCCGGTTTGTTCCTGGAGGCCCCATTGAACGTATCATAGCCCAAGCCCAGCAGATGCCAAGCATTGAAGGTGGGAGAGCAGGAAGATCATCTGCTGAGCAAAACCAACCGCTTTCCGAAGAGCAGATCGAGGAGCTTAAGAAATACTACGGTTTCGATAAACCTGTCCTTGTGAGCTATTTTCTCTGGCTGGGCAAGATATTTACCGGAGACCTTGGCACATCGACACGCTATTACGATCCGGTGTGGAGCATGATAAGAGAACGGATTCCCATATCCCTTTATTTCGGGATACTCTCTTTAATCCTGGTTTACGGGGTATGCATTCCCCTTGGCATTATAAAAGCGATTAAGCATAAAAGTTCTTTTGACAATTTTTCATCAGTTGTTGTTTTTATCGGTTATGCCATACCTGGCTGGGTTGCCGGCGTATTTATGCTGGTGTTGCTTGCCTCACACTGGGAAATATTTCCCCTTGGAGGTCTTGTGAGCGATGATTTTGAAGACTTTGCACTGACAGGAAAAATACTGGATATAGCCTGGCACACAGCTCTTCCGCTCATCGCCTACGTGATCGGGTCGTTTACGGTGATGACCTTACTGATGAAAAACACCCTTATGGACAACTTGGCTTCGGACTATGTGCGCACTGCTATTGCAAAGGGTCTGCCCTTTAAAAAGGCTGTATTCAGGCATGCCCTTAGAAACAGTCTGATTCCTATAGCGACAAGTTTTGGAAATAATATATCAATTATACTTTCGGGGTCATTTCTTATCGAAACTGTTTTTAATATAAACGGGATGGGGCTGCTTGGCTATGAATCGGTTGTTGAACGGGATTACCCGGTAGTAATGGGAATTCTGGTGATATCATCGCTTCTTTTTATGATCGGAAACATTCTATCGGACATCTGTGTTGCTATTGTAGATCCCAGGGTAAAGTTTGAATAAATATTTGGAAAAGGAGCATTCAGATAATCCGATTTAAAAACGTGTCGAACTCATGATGAAAATAAACCCTTTAACAATAAAAAAAATCAGGCGTTTCAAATCAATAAAAAGAGGATACTATTCCTTTATTATTTTTGCTGTTATGATTTTTGTCTCTATTTTTGCCGAAATGCTCATAAACAATCGTGCGGTTATCGTGCATTACGAAGGCAAATACTATTTCCCAACGTACACGCAAATGATCACAGGAACCACATTCGGCCTAAGCTACAGATACGAGACAAATTACCGGCAGCTTGCCGAAATGTTTCGGGCCGAAGACAAAGGAAACTGGGTCTTGATGCCTATGGTGCCTTATAATGCTTACGAAAACGATCTGAGGAAAGACGAATTTCCACCGTTTCCTCCGTCCACAAAAGATAAACACTATTTAGGCACAGATGCAGTAGGCAGGGACATTGTTGCAAGGCTTGTCTATGGATTCAGGATTGCAATTTTTTTCTCCCTTTTACTGTTGCTGGTCAATTATGTTATTGGCGTCAGTATCGGAAGCGCAATGGGATTTTGGGGCGGAAAATTTGACCTTATATTTCAGCGGATAATTGAAATCTGGTCAAACGTGCCATTTTTGTATGTGATCATTATCATTTCTTCAATCATGGTCCCGAATTTTTTAATGTTAATATTAATTATGGCTTTTTTCGGTTGGATCGGCATAACCTGGACCATGCGAACCGTTACTTACAAAGAAAGGGAAAGAGAATATGTGCTTGCCGCCAAGGCCTTGGGTGCTTCCGACCTCAGGATAATATTCAAGCACATCATTCCCAATACTATTGCAATCATAGTGACTTTTGCCCCATTTGCGGTTTCAGGTGGAATTGTTGCGTTGACCTCTTTAGATTATCTCGGCTTCGGACTTCCACCACCAACCCCCAGTTGGGGCGAACTTCTGCAACAAGGCTGGAATAATCTGGATGCTTGGTGGATTTCAGGTTCGGTTGTTGTCGCAATGATTGTGACACTGATAACCGTGACTTTTACAGGAGAGGCTGTCAGGGAGGCTTTTGATCCGAAGCTGCATACGACCTATGAGTAAAAAAACCATAACCCAAAAAAGGCAGAAGGCAAAAAGGGAAAGACAAGAAAAAAGAACATCGAACATCCAACATCGAATGTTTAATGGGGGAGAAGAGGGATTTTAAATAATGACGGAAAGACCCAACAGGAAAAAATTGGCAACCGTTTTTGCAATAATGATTATTTTGTCGGTTGTGTTAATATTTGCATGTACAGATAAGAGTAGCGAAGCAATAAGTTCCACTGAAGATGGTTCTGGGGATAAAGTGCATATATTTAAGGCTGAGATTTCGGAAATTCCTATTCCCGCTGATCTGCAATGGCTTAAAAATGAGTCGGATCCTGTCTATGCCTCACCAGAATCAAGAAAAGGGGGAGCTCTGAATTCCTGGGTTTTGAGTTTTCCGTTAACCTTCCGAGTCGTGGGGCCTGATTCAAACAGCAGTTTCAGGAGTGCGATTCTCGGCAACCAGTTATCTTTAATCGGAATACATCCCAATACAGAGAGCATTGTTCCGGAACTTGCAAGCCACTGGGCTTATGGCAAAGACAAAAAAACAATGTACTTCAAACTCAATGAAAAAGCTCGATGGTCCGACAGTACCCCGGTAACGGCCCATGATTTTGCCTATACCCTTGAATTTATGCGTTCTAAGTATATCATTGCACCATGGTATAATGATTATTATTCCAAAGAAATAGACAAGGTGATCGTGTATGACGATTATACGCTGGCAGTGGTAAGCACGAAGGCTCAGCCGGACCTGTATTTAAAAATCGGAATCAGTCCAACACCCAGGCATTTTTACGGTAAACTGGGTGAAGATTTTGTAAGAAGATACAACTGGAAAATTGTTCCCAATACCGGCCCTTACCAGATTTACGATTTTAAAAAAGGCAAGTACGTAAAATTTAAGCGGAAAAAAGACTGGTGGGCTAAAGACCTTCGCTTTTTCAAAAATCGTTTTAATGTGGATAGAGTGGTGTTTAAGGTAATTAGAGATATAAATATTGTCTGGGAGTATTTTAAAAAAGCCAAGGTGGATGTATTCCCGGTTACCATGCCAAGGTACTGGCATGTAAAAACCAAAACTTCCGTAGTAGAAAACGGCTATGTACACAAAATATGGTTTTTTAACAATACACAACAGTCAGCCCAGGGGATGTGGCTCAATCAGGATCGCGAAATTTTCACGGACAGAAATGTCCGCTACGCCTTTGCTCACGCCATGAATATCCAAAAGGTAATCGAAAAAGTGCTTAGAAACGATTATTTCAGGCTTGAGCACGGTTTTATGGGATACGGAAGATATTCCAATAAGAAGATACGTGCCAGGCGTTTTGATTTGGATAAAGTCAATTTTTATATGAGTGGTGGTGGGTGGCAGCGAGGCTCCGATGGTATTTGGGAAAAAAACGGCAGGCGGTTTTCGGTTGAAGTAAGCTATAGCCAGGACGCTCATACACCTCGTCTGGTTGTGCTTAAGGAAGAGGCCAAAAAAGCAGGCATTGAACTCAAGCTGCAAAAACTGGATCCTTCCGCCGCTTACAAGAAAGTACTTGAGAAAAAGCATGATGTGGCATGGTCCGGCTGGAGCACCTCTTTGCGGCCACAATATTGGGAACACTTTCACTCTAAAAACGCACACAAGCCCCAGACAAACAACATTACAAATACTGACGATCCTGATATGGACAAATTGATTGACGCATATAGAAATTCCCTGGATGAGGAAGAGAGAATAAACCTGTCAGTTAAAATCCAGGAAAAGATCCATGAGATCGGCGCATTTGTGCCGACCTTCATGGTACCTTATACACGTGAGGCATACTGGCGGTGGTGGCGACTACCGAAAGTTCCAGGTACAAAACATTCAGACAGTCTTTTTGATCCATTTTCAAGTAGTTCAGGTGGGCTATTCTGGTACGACAAAAAGCTGTATGAAGAGACTAAAAAAGCTATGAAAAAAGGGAAAAAATTTCCACCTGTTACAATAGTCGACAAAACTTATAAAGCGAAGACTCCAAACTAACGCGCTTGAAGTAGATAAAATTTTCGTCATTATTCAGATGTACATTGCTAACTAAAAAAATATTCACCGCAAAGCCGCAGAGAACGCAGAGGAAAATTAATTTTCTGTTTACCGTTGAGAGGACGGTAAAAAGAAATCCTCATAAGCTTCGCTTATTTTGGTTTTATTTTAGAAAGTCTAAATCTAACACAGACTCGTAAAATTGAAGTTATGAGTTGATTGACTTTCGCATTATCTGCCCGAAGGGCTTTGGTTTATTTCTTTTCGCCCTTCTCAGCGAAAAAAAATAAGATGATAATCTCTGCGTGCTCTGCGCCTCGAATGAGCGAAGCGAATGGGCGGTGAGGTAATACACTATAATCAGATACAAACATTCAATTAAGAACTAAGGAAATCCAATTTGAGCCAGGAAGTAATCTTAAAGATTAAAAACCTTGTCACAGCCTTTGATACTGAAGAGGGTCGGATTAGGGCGGTTGAAAATGTCAGTTTTGAAGTAAAGAAGGGCCAGACTCTAGGAATTGTCGGGGAATCCGGGTGTGGGAAAAGTGTAACAGCGCTTTCTATCATGAGGCTTTTGCCAAAACCCACCGGCATGATCGAGGGAGGGAAAATCCTTTTTCATAATAACGACCTTGCCACGCTTCCTGCAGAGAAAATGCATGAAATACGAGGATATGGCATTTCAATGATTTTTCAGGAACCCATGACCGCGTTGAACCCAGTGCACAAAATCGGAAAGCAGATTGGGGAAGTTTTTCAGCTCCATTTTCCAGATATGAATGATAAAGAGATCTGGGAGAAATCAGTTGAAATGCTCCAAAAAGTGGGTATTCCTGAGCCAATACAGCGGATGGAGGAATATCCGCATAAGATCTCAGGGGGCATGCGCCAGCGGGTTATGATTGCAATGGCTTTGGCAGGCGAACCGGATATTCTGATTGCAGATGAACCTACAACAGCCCTTGATGTGACCATACAGGCACAGATTTTGACATTGATGGAAGCTTTGCAGCGCGAAACCGGTATGGCCATCATTTTCATTACACATGCCCTTGGGGTTATCGCCGAAATCTGTGATGATGTAATGGTAATGTATGCCGGTACAGTAGCAGAAAAGGCTCCGGTGGTAGAACTCTTTAAGAATCCTAAACACCCTTACAGCATAGGTTTGCTTTCATCGATTCCAAGACTTGAAAATGAAAGAAAAGTCAGGCTGAAAATAATCAAAGGCATGGTGCCGAGTCTTTACGAATTACCCAAAGGGTGCCGATTTCGAAACCGGTGCCCAAAGGCCATGCCGTGTTGCGAAATCGAACCACCGCCTCTGAAATCGGTAGGTGAGGACCATTTTGTGAGTTGTTTCCTTTATTGATGGGCCATCGGTTATACTTTATGAATTCATTTCTATTAAACGAGATATAAATGTCCGAGTATTTGCTGGAAGTTAATAACCTGAAAATGCACTTTCCCATCCATGGAGGTATACTCTGGCGACGGATTGGTAAAGTTTATGCTGCTGACGGCGTTTCCCTTACAGTAAGAGCAGGTGAAACCTTGGGGCTGGTGGGGGAGTCGGGTTGCGGAAAAACAACGGTCGGTCGCAGCATAGCTAGACTCTATAAGCCAACTGAAGGAAAAATAATATTTTCAGGAAAAGATATGTCGCACATCAGTCGAAAGGAACTAAGGGAGTTGCGACGGGATTTGCAGATAATTTTCCAGGACCCTTTTGAATCATTGGATTCAAGGCAGACGGTTGGTGATATTCTGGAAGAACCTTTTATAATCCACAGGATCGGGACTCCTGAAAAACGAAAGTCGGAAGTAAAAAAACTGCTCGCACGAGTCGGCCTTAATGAAAACGCTATTAATCGTTTTCCCCATGAATTCAGCGGCGGCCAGCGTCAACGAATCGGCATAGCAAGAGCAATCGCACTGAAACCGAAAATGATCATTTGTGATGAACCTGTATCAGCCCTTGATGTATCGATTCAGTCACAGATTCTAAATCTGCTTTTAGAGCTTCAGGAGGAAATGAAACTGTCTTATCTTTTTATTGCCCACGATCTTTCAGTAGTAAAACATATTTCTGATCGTATTGCCGTGATGTACCTGGGGAAAATCGTGGAATATACAGATGCCGATACCCTTTATGAAAGCCCTTTGCATCCATATACCCATGCATTAATATCAGCCATTCCCGTTCCTGATCCGACAGTAAAAAAGAAAAGAATAATTTTAAAAGGAGATGTGCCGTCACCGATTCATCCGCCGTCCGGGTGTGTTTTTCATACCCGGTGTCCATACGTAACAGATCGTTGCAAAACAGAAGTACCGGAATTGTCTGCTGCACCTGGCACAAGTGGAGAGGCACATTTGCAGGCATGTCTTCGTGCCGGCGATATTTCATTTAACGAATAGACTGTCAAACCTTAAACAGGATTTGACAGTAATCCTCCTTTGACTTGACAGCAAAAAAACAGCGGAGTGTGAAAAAAATGATTCAAAATAAAGATATTTCAGAATCCATGACGATTAAACTGGAAGATGTGTTTGATGAGTTGCCTGTTATGCCTAAGTTCGTCAAAGGAATCAGAAGGGCGCCTAAAAGAGATTTTGCCTTATCGCGAAAAGAGACGGTGCTGGCTTTGAAAAATGCGCTGCGGTATATTCCTGAAAAATGGCATGCAACATTAGCACAGGAATTTTTAGACGAGCTTTTGACAACAGGCAGAATTTATGGATATCGATTCAGGCCCCAGGGAAAGATAAAGGGCAGGTCAATTGACGAATATAAAGGTCGCTGCATTGAAGGTAAGGCTTTTCAGGTAATGATAGATAACAATCTGGATTTTGATATTGCGCTTTACCCGTATGAGCTGGTTACCTACGGTGAAACCGGTCAGGTTTGTCAAAACTGGATGCAGTACAGGCTCATCAAACAATATCTTCAAGTTATGACAATAGAACAGACCCTTGTTGTTGAATCAGGCCATCCACTGGGATTGTTCGCATCAACGCCGGAAGCTCCGCGAGTGATAATAACCAATGCGCTGATGGTTGGTCTTTTTGATGACCAGAAAAACTGGCACAGGGCCATGGCTTTAGGCGTTGCCAATTACGGACAAATGACCGCCGGCGGTTGGATGTACATCGGGCCACAGGGAATCGTGCATGGAACTTACAGTACCATCTTAAATGCAGGAAGAATAAAGCTGGGGATATCTCATGATAAAGACTTGAGCGGATATCTTTTTGTATCTTCGGGACTTGGTGGGATGAGCGGGGCACAGGGAAAATCTGTTGAGATTGCAAACGGGGTTGGAATCATTGCAGAGGTCGATTATTCAAGAGTTCAAACGCGAAATGAACAGGGCTGGATTAGCAGAGTTTTTGACAATCCGGCTGAAGCATTTTCGATAGCAAAAAAACACCAGGACAAAAAAGAAAGTATTTCCATTGCATTTTACGGAAATATTGTAGACCTGCTGGAATATGCGGTGGATCATAATATTAAAATTGATTTATTAACCGATCAGACATCCTGCCACGCGGTTTATGACGGCGGATATTGTCCCCAGGGAATGACCTTTGATCAGAGAACGGAGTATTTAAGGACTGATAAAGAAAAATTCAAAACACACGTGGACCTTTCATTGAGGCAGCATTTTAAAATGATCAATACCCTGGTTGAGCGCGGCACCTATTTTTTTGATTATGGAAACAGTTTTTTAAAAGCAGTGTTTGACGCGGGCGTGAAAAAAATCTGCAAAAATGGAAAAAACACTCTGGACGGATTCATATTTCCCTCCTATGTTGAAGATCTCATGGGGCCGATGCTGTTTGATTATGGGTATGGTCCATTCAGGTGGGTTTGTTTAAGCGGAAAAAGAGAAGATCTATTAAAAACCGATAAAGCTGCTATGGAATGTATAGATCCCGATAGAAGATCTCAGGATAGAGATAATTATGTATGGATAAAAAATGCAGACAAGAACAGACTTGTTGTTGGCACTCAGGCCAGAATATTATATCAGGATGCGCTGGGAAGAATGAAGATAGCGCTTAAATTCAACGAAATGGTTAGAAACAAAGAAACAGGCCCTGTAATGCTGGGCAGAGACCATCATGATACAGGTGGTACGGACTCGCCATTTAGAGAGACCGCTAATATAAAGGATGGCAGTAATATAATGGCGGATATGGCAACCCAGTGTTTTGCAGGAAATGCCGCCAGGGGTATGAGCCTGGTTGCCCTGCATAACGGTGGAGGAGTAGGAATCGGAAATGCAATAAACGGCGGTTTTGGATTAGTCCTTGACGGAAGTAAAAGAATAGACGGTATTATTGAAAAAGCTATACCATGGGATGTCATGGGTGGGGTTGCAAGACGAGCCTGGGCAAGAAATGAAAACTCAATTGAAACAAGTATAAAATATAATGAAATGCGCAAAGGGGCGGATCATATTACTCTGCCGTTTATTCCGGATGAAAACTTGATAAAGGAATTGGTCGCAAGGGCGTTTAAGAAGTGAAAGAAGGAGTCTTATCATGTCAGACATAAAAAAAATATTAGAGTGCGTTCCGAATTTCAGTGAAGGCAGAGATGTGGATAAGATAGACAAAATTATAAATCCCTTCAGAGGAAAAAAGGATGTCAAACTTTTGGATTATCAAAGGGATGAAGATCACAACAGGCTGGTCGTAACAGCTATAGGTGAACCGGTTGCCATGAAAAAGGCAGTTGCTGAGGCTATGGGCGTTGCAATTGATCTCATTGATATGAGAAAACATAAAGGACAACATCCGAGAATGGGAGCGATAGATGTGGTTCCTTTTATACCGGTCAGAAATATCAGCATGATTGAAGCAATAGATTTTTCAAAAGATGTCGCAAAAGAAGTAGCCGCGAAATATGCTTTGCCCGTATTTTTGTATGAGAAAACAGCCACAGTTGTTGAAAGACAGAATCTGGCGGTAATTAGGAAAGGTGAGTTTGAGAAAATGGCCGAGAAAATTAAAACTCCCGAATGGAAGCCTGATTTTGGCCCGGAGGAAATCCATCCAACTGCCGGTGTAACCGCAATGGGTGCCAGAATGCCGTTGGTGGCTTTCAATGTCAATCTGAATACAGATGACATTAAGATTGCCGACGCCATAGCAAAAAATGTAAGGCATATAAGTGGAGGACTGCGATA
>RCNC010000072.1_pt1 | contig 49478 bp, 50 predicted proteins | sample 2041301 | NCBI WGS metagenome assembly RCNC01 (sample SAMN09708231, study PRJNA481090) | Marine sediment metagenome, whole genome shotgun sequencing project. | biome: marine sediment; feature: ocean; material: sediment; isolation source: Sewage treatment plant 13A marine sediment (STP13A) ...
AATACCAAAGTGGTGCAAAGACCGTCAGCGAATCTCTACATACTCGTTTTTCGACACCCTCCTCTGGGGAGAAGGTCAGGATGAGGGGGAGCTTCTTTCGGCACCCTCACCCTGGCCCTCTCCCTCAAGGGAGAGGGAATGCTCGAAGGCCGGGAGATTGCTTCGCTTCGCTCGCAATATCCGCTTCTTGATCGGGCACGGGCGCGGGCACGCACACGGGCACGGGCACGGGACTTTTGGGGGTTCCACCTTCAGTCTGAAACAAATACGGAGGACCCACCATGATAAAGATGCTCTTTGCAATTCGGAGGCTTCCTCATCTCTCGCCCGAGGAGTTTCATCGCTACTGGCGGGAGGACCACGGGCGCCTGGCCCAAAAGAACCTCCCGGCCCTGCGCGTGAAACGCTACGTCCAGACCCACACCATCGACACCCCGTTCAACGAGGTCTTGAGAGAATCCCGGGGCGGGGGGGAGCCTTACGACGGAGTCGTGGAGATCTGGTGGGACAGCGTCGAGGAGCTGGAAGCGGCTTTTTCCACCCCGGAGGGGGTGCAGGCCTCTGAAGAACTCCTCGAAGATGAGAAACGATTCATCGATCTCCCACGCTCTTCCATGTGGTTCGCCGAGGAAGAAGTGTTCATCGGGGTTCAGGAGGAATCGCTATGAAGGGGCTGGCAAGAGATCTTGGACGCCTGGTGGCCAAGGAACGGGTCAGAACCGACCCTGAGGATCTTTTTGCCTACGGCGGAGACGCGACGTACTACGTCAAGCGGGGAAAACCGGACGCCGTTGTCCTCCCGGAGAACACGAGCGAGGTCTCGGAGGTGATGAAGTACGCCTTCCACAACGCCATCCCGGTCACGCCCCGAGGCGCGGGCAGCGGGCTGTCAGGAGGATGCACGCCGCTCCACGGGGGGATCGTCCTGGACATGAAGAGGATGGGCCGGATCCTCGAGATCAACCGCCGGAACATGTCTGCCAGGGTCGAGGCGGGCGTGGTGCTCGCCGACTTCCACAAGGCGGTCAAGAAGCAGGGGCTCTTCTACCCGCCCAACCCGCAGAGCATGAATGTGTGCACCCTCGGCGGAAACGTGGCCACCCGTGCATGCGGTCCACACGGGGTCAAGTACGGTGCCACCGGTGATTACGTCATGGGCCTGGAGGTGGTGCTCCCGGACGGCTCGGTGATCGCTCCGGGCGGACTGGCGGCAAGGAGTTCCGCCGGATACGACCTGACCCACCTCTTTACCGGATCCGAAGGAACCCTGGGCGTGATCACAAAGGCGAACCTCCGGCTTCTTGCCCTGCCCCCTGCCCACCGGACCGCCGTGGTGGCCTGTGAAAGCATCGAACAGGCTGGAGACACGGTCTCCGAGATCCTCGCGGGCGGCACCCTGCCCGCCATGATCGAGTTCATACCGCAGATGGCCATCGTCGCCATGAACAACTACATCACCCCGCCCCTGATCACAGAGGGGCAGGCCTATCTGCTGATCGCCCTGGACGGAACCCAGGACGAGATCCAGGCACAGGCAGACGAGATCCTGGGCATCTGCCGCCGGATGGGGGTCCTGGACATCCGCGTGATCGAGGACGAAAAGGAGGCGGAGACCTACTGGACCGCACGGTCCAACCTCGGGGGCATGCTGCTGACCATGATGAAGAAGGCGATCAACGAGGACGTGGCCGTGCCCAGGGACCGGATCCCGGAATTCGTGCGGGAGATCCAGAACATGGCGTCCACCCTGTCAAAGGTCGTCCTTGGAATCGCAGGGCACGCCGGGGACGGGAACATGCACCCATCGATCTTCTTCCCCGAGGTGAACAGCGAAGCGGAGAAGGAGGCCAAAGAGACCATCCGGAAGGTGGTCCGGCTCGGACTGTCCCTGGGAGGAACCGTCTCCGGGGAGCACGGGATCGGGTTTCACAAGGCTGAGTTCCTCCACTGGGAACTGGGCGAGGTCCAGATTCGACTTCTCAAGCGAATCAAGAAGGCCTTTGACCCCAAGGGGATCATGAATCCGGGAAAGCTCTGGAAGGACGGGAGGTAAGACGGCATGCACGACCTCGAACCATATCGGGACATGATGGCAAAGTGCTCCCACTGCGGCCTCTGCCAGGCCACCTGTCCCGTATATCTCGAAGACTTTCTTCAGACCCATCTGGCGCGGGCAAGAATGGACCTGATACGGGCCGTCCTCCTGGAGGGCGAACTTCCTGTAACCAAGCGGTTTCGAGAGGTCCTGGACCGGTGCCTCCTGTGCACGAACTGCTCCCGGACCTGCCCGGCCGGCGTTCCGGTGGACGAGATCATCGCCGCGGCAAGGAATCAGGTCTACCAGGGCAAACGGAGAGATCCTGTCCGAAGACAACTGCTTCGCAGGTTCATGAACCAGCGCGGCATGAAGGGGCTCATGGGCATGGCAGGCTCCGTGGCCCACAAGATGGGATGGACACCGGAAGAGTTGCCGGCACCGGCATCAAAGCCCTTTGAGAAGAGGTTCAAGGGCAGGATCCCTGCGAAGGGAAAGGCCCGAGCCAGGGTTGCCTATTTCGTCGGGTGCGCAACGAACACGCTCTATCCGGACACCGGCAAGGCGGTCATCAACGTACTCGCCCACAACGACATCGAAGTGCTGATCCCGGAGGGTCAGGTCTGCTGCGGCATGCCGGCCCTGGCCGATGGGGATCTCCCGCTCGTTCAGGAGATGATGCGAAAGAATGTGCCGGTCCTGGCCGGTTGCGACGTGGACGCCGTCGTCACGGACTGCACGTCCTGCGGGATGATGTTCAAGGCAAAGGCGGCGAAGACACTGCCCGAGGACGATCCGCTGCGCCCCCAGGCCGAGGCCCTGGCCGAAAAGGTCTGGGAGGTTACGGATTATCTCAACCAGATAGGCCTTACTGCTGAGCCGCCTCCCTTTCCGGAGTCTTACACCTATCACATCCCCTGCCACCGGGGCTGGACACCGACCGTGGACGATGCCCCTCGAAACCTCTTGGGAAAGATCCCCGAGGCCGAGCTCATCGAACTCGAGAACCCCGACAAGTGTTGCGGGGCGGGCGGCACCTTCTTCATGGATTTCAAGGAACTCGCCGCGGACATCCGGGCCGGCAAGCTCGCCGACATAAGGCAGACGGGCGCCAAGACCGTCCTTACCCAGTGCCCTGCGTGCCGATCCTTCCTGAGGACCCAGTTCGAAGACGGCCAGGTGACCCACCCGATCGTCCTTCTTGCAAAGGCCTACGGCATTTGAGCGGCTAGATACCGAATGCGTTCAACACGCGACGATCACCGCAACGCAGGAAGCCCCTGTTTCCACCAGCACGTCGAAGGTTACATGTAACAGAATTCGCTCGAGCGGATTGTCCGCGTGATTCGGATCTCCAAGTGTCAGGTCAAATCGTTCGTATCTTCCGTGACCAGTTCCCCAACCCCCGGGCGAACCTTCAGAACGACTTCTTTGCGGATCTGCACAGTGCCTATCTCCGCGCCACGGGGCTTGGTGACGTACTGTGCAAGGGTGCACGAGACCGGCACAACCCCTCCCTCCCTCGCCTTGCTGTGGTACGCCGCGATCGCGGCGGCGCGCTTGAGGGTCTCCCTATCCGGCTCTTCGCCGCGAGGGCACTGCAGGACCACGTGGCTGCCGGGCGTACTTCGAACGTGAAACCACCAGTCACCGGGCCTTGCCACCTTGAGGCTCAGCCGATCGTTGTCGGCGTCCGTTCGGCCCACGAGCACCTTCCAGCCGCCCGGCAGCACGTACTCGAGCAGGCGGGGCCCGCGATCGCGCCCCTGTGACCTTGTCTTGGCCATGTCCGGGAATCTCCTCTCGGCACACAGGATGTAGGGGACAAAAATAGGCGTCTTCCGAAGACACTACGGAAACCGGACCCTTTGCCCCTGACGCAGAATGTCGGTCGGGTAGAAGGTTCCACGCCAGCGGATGCCGCCGTTACGCCAGCCGACAAAACCCGACCGGATGAGCAACAGATTGTTGATGAGCGACCCCACCGGAAACAGGATCGCCGAGACCATCGGCCGTCCTATCCGGCACACAAAAACACCGAGAACCGCAATCCGCAGGATGACTCCGGCAATACCCAACACCGGCAGCCAGGACACGCCGACCGGCAGAAATCCGAGAAAGGGCAAGAAATCGAAAAAAAGCGATAGCAGTCCAAAGGCAATCATCCGCCCCAGGTGATAGCGTCCAATGATGGCAAATCCGGCTTTTTCATGACTGCTCCGAATTTCAGCAAAAGAGTTATAGAAGTAGAGCGAAACATCATCACGAGCATTCAGCAAACTACATTTTGCACCGGCCTGTTTCATGAGCAGTCCGACGCCTAAATCGTCGGCAACTTCGAGGCGAAGCCAAGACAGACCTTCGGTCTGCTCAAACACACTGCGCCGAACCAGTAAGAACGCCCCAAATCCTGCCACCTGTCGGGCCTTCGGATCATCAACGTTCCACACCTGCCCCCCAGCGAAGATCCCGTAGATTGACAATGTTGCGGCAGCATCCAACAACAGATTCCCCGTTGACAAGAAACGCGGGATGACCGTGAGAAAATCCTGCTGTTCAGCTTCACAGAATGCAATCGTTCTGGCCAACGTCTCCGGCGCGATGTGTACGTCGGCATCGGTAAAGAGCAGCCATTCGCCAGTCGCTTCCTGCTGTCCCGCGTGCATGGCGTGCACCTTTCCAAGCCACCCTTCGGGCAATTCCGCGATATGGAGCGCGCGTATACGCGCACCCTTCGCAGCAAGCCGGTCAACAATCTGCGAGGTGCCATCCGTCGAGCGGTCATCAACCAGCACAAATTCAATGTTCGGATACGTCGTTTGCTGATGCGATTGCATTGCCGCTTCAACATGATCAGCCTCGTTACAGGCTGGGACAATCACACTAACACGCGGCCATGTGGCCGGAGGTTCCGGCTCAATGTCGCTCAACAGCCGAACTCTGCGCATCCCTTTAAGCGTGATGAACAAGCCGATCCCCCACGCCACACATCCCAGGAGGGTGAATGAAACAACAAGGATTTGTATCACGGTCATGTTTATCTAACCTTTCGACCCGGGAAGCCTTTGACTTGGCCATGTCCGGGAATTCAGTCTCGGAACGCAGGATGTACGGTACAATAGATAGGCGTTTCCGCACGTGACTGCAAACGGAGAGGGGATTTCCCCGGAATCGTGTCGTCATCTGGCTTGTGATGCGCCTCATATGATTGTCTAATCCATATTTCTCGTCACTAACGACGAATTATTGCTATTTTACTATATTTACTCGTCATATATGCCGATTACATAAAATACTTGCATATCGTCATATATGGCGATAAAATTGTAATAAACCAATATAACTCGTTATGGGTGACGACTATGCATGTTCAAGAAACAATGGCAGATGATGCTGTTCTTGAAGAACTCGGCAGGCGACTTGAACGTCGACGGCTTGATCTTCAACTGACACAAGCGAATTTGGCCGAGCAGGCCGGCGTGTCAAAAAGAACAGTTGAACGGATAGAAGCCGGGGCCGCAGCGCAAACGCTGAGCCTCATCCGCATTCTTCGAGTGCTTGACCTCCTGCAAGGTCTCGATCAACTCATTCCTAAAACCGGACCAAGGCCCATGGACCTGCTCAAACTCAAAAAGAAAGAGCGGAAACGGGCGTCATCCAGTCGAACCCCGGACCAGGCCGGTGCAGATTGGGCTTGGGGTGATGATTCATGAGCACCGTTGCCGAGGTTAAGCTCTGGGGGCGCACGATAGGTGCGGTCTCCCTTGAGGAAGACAATGAGATAGCCGCCTTTGAATATGATCCGGCCTTTGCCCGAAGCGGGATTGAGATCGCGCCCCTGACAATGCCGCTTTCCAATAGAGTTTACTCCTTCCCTGAATTGTCCCGAGGGACTTATCACGGGCTCCCTGGACTGCTGGCGGATTCTCTGCCAGACAGATTCGGTAATGCCCTCATTGATGCCTGGCTAGCCACCCAGGGGAGAACACCAGAATCGTTCAATGCCGTTGAACGTCTCTGCTACACCGGGAGGAGGGGAATGGGCGCCTTGGAGTTTGAGCCCGCCATAGGACCGAAAGCCCGTAGGGCCACCCGCGTTCAAATCGATAGACTTGTTGATCTGGCATCGGAAATCCTGACACAACATAAAGATCTGAAGGTGTCTTTTACTGCCCCAGAAAAGAAACAGGCACTGAGAGAGATTCTGAAGGTCGGCACCTCGGCGGGCGGTGCAAGAGCAAAGGCGGTGATTGCCTGGAACCCATCAACCAATGAAGTACGCTCAGGCCAGATTCCGGCAGGAAAAGGATTTGAGTATTGGTTGCTCAAATTTGACGGCATCAAGGGCAACAAGGACAAAGAACTCGAGGACCCAAAAGGGTACGGAGTGGTTGAATATGCTTACTACAAGATGGCCTCCGACGCCGGGATCACTATGAGTGAGTGCAGGTTGTTCGAAGAGAAGGACAGGAGACATTTCATGACCCGGCGCTTCGATCGACTCCAAGACGGGGGAAAGCTACATATGCAGTCTCTCTGTGCGCTGGCGCATTACGACTTTAACTTGGCCGGGGCCTATGCTTACGAACAGGCACTACTCTCAATCAAACGACTCGCCCTGCCTATGAGCGCAGTTGAGGAACAGTTTCGCCGGATGACCTTCAACATCATTGCCCGGAATCAGGATGACCACGTAAAGAACATAGCCTTCCTAATGGATAAACCCGGCAATTGGTCGCTTTCGCCGGCTTTTGACATGACTTACAGCTTTAGACCTTCAGGTGAATGGACAGCCACCCATCAGATGACGATGAACGGCAAGCGCGATAACTTTACAATGGATGACTTCAAAGCATGTGCCAGAACGGCATCGATGAAGCAGGGGCGAGCAACGATGATCGTCAACGAAGTGCTTGATATAGCATCTCGCTGGAGGGATTATGCGGATGAAGCGGGTGTTTCCCCTTCATGGCGCGATCAAATTCAACAGACACTCCGCCTGAAAGGCTTCCGGACGCTATCTTGATTGTCGAAAACACAAGTACTCAAATCGATAAATAAGAGAAATCTGAAATGCTACTTGGCGATTTTTCGGTTAATGTGTGTAAACGCAATCTTGACTTTCAGAGTTCCTTCCGAAAACAGCCTGGGACTGGCACACTTCCACACGAATTATGGAGAACTCCGCTGGGATACTCGTGTCACAAAAGAGGTCCCTGACATCTTTTTCCGCTATGAGCCTGTCGGCTGTTTGATCTGATCCGGGATTCTGGCCAGCCACCTTTCGACTGTAATCCATTGGTCATTGTTGAGTGCGGCATATCTGTCTCTTTCAACGATCTGAACCGCACCTACAAAATCTCCGGCTGCGACCGCATGGTGAATCGCTTCGTCAGTGAGACTTTTTTCGTCAAACCACTTACTGACCCCGTGATGGAGCGCCGCGATCTCCTCATTGCTGCATTGGCGCTTCAATTCGCCTCGCAACAGATCCTGAAACAGGTGGTGGTAGCGGAACCAGCGGTCTTCCGTGTCCAGGGGGATCAGGAACACGTTGTTCGTTTGCAGCCAGGTGATGAAGCCCTGCCCATCCATCTCAGGCGCCCCCAACTCGACGCCCGACTCACACAACGCATCGCACAGGGGCGCACAGAAACGGTCGAGGATGGCCCCGACCTCAGAAGGTACTGACGGATGGCCGGGGCCTGGCCTGCCAGAACCTCGTCGAAGAGATATTCCGTCACGTAAGGACTGCTTGCCAGCATTTCCAGCATCCTGGGCCCTGCTTCGGGATGATGGCGCAGGGAAAGGGCTGCCAGGCGCAAACCCGTGACCCAGCCTTCGGTCCTCTCCGCCCATGCCTCGGCTGTGCCCTCCTCGACCCTATCCGCCAGCACCTCCTCCAGAAACGCCGCCGTTTCTGCCTCCGTAAAGCGTAGATCCTGCATGCGGACTTCGGTTAGCAGGCCCCGGGCACGGAGGCCCGATATGGGCACGGACGGATCCCGCCTCCCGGCCAGCACAAGATGCATGCCCCCGGCCGGGTGACGCAACAATTCTCTGAGCAGTTCGGTCACCGATTGTTCCTGGATGAGATGAAAATCGTCCAGCACCAGGATGAATTCCTCTTCGATCTGGTCCAGTTCATTGAGGAGGGTTACCGCCAGTACCGACACCGGTGGCAGGGTACCGGAACTCAGCAGCGCAAGGGTTTCCTGTAAGGCGGAGGGGAACACGCTCCGGATGGCTTCCAGGAAATAGGTCAGGAAGAGGCGCAGATCGTTGTCGCGCTCGTCCAGTGACAGCCAGGCACCGGGACAATCGCTCGTTTCCAGCCAGCAGCTCGCAAGCGTGCTCTTACCGTAACCCGCCGGGGCCGAGATCAGGGTCAACGGCCCTCCGCGGGCCTTTTCAAGCTGCGCCAGCAGCCGCGCCCGATGTACATGGTCCGCGGGGACGGGGGGGCGATTCAGCTTGGTGCGCAGGATGTGACTGGGAGTCGTTTCGTCTGCCATTGTCCACGTGTTTCAGCAATAAAATCAATCGAATAGTGAAAAGAGGCGCAATTTTCAGTACGTCATTATAGACCTGAATGGGTGGGATGTCGACCCGTGCGGAGGGAATTGGGCGGGGAAGTTCAGGACGGGGGCTTAAAAGGTGTCAGGCACTTTTTTCGGCGCTGTCGAGGCAATCGTGAATGTAGGAGAACTTGATTCCTTCACCGTTTCGAGAATCGTACCCGCTTTTCTGTGAGCACGATGAAGGATTCAGGTATCCTGCTGGAATATCTTTCGAGGAGTTGTGAAAGTACACGGATTTTCGAAGCAGGCCTTTCATCTTCAAGTCGAAGCATTATTACACCACGATGAAGCCTACCATCACGATAGATCTTATCTCCAAAATCCTTGTCATCGGTAATCAGTATCCATCTCTCCTCGAGAGCCTTTCGGATAATGGTGTCATCGTCCACGCCTCTGGCTTCATCGAATACGGAGAAGACCTCATGGCCTTGGTCTTGCAACCATCTGGCTACCGAAGGCCCGGTACACTCGTCAACGAGGAATCTCATCGGGTACGGAGTCCGCCGTCAAGGGCATGAAGTCTGTGTTCTTCAGTGCCTTCGTCGCGAAGAGGAAGCACGCACGGATATCTTCTTCGGAGAGTCCCCCATATTCATCGAGGACCTCTTTTTCCGTGGTACCATGGGCCAACAGATTCAGAATGAAGTCAACTGTCAATCGGGTCCCACGAATGACGGGCTTCCCCGCCATGATTCTCGGATCTTGTACGATGCGTTCGAGCAATTTCTCGTCTGTCATAGGGATTCTCCCCAGCTTAAAGCTACTTCATGATATCAAATATTGAAGCAGATAGGCAATCCAATCAGAATGTGGGACGGCTACCGGCCCTAGAGCCTGAGTTCGAGTTCCCGGATCCGGGTCTCGACCTCGTCCTGCGGCATGAGGAAGGAGCCTATGGCCTGTTCGGCTAAGTGGTGTCAGGAACCTTGTTCAGGGAGCCTCAAAGGTGCCGGGAACCTTTCTTCCATTTTAGCCAGAGTTGTGGGGAGTTCCCTAAAAACTCACCAAGTCGTATGAAGGAATCCGGCTTTGACTTGGCAGGCATGGATTCGCAGCACAGGCCCGGGCATGGCGTGCGATCACGATATCACTTCCCCGTTCCACTTTGAGATACTCAATAACGTATGCCTGCAGCGACTTTGGGCATTCCTCCTGTTTAGTTATACTATTTAGGAGTATGCTCCATTATGGTCAATTCGTCAGCATTTCCGTCTTACCGACTTTCGTTCCCTCGACGAGACTGTGTACAGGAATTGAGGGAAACCTTCTCCTGACCTATTCAAACAGATTTTGTGCGAAGTCCGGCCGTTCTGGCGGCTGAAAGTTGTCTCTTGTCCGAGGTCACGAACAGCTCCGCACCCCATTCATATGCGCATGCCACATGGAGTGCATCCATGGCACGCACCGGACTGGCCTCAAGGATGGATGTTGCAACAGCAATCACCGATGGTGTCAAGTTGACAATCGTGGCATCCCTTACATCCTCGGATAGCCTTTGCTTAGCGGTAACGTAATCCCTTCGTGACAGCTTTCGGTCTCTCACGCGCCGGTTCAAGGCAGAGAGGATCTCCGGTATACAAACAATGCTGAGAGCCAGCTCCGTTGTTTCAAAGCAAAGCTCATCTACTGTCTGACTCCCTGACTCCTCAACGTATCTTTTCGCAAAGGCCGAGGAATCGAAGAAGTTCTTCACAGTTTCCGTTCCTCCAGAATGGCAGAACTCAAGCCGGCCCCTTTTGTCGAAATCCTCAAACCTGGGCTTTTCCAGGACGGGGCACCCTCCTGGCGGAAGATTGGAGTGATCTCCGCTATGGGTTTCCCATGTCGCAGGACACGTACGACCTCTCCCCTCTCAACATCTGACAACAGGGTAGATGCATTTTTCCGGAATTCCGTGAACGTTATTGTCTTCATGTCCGTCCCTCCATTCTGTACATCAGCGTACAATATAATGAACAGAATAAAAAGGGCTGCCTCGGTTACATGGATCAAGGCCTCGTCCTTTCCATGAATGGGGCACAGGTGGTCGGAGGTTGAAATCCTCTCATCTCGGCCAAGACTTTCAACGGAAACAATGAGTTAGCCGATGGCTGAGTGACAACTTACTCGAGTCTTACCGGCCCTGGAGGCTAAAAGGTGTCAGGAACCTTTTTCGTGGGTGCCGGCCCTGGATTACGTCTTAATCCCGATACTCTACTTCCCACCGCCAGAACTCTGAGGGTGTAAGGATGGGAATATCCTCAATCATCCCCAACTCCAGCAGTTCCTTGTCTCCTGTCACCAGACAATCGCATCCCGCCGCAACGGCCGTTCCCAAGACAGACAAATCGTCCGGATCGATCTCTGGCAACGTTTCTATTTTCTCAGGATTGACAAGGGTTGCGCGCTGGAAGAGCAGTGTCCTCGCCTCACGCACTTCCCGCTTGCTGAACTGGAACTTGGAGGACAGCTTCTCGGAGAATTCATCAAGAACGTACTTGGAGAGAACCAACCTGTGATAGCGCACCACATGCTCGAGCAATTCATTGCAGGAGCCGCGCGAGATGAAAGCAGCGATGAGGACGTTCGTGTCCAGGAGGATATTCACGAAATCTTCTCAAAGACATCCTCGTCTGTGAAGACCCCCTGCTTCTCAGCCTTACGAAGCATCTTGGATCGGAGTCGACGAAAGCGTCTGAAGAAGAGGAACTCGCGCAATGATTCACGAATCAACTCGCTCCTGGCAATACCTTCCTCGGCGCTTACCCGATCCAGGGCTTTCTTGACGTCCTCCGGCAGACTGATGGTAAGCGTTTTTCGCATAACCTGCCTCCTGTATTAGAATCTAACACAGGCCCCTATTTCCTTCAAATGCACAGGTTGGGCTCGGAATTCCACAGGTGTGCTTGTTTCAGTCTGACCGAATGCAACACACTGGATTCTATAGAATTTGTACACGGTGGAGATAAAAGGTTCCTGACACCTTTTTTGAGGCCCAATGTAGATCTCGCTTCGGGCTTCGCCTCCGGCTACGACCCGACAGGTCGCTCTTCCATCTTTGTTCTTATTCAACATTGGACGTTCGATGTTCGATGTTGGAAGTTCATCTCTTCTAATTGAGGGGAACAACGTTCCCTGTTGGATTCGAAAGTTAACCAATTGAACAACGTCCCGTGTTGGATTCGGGCAGCAGCTCGCTTCAGCGCCTCCACCACCCTGCAACCGTTGTTGTCCGGCAGCCAGATGTGGAACAGCAGGTGGACGTGGTCTTTTGCGGCATCGATGTCGGCCACCATGGAGGCGATGCTCGCGTTCGAATCCTGCATCAAGTGCGCCCGGTTGTCGCCGACGGGGTCGAAGCCGTTGACCGATGTTCGTTTCTCCCACCAGTATGTAAGCCAGGATGCCCAGCACCGGCATGGCGACGATGACCACGACCCAGGCGATCCGCGAAGCCGGCTCCCGGTGAGGTCTCAGCAGCACCCTCATCGTGAGCGCGATCTGGATGAGCACGTGCAGAGTCAAGAACATGGACGCTGTAGATGCACCTTGATTCACAAGTCCATTTCCCCAACATTCCTTATTCTGTAGGATTTGGGCCAATCAACAATCCCAGCCATTTTGTATCTTCACTAGAATCTAACCAAATCTTGAGTTTCATGGTGAGCAAAACTGACAGGAGCATTCCTACCGGTCCGAATATCCAGCCCCAGAAAAGAAGAGAAATGAACACAACCAATGTCGAAAGGCCAAGTCCTTTGCCCATCAATCGAGGCTCGACCAAGTTACCCATAACCATATTGATAACGAGATAACAGATAGCGACAGCCAGACCGCTTCCAAGCCCCAATTGCACCATGGCGAGCAGAACAGCCGGAACGGCCGCAATGATCGAACCGATATTGGGTATAAAATTAAAGGCAAAGGCTAGCATTCCCCACATAAACGGGTATTCAACGCCTATCACCAAAAGGCAGATAGATACAAGTGTGCCGGTGACAAGGCTTACCATTGTTTTGATAGACATGTAATGGTTGACACTGGCATTAAATTCTTGAAGCTGACGAATCGGCTTGTCATCGGCACCAAAAACACTCCGTAATTTGGCGGGCAGACCAACCGCCTCAAGCGAAATGAAGACAACCATTAGCAGGACAAGAAAACCATTAGCAAGTAATGTACTTAATCCGCTAAGCAGCTGGCCGGTATACTTCATGGCCGATGCCGGGTTCAACATCTCGCCAATCCCATTTCCTTTAAGATGCACACCCTTGCTGCCCAGGAAGGTATAAAGCTGTGCCATCTGCTGGTGCAATTTAGCTTCGTATTCCGGGGCATCTAGCAGAAAATCCTTTACCGATGAACCGACCACTATTACTGCCAGCAGCCCGACAATACATAGAAGAGTCAGGACCATGAACATGGCGAGAGAATCAGGAACCCCTTTTCCTCGAAACCAGGAGATTGGGCCACTGCACACAATAGCAAGAAAAATTGCCATCATAACCGGGGTCAGGACAGCCTTGGCATACATCATCCCAGCAATTATCACCACCAGGCCGGCAAGGATCATGATCACGTAAAAGAGTGAGGAGTCGGTTACATCAGCGGATTTCATGCTTCTTCTCCTTAAGGTATTCTTCCCGCTCTCGTGTCTTGAAAACAATTATTCGGGCCCCTGTTCGGAGTCTTCCTCCCGGCTAACTGATTCTACGGTATCCTTTTCGTTCACAAGCAGGCTTATTCTTGACTGAACCATCTTTTCTATTCTCTCAAAATGCTGATTCATGTGCGCCAGGAGTTCTTCGCTGTTCTTCAACTGCTCCCACGCCATCTTCAGGGGTTCCACATCGATTTTCCGGCACGTCCTGTGCAGGGCATACCAACCGCCAAGCCAAATGATCAGGCTCAATGAGAAAATGGTTCCATAGAGGAGAGCCGGAGAGTTGGAGGTGAAATAGATTGCCGCGGCTCCAAGATATATGGTGAGGATGGTTACCAGGTTTGCAATATTTTTCGAAGGGAGAAAACGCATAATATCTATGGCTTTCATCAACTGAGCAAGGGCAAATATCAACACTTTTTCTTCTTTACCTCGAACATCAAGAATAGAAACTATTTTCCCAACAAGTTCACCGGATACCCTTCTCCCCAAATGCCACCACAGAAGTTGATTCAAAGACCATACCGGCAAGGCACAGGCAACTGACAGAAGAAAAAGAGTGAACGGGTTTAATCCACGTAAATAGTCAGGGCTGATTGATATTATTATGATGATACCGGAGATAAGAGTCGTTATAAGCGGCAGGATCGTGTCGATCTTTTTTCCCCGGTCAACATGAACAAAAGCTTTCATGTCATCAAGATGGATCATTTCACCAACTCCTTCGCCGCAACACGCTTAAGGATTACCGGGGTTGGAGCCTGCGCTCGAGTTCCCGGATCCGGGTCTCGACCTCGTCCTGCGGTTCGAGGAAGGGAAAGTAGCCGATGGCCTGTTCGGCACTCAGCAGATCTGCGAGAAAGGTGTAGAGCGTCGTGGTTGCCGAGGCGTTGGCAGAAACCCTTTCGCTCTGGGCGTCCAACAGGTCCAGGAGGGAGACCTCCCCCACCAGATAGGCGTCGTAGACCAGGTGGTAGTTCTGCTCCGCCGTCTCTGCCTGAGCGCGCGCCAGGCGTATCTTCTGGTAGTCGGCCATGGCCACCTCGACGGTTGAACGGATGCCCTGCTCCAGGCTGCTCGTGAGCTCTCTTCGCTGCGATTCGAGGGCCCGAAGCTGCGACACCGCCTGGTGTGCCCTGGCAAAATTGGCGCCTCCGTCAAAGATAGCCCAGTCGAGTGTGACGCCCACCCTCCAGAAGCCCATGTCTTCATCCAACAGATCGTCCCCTTCCCCATTCGTCAATATGAACCCGTTGGCACCGGCGGCAAGATTGAGGCCGGGAATCAACCAGCGGCGATTGGAGCGGAGCTGCCGTTGCTGCGCCACGATTTCCCAATCCAGGCTGGTGAGCAACGGAGAGTTTTCCAGCCCGAGATCGACCAGGTAGTCCCTTACGAGGCGGGCCTTGTCCTCCTTGGAGATCGCCTCGGCGACCAGGTTGCTCGAGAAGATGAACCCGCTCCTCTCCACGGTCAGTCTTTCGAGGGTGTAGACCTCTTCCGCGGGTCGATCACGCACCTGATTGAGGGCGATGCGGTTCACCACGACGTTGCTTCGCTGGTCCGCCATTTGTTGCTCGTTCGCGTAGAGCTGGCTCCGCCACCGGAGCACTTCCTTCAGGCCCGTGGAGCCGACCCGTTCCCGGTCCCGAGCGACCTCAAGGTTCTGCTCGGTCAGATTCCGGTTATCGGTCTGCACCTCAAGCATGTCCTGGGCGAACAGGCCCCCGATGTAGGCCTGGCCCGCAGCAGAGATAATGTCGAAGCGCGTGTTCCTCAACTGCTCTCCCTGGCTGGCGTAAAGGTCCTTTTGAATGTTGTGGTTGGCGAAGGCCCTCTGGTTGTAAATCATTTGGTTGACCGTTCCACCGACCATCCCCGTTGTCGAGGGAATGAGGCCGGAGTCTTGGCTGAAGGTTGCCGATTTGCTCTCGGAAAACAATCCCAGCACACTGAGACTCGGTAAGAGGTCGCCCCGCGCGATCCTCACGTTCCTTTGGCTCGCCTCGAGATTTTCCTGCGCAGCGGCAAGGCTCTGGTTCGCACTCAGGGCCTGGTTGATTGCCTCGACCCACCCGAGGGTCTCCTGGGCCTCCGCGAGGACCGGACCGGCACAGAGCAACAAGGTGAAGAGACAGAAGCTCAGGCCGCAGAGCCTCTTTCGCATGTCATAGGTTTGCATGATTTCTGCTCCCTGCTCATCCCTGAAACGGTAGAAAGGCTACGAAACTGGGAGATTGCTTCGGTCGCTTCCGCTCCCTCGCAATATCCGCATTTTGTGTGACCGTATTTTCGTGTATAAGCCCTTAGGGGCCGGCCGACACCTCCGTTCCCGTCATCACGAGCACGGATGCCGTGGTTCCGACGCGCAGGTCGATCCCTTCCGGTAGGTCGAGGAGCTGGATGCGCACCGGCACGCGCTGAGCAAGCCGGATCCACTCGAAGGTAGGGCTGATGGTTGGCAGCAGGTCGAAACCGGTGCTGCCGTCATCCTGCGCGATGCCCCAACCGAGGCTGTCCACGCGCCCCTCGAGCGGTGTGTCCGGGTAGGTCATGAGCGTGACGATCGCACGGTTGCCCGCACGAATGTCTGCAACGCGGTTTTCCCGAAAGAAGCCGTCGATCCAGTAGCTGCTCACATCGACCAGGGCCAGTGCCGGCTGGTTGGTCACGGCCTGGCTCCCCAGCCTGAGGTTCAGGTTGGTGACATAACCGTCCACCGGCGCCCTGACCTTCGTGAATTCGAGGTTCAACTCGGCCTGTCGGACCGAGGCCAGCGCTGCCCTCACCCGGGAATTGGACTCCCCGATGGCGCCGAGATTGGCCCGGGCTTCCGCCAGATTGGCTTCCGCCTCGAGCACCGAGGCCCTGGCCTGCTCCAGACCGGCCACGGCCGACAACCTCTGCTGCCGGGAGACCTCGTAGCTTGTCCTGGCCCGGTCGACCGCCTTCTGGGACGTCGCACGTCGAGGCAGGAGATCCTTCTGCCGCTCGAACTCGGCCCGGTTCGTCTCGATCTGGGTGTCGGTTTCCTTGATCGCGCTCTGGGCCTGCCGAATCGTGGCTTTGGACACCTGAACCGAGGCCTTGGCCACCTCGACCTGTTTCTCCAGGGCCGCTACGTCGTCCCCGGTCTCGTCGAGCTGTGCCCGCGCCTGCGCCAGGGAAGCCTCATAGGTACGAGGGTCGATCTCGAAGAGGAGGTCTCCGGCCTTGACGAACTGGTTGTCCCGGATCGGCAGGTTGACGATCGGGCCGGAAACCCGGGGCGTGAGCTGGATCACCTCGGCCCGGACCTGGCCGTCGCGGGTCCACGGATTGGTGACGTGGTCCCAGTACTTCAAGAGGACGGCGGCGACTGCGGCGAGGACCACAATGCCGGTCAGAAGGTATTTCCTGTAATTCTTCATCTGATTCTCCATGCCTCTATGACGGAAGGATGAATGTCCCGACGAGGACCGTGTAGATGACCAGAAGGGCGACGAACACCAGCGGTGGGTAGAAGAAGTGTCGCGACATGCGAGAGCGGTTGAGCCACCGGGCCGTCGCGACTGCCGCGACTGTGCCGAGCAGGCCCGCGATGAACAGTGGCGGCATGTAGACGCCACCGATCGCGAATTCGCTGGGAACGTTCATAGTGTTTCCTCCCTTGTGCTCGATGCGAAAGACGAGCGCCAGAGCGGGCTGGACCGCCTCCTTGAACTTGGTTGCCCGGTCCATCCACGCACCTTATCCGTGCTGCTCTACTTCTTCGGGGAAAGTTGATAGATCCGGACGTCGTTGTCATAGAGGACCCCGATCTGGCTGTTGCGAACGACCTTTCCATCGAGGTTGCCTTCTTCCAGCCAGGCGCCACAGTCCACCAATGCGAAGAATCCTCTTTTCGAACCGCCGTCCTTCTCGGACCTCTCATCCACCGCGATCCGCGCATGGTGTGTGTGCCCGATCACAACGAAGCGCACGTCCCAGCCCGTTTCATCGTTGACCAGGGCAGTGACGTACTCCGCTTCGGGAAGGAACTTGAACAGGCCCTCCGGCACGCTGGGGTCTCCCGCTACCTTGACGTTGAAGCGACTCTGGGCCAGTTCCTCTTTCAACAGGGTCCGCTCATCCCTAACGTGGGCCGACTTGCCGAGGGCCGCCGGCTCGGGGAGTTGAATGTGGTCCTGGTAGTCCTTGCCCTCATGATCCTGGATGATTTTCGCTGACAGGTCTTGAAGATCGTACACCTTCTGCTCGACCTTGGGCCCGAAGTGATACACGCCCCAGTGCTCCAGCCATTCACTCATGCGCCTTTCGCGGGAATCAAAAATATCGCCGTGAAGGGCGACCGCAACCGGATAGCTCTCTCTGTCGTAAGGAAAGTAGTAACGCAATTCCGAGCCTATGCCGGTCTCGAGCTCATGGGTGTCGAAATCATGGTTTCCCAGCACTCGTCGGGTCCCGAGTTCCGGTCCGAAGAGCCGCCGGGAGAGACGCGTGTGGCTCTCCAATACCTTCTGAACATTGAGTTCCGTCTTTTCCGCCCCCTCCTTCATCTTGAAATACATCGGGTTTTCGCGCCACAGATCAACAAAATCCCCTAATTGATACACAGTAACCGGAACACCCGCACCCGTGGCGGCCTGCTTGAACGTGATCAGTTCTCCGGCCACGTCGGTCAAGATCTCCACATGGTTGGTGGCGTATTTGAAGTCCTTGACCCGGTCATTACTGAGCAGGTGCACATCCGGGATGAAGACCCGGATGCCGTGAACCGCCGGGTGCCCGAGCCTGGCGTCCTTCAAGCGTGCCACCAGCTGCACGTGGGACACCTGCAGAAGCTGTTTCAGAAGAGCCGAATGCATGTCCTGCGGGCTCTTCGGTTCTTGCTTCGCATCGGCGTACACCTTCACAGGTCCTTTTCCAGCATAATCCTTCGCGGGAGAAACCGCAGCGGTCTCCTTGATCTTCTTATAGTGCTTCATCGTCCTCGATAGAGGCGCATTGATCAGTACCTTTGTGATCTCGAGATCTCCACTCTCTGCAAGCCTGTCTCCCGTATAGAAGATCCACCAGTACTTGCCGTCGGAAACGCAGATCGGGTTGGGAACCAGAGGATGCTTCTTCGTGGCATCGACCATCTGGTAGATGATCGGGCTGTGGAACCAGGGCTTCAATTGTGCCGAAACCTGATCGATCTCAGTCTCCTGCCTGAAATTGGAGCTGTGGAGAAACTTCGGGTCGGACAACAGGTCAAGGAGTTTGTCATAATATGCGGGCGTGTTGGAATCGAGGAATTCGTCGTTCCCCCAATTGCCGCCCCTTTGAAAGAAGGTCGCGATCTTCCCCCTGCTTTCATCTGTCAGGGGGAGATCCACGGGCCCGCATCGGAAATCCGCCTCTCTCATGGTGACGAAAGGAAGGGTGTAATCGCTGAAATCAACCGTGTACTTGGAAGATCCGCCGCAACCCGTGTTCAACAGCACCGGGAAGAGCATGAGGAACAGAACCGAAGGCATGAACCGATGAGTTTTATGTATCATGAGAAACTCCTTTCTTTATGCACTTTTCTTTTCTTAACCCTCTCTATTTGGTCCCTTTGGCGGCATACCGGCCGTACAGCCCGGACAAGGGCACGGCCGACAGGCCGTGGATGAAGACACTGATCAGCACCGTGAGGACGATCACGGACAGCATCCGCTCGTGCCCCTTGCTGCCGATCTCACCGATGAGAATGAGCATGTACAGGACCGAAGCGATGCCCCTCGGGCCGAACCAGCCAATGAATCCGACTGTAGGCAGGTCCATCTTCGTCCCGGTGAGGCAGAGGGCCACCGGCAGCATCCGTATGACCGTGAGGCTCAGGACGGCATAGAGCAGGGCCTTGCCGTCCCAGTATGCCACTGCGTCCGGAACCATCACCATGCCGAAGATCAGGAACACGAACAGGCACAACTGCTGCCCTTCCGCCTCGCCGAACTCCTGAAGACGTTGTCGAACCGACCGGGTCCGAACGCCCAGCATCAAACCGCCGAAGAAGGCGGCGATGAACCCGTTGCCGCCGAGCATCTCCCCAACGGAATAGGAGAGAATCGCGAGTGCGACCGAGGCCAGGCGCTGGAAGGTGGGATTCATCCACCCCCAACGTACACTCCACTCCATCAGTGTTCCACCCAGAAGGCCCACCAGGACCCCGGCCACCGGACCGAATGCGATCTGTTTTGCGGCGAAACCTACCCAGTAGCTCGTATCGAGCTGGGTTCCCGCGGCCGCCGACAAGGCGGCCATACAGGCCATGATGGGCGGCAGGGCGATGCCGTCGTTGAGCCCGCTTTCCACACCGATCGAGTCCCGCACATTGCCCGGCACCTTGTCACTGCTGACCACGGCCTGCCCGAGCGCCGCGTCCGTGGGCGACAGGATGAACGCCATCAGGGCGATCAGCCAGAGGCTCATCTCGCCGAACAGGGGCAAGGCGATGAAGATACCAAGGGCCATGGTCAGGGGCAAACCGATGCCAAGCAACCGAAGAGGCACCTTGTATTCGTGAACCAGGGACCGCAAATCGATGGTCGAGGCATCCGTAAACAGGATGAGCATCAGGGTCACTTCGGCAATGATCTGCACCACCTCCGAATCGATGTTCACCTCGAACAGGTTGAGGCCGAGGGGGCTCGCCAGGATGCCGACACCGACAAAGACCATGGGGGCGGTAATCGGTGACTTGTCGGCGAGCTTGGAAACCAGGCCGAAGGCAAACACGAGGACGGCACCGAAAAAGAGTAGCTCTTCCATTACTGCTCCTTGGGATTTGTTGTTTCCTGCGCAACCTGGATACCCACCAACCGGGCCACAAGAATCATCGTAAAGAACTGTCCGATCATTGCCTCGACCTGGCAGAGGGCGACCGCCGACCTCGTTTGCGGGGTAATGTCCCCGTAGCCCAGGGTTGTGAGGGTTATGTAGCTCAAGTAGTTGAGAAAATAGGTCTTTTCCTCATGGGTGGAGGCGTTGCTCAACAGAGCGCCGCCAAAGGAACCCGGAGCGAGCGACTCGGTCAGCGCGAAGACAGACCCCCACAGGAGCCCGATGATGAGATAGAGACACAGAGCCAAGCAGATGACGTTTCCTGTGACACGTCTGACCGTAAAGAGAATCCTCGAGAATGAATACACCAGGGTTGCCAGACAAAGGACGAGGAGCAGAGAGATGACGTAAGGGGGCAGTCGGATCACTCGGAAGGTATTCGACCAGAGCAGGATCAGGGTGACCACCAACAGGGTGATCGATAGGGAGCGTATCTTGCTTGACTGGTTCAGTGCATAGGCTGCGGAAAAGAGTACAGCCGTCAAGAACAGATTCATCACCATATGGGCATACGGGAACGATTCGAGAAACGGGCCGATCATGAGATAGACAAACAACCACACCAGAAGATTCTCGAACCCGTAACGGGCCCAGACGATCCTGCTCTCTTCCCTTGTCCTCACGCCCACCCCCATCTTCGGTTTACGTTTCCTTAGACACACTCCGTCAGTCGTCTGGCTTGGTTCGTATCCCGAAGCCTCCGGATTGCCCTCTTCTCGATCTGTCGAACCCTCTCCCGCGAGAGGCCAAAGTCTTGTCCCACCTCGTGCAGGGTGTGAAATCCCTTCCCATCGATACCGAAACGCATCCGCATGATCTCTTCTTCCCGGGGTTTCATGGAGGCAAGGATCTTACGCGTCTGTTCGGCCAAATCGCGACTGACGGACACCTCGGAAGGGGAGACGACAGATTTGTCCTCGATCAAGTCGCCCAGCGTACTCTGTTCGGATTCCCCGATGGGTGTTTCCAGGGACAGGGGTTCTCTCATGATACTCCGTATTCTCCGAACCCTCTCGGGGGGGATTCCAATCTTCTCTGATATTTCCTCCACGGTGGGCTCCCTCCCGTATTCCTGGACGAGACAACGAGAGGTTCGAAACATTCTGTTGATTACCTCCAACACGTTTGCCGGGATGTGGATCGTCCGGGTCTGCTCCGCGACCGCGCGGTTCATGGCCTGGCGTATCCACCAGACTGCATAAGTGCTGAATCGATACCCTCTCTGGTATTCGAATTTGTTTACGGCCTTCATCAGTCCCATGCTCCCTTCCTGGATCAGATCCAGGAACGGGAGTCTCCGCTTCCTGTATTTCTTCGCAATGCTCACCACGAGACGAAGGTTTGCCTCGATCAGTTCGTTCTTTGCGAGTTGCACCTCGGTCTCGGCAGCCAAGATGGACTCCAGAACTCCCTTGAGTTCCCGCGAACTCATCCCTGCTTCACGCTCGATTCGCTTGACGTTCCTCTCCGATCGCGAGAGGTGCTGATAGATCTCGGCCAGTTGGTCAACGTTCATACGAAGCCGGCTCTCGACCCGGGCCCTCTCCGTGGGATTCAGAAGGACAGCAACGTAGTTCCTCCGGAGCCTTTCCGCCGAAAAGCCCGTTTCCTTCGTCAGCTGTTTCTGCTCTTTTTCATATTGTTCGATTCTTTGAAGATGGCTTTTCAGCCACGCTACGATTCGATCCCGTAGCCTCCCGTTGAGAGGCATCTCTCTGAACAGGTCCCCGATGCGCGCCCGGTTCTGCGCCACTCGAGTCTTCTTCGCACGGTGTTGGCGCTCGGATTCCCCGTTGCTCTCCAGGGACGCAAGGTGTGTCACGTTCAGCCGGTGAAGCTTTTCAATCTCAAGAAAGCGCGAAAGGATTCTTGCTTTCTGTGCTTCTTCTTCCCCTTCGCTACCGAAGTCCTCATCAAGATCCTCGAGGCACTCCTTGATCTTCACCCGGCCGGAACGCAAACGGTCTTTCAGCCGAAGCATTTCACGAATCGCCACCGGGGTTCCCATGGCTGCCTTTTTCAACTGCTGTTCGCCCGCCTCGATCCTCTTTGCGATCGCCACCTCGCCTTCCGCCGACAGTAGTTTCACCCTTCCCATCTCACGGAAATAAATACGAAGGGGTTCACGCATTTCATCAAAGGTTGCGGTCCCCGGCCCTGTGGCCCCCTCTTCCGCTGTGGTCTCTTGCTGAATGGATGCGGATTTTTGTTGGTTGTTGAGCTTGATCTTTCTCTCCCTTCTTTTTCGTTCTATATTGAATAACATGTTGACGAAAGAGCCAATCCCGATAAACAGGATTGCTCATATCAGCCCGTGTGGACCAAGAATAGGATGTTTTTGCGGGGAACACATCCCTCAAAAAGGGGGAGAAACGGGGGGTTTCTGAATGATTTTGGGTGATACAGGGGGATCGGAACAAGGGTCCGAAAGGGGACCAGGGACTAGACACCATGCCCATTTAGGGCCCTTAGCGGTCTGGACCGGTCCCGGGGTGTCAATATATCTTCTGAAGACCTATACAAATCCCTCTTCACATTGAGATGAAGGTAGTTGGTCAATATGGATCGTGCGCTTGTTCGCGGTTTTCAATTAAAATAACACACCACTCGTTGCCTGGAGGATCTGCTTCCCTTCACCAGGTTTCCTTCCGGAACAGGATGCAGGCAAGCGCTTCCGGATTTACAGCAGGCTGGCGAGGATTGGAAACTGCGACAAATCGCAACGGAACAGCCAGTGACCTCAGGCTTGAGTGAGGTGGCCGATTCCCGAGCACAATCCGATCAGCCCGGTGTCAGACGATCGTAGAGCCGGAGCAGGGGCATGGCAAGGCGCATGAAGCGGGCCGAGGAAAGCCAGAAGATGCTCTGCACTTCGACGAACTCGACGGTGGTCCCGTCCGGGTCACGAACATAGGCGAGGAATCCTTTGGAGCCCGTGCCCATGCTCATCTCCATGGGGGGAGGTAGATCTCGACGCCCTTTTCCTTCATGACCGCGACCGTGGCCAGAAGGTCGCTCACGTCCAGTCGGCGAGCGGGCTTGATTAGTTCTTGCCGCAGCAACTTCCAGGCCCTGCACAACCGTGCGCATGCCCGGGCGCGGAACCGCAACAGGCGGTGTCTCCGGGTCCGGGGAGGCGGTCCTGCGAACCCACGGATGGGGAGGCGTGCGCGGAAAGCAGCTTCTTCAGGTTGGCGCTCCCGCAGGCCTGGCACTGGGGCTGGCTTGCCGAGCCGGAAACGAGGATTTCACTCTGCTGGCCGCAGTCCTGACAAAGATATTCAAACAGTGGCATGGTGTTCCTCCGTGTCTTTGGCGTTGTTGTCACGGGCATACTCGTTCAGGGCCTTTTCCAGGGCCTTCACGGCAAGCCGTACACAATGAACTTTCTGTTCGGGAAGTTCCTCCAGGATGCGAACGATATCCCGGTCCTTGATCTCCAGGGCCTCCTCCACCGTCCTGCCCTTTGCCAGATCCATCGCCACCATGGCGGCCGCGACCGCGCCCGGGCAACCCAGAACCTGAATCTTGGCGTCCAGGATTCGCCCCTCCTCCAGTTTGAGATAGACCTTCATCGTGTCGCCGCACGGACCGGTCAACTCGCTGACCTGGTCCGCATCGCTCAGGCTCCCCATGTTCGCCTGTTCGAGGTAGTAGTCGATCGCCTTCTCGGAATACCCTGACCCGGAAAGCATCTCCCGGACGGAGCCCTTGTCCTCAACAACAGTAACATCCTCTTTCATGTCTCTTCCTCGCTAATGACTGCATCCACCGCTCTGGCCGTGCCCGGCACACGTCTGATCGAACGTGAATTCAGGAAGACGGCCGGCCTTGATCAACTGCAGGTTTTCCTTCACCGTGCCTTCTACGCCACGGTAGACTTTGATGCCGCCCGCAAGAAGTCCCCGCAGGGCACCGGCACCGATTCCCCCCACCACAACGGCATCGACTGTCGCCCCGCCCAGGGCCTTCAAGGGCTGACAATTGCCGTGTACGTGGTCTCGATCCTGGTTGACGACCGTCTCCATCCCACCGTCTTCGCTCTCTACGATCACGAAGAAACCGGCCGATCCAAAGTGACTGTACACGGCGCTCTCCGCGCCCTTGTCATCCTGGGAAGGAAAGGCGATCTTCACGTCCGGGTACCTCGAGTGATGGTTTCGCTCTGCTCGCTTCGGCTGGAGCTGTTGAGGCGGTTATGCAAGCCCCTATTATCTAACATAAAAGGCGGATTTGTCAATCCGGCGGGCTCGTGAACCCTGTTACAGCGGCAATTGATACATTCGGTGGATTTTGTGGGTTTTACCTTCCAGGGTCTTGATGTTGCTCAGCATCTTGGCGGTCGTTTCCTGGATTTGCACCATTTCGAGATGCTTGAATTGCGTGTGCTTTAGAAGTGCGTTCTCGACCTCTGCATAGAGCAGCAGGTTTGCACCGCTGCCCTGGTACTCCGGCAGGATCCCCAGCCCGTTGATAAGAAGCCAATCCGATTTCTTGTATTCCCTCATCAAGCGGTACATGCTCAGCGGATTCAGTCTCCCTTTGCTCTTCTGGATCGCTGCCGAAAGATCATGAAACCCTAACAGGAATCCGATGACCTTTTGCTCGTGGGCGATGACCTTGATCAGTTCCGGATTGGCGATTTGAATCAGGTTCTTCTTCAGTCGGGCAACCTCCTTCTCGGAAAGGAAGTAGTTGCCCGCATGGTCACCGAGGGTCGCGATGAAGAGGTCTCCCACATCATCGGCAACCTTGGCAAGCTCTTTCTTCGAGCGAAACTCCAATACCCGGAACTTGCCTTCCTGCAGGAGTGCATCCACCGGTTCTCTGAGGTCGGACGGAAGCCGGGCCGTTGCAGGCAGGTAGAAGGAATAGTTATCGATGTACTTCTCGAACCCGAAGTCTTCGATCAACCTACGATAGTAGGGCTGGTTATACATCATCATGGTCATGGCGGCACGATGCTTGAACCCCTCGATGAGCAGGCCACCACCGGTTACCCCCCCCAGCCCCATGGGGCCGAACAGAAGCTCGAGGTTCCTCCCCTTGGCCCAGTCCACGGCCGCCTGGAGAAGGCGGTCGGCCACCTCGCGGTCGTCGACCGAATCGAAGAAGTAGAAATGAGCGCTCTTCATCTCGTGGGTCTGGTTGTACCGCGCGTTCTCGAACACGAAGAGCCGGCCCACCACCTTGTCGTCCCGGGTGGCCACGAGGAACTCCCCCGAGGTGTGTTCGAACAGCGGATGTTTCTTGTCAACCAACTCTTTTATGTCTCCAAGAAACCAAGGCACCCAATTCTCGTTTCCTGCATGAATCCAGGATGGAAGAAGATAGAACCCATTGAAATATTTGCTCTTCGAGCCCTCGACTCGCTTCACGTCAACCTGCATCCCCTCCCCTCCCTTCGCGACCATATTTCAGAAACAAGCTCCCCCGAATCCTCGGCTTTTCTTCCACTTTTCTCGTCAAGGCGACCCACAATAAGAAGGTTGAGACGCACGTGTCAACCAGGACGGCGTCGGTTCTACAAGGCCATCCTGGCGACTCATCTCTACAATCTTGTTTCGTTTGACGAAAAATTGCGCTTTTCCGTATACTGCCACGAACGACGCAAACAGGCATCCGGGGGCTGCCCGATGAGGATAAGAGTCTACGCCGCTTCCTTTTGCAGCTTTGAGAATATTGATAGGGATGGCTATATGGTGCTGCCCGATGGTGCTGTATTGGACGATGTGTACAAGAGGCTGCAGGTGCCCTGGCTGTACAGAAGAATCGTGTTCGCAACTGTGAATTACAAGAAAGTCAGCTTGAAAACGAGATTGCAGGACGGTGACGTGGTAAGCTTCTTATCGGCCCTGGGGGGCGGTTGAAAGGCAACGACACGCTAACAGCCCGTTGAAAAAGTGGCTGTAGGAGGGTGGTATGAAAGGAACCATGGGTAAAGTATTGAGGGTAGACCTTACGACAGGCGACATCCGGCAAGAGGATATCCCTGATGAGGTCTATGAAAACTACCTCTCCGGTGTCGGATTGGGGGCTCATTATTTGTATAAGCATATACCGGCGGGTGCGGATCCAATGGGCCCTGAAAATATTCTAGGCATTGTGAGCGGCGTGCTCACGAATACCGGAAGCCTGGTGACGGGACGGTGGATGGCTGTCTGCAAGTCACCGCTTACCGGTGGATGGGGGGATGCCAATTGTGGCGGCACGCTGGCACCGGCAATCAAACAGTGCGGGGTGGATGCCATCTTTTTCACGGGCATATCGCCCAAGCCCGTGTATCTCTATATGGACAGTGCAGGCGCCGAATTGAGAGACGCCGCCCATGTCTGGGGAAAGGACGCGGTGGAAGCGGAAGAAATCTTGCAGCAAGAATGCAAGACCAATAAGACGCCCAAAGTGGCCGTCATCGGCCAGGCAGGCGAAAACAAGTCCCTCATCTCCGGGATCGTCAATGATGCCGGCAGGATATCCGCGCGATCCGGCGTCGGGGCCGTCATGGGTTCCAAACGTTTGAAGGCGGTCGTTCTGCAAGGATCCGGGAAGACGGAAATCGCCGACGGCGATGGAATGAAGGCGTACAGCAAGGAGGTGGCTACAAAGGTAAAGAATGCGAACCTGCCGAAATTCTTCAAAGGGTTCTTGTTTCCCTACCTGGGATTGCTGATGTCGAAACAGAAGAAGGTTTCCGCCATGGACGGCATGCTTGCTGCTATGATCAACAAGAAATATGGCACCTGCGTGGTCAATACGATGGGCATGACCAACGGGGATTGCCCGGTCAAGAACTGGCAAGGGTCGGTTGTTGATTTCAAGAAGAAGCAATACAAGAAGCTGAATCCCGACAATGTTCTGGCCCGGGAAACGCGGAAGTACCATTGCAGTTCCTGTGTCATCGGATGTGGCGGCATATGCGACATCAGCGATATCAAAGGCGGCAAGTACGCCCACACCCACAAACCGGAATATGAAACCTGCAGCTCTTTCGGTTGTCTGTCGCTCAACGATGACCTGGACGCCATCTTCTACATCAACGAAATGCTCAACCGGGCGGGAATGGATACAATTTCGGCCGGCAACACCGTGGCCTTTGCGATCGAGTGCTTTGAAAACGGCATTCTTACGGAAACCGATACAGGGGGAATTCGGCTGAAATGGGGAGACGCGGACGCCATCATCGCCTTGCTGGAGAAGATGATAACCAGGGAGGGCATTGGTGATGTCCTGGCTGACGGTGTGAAGGTGGCATCCCAAAGGATTGGAAAGAAGACCGAACAATTCGCGGTTCACGTCGGCGGCCAGGAACCCGGCATGCACAACCCGAAATTGGATCCGCTGCTGGGGATTCATTTCAGCGACCCGACGCCGGGCAGACATACCATTGGCGGTGCCATCTATTACAATTCCATGCACTTGTGGAAGGAAGTGTCCTGGGCCCCGGAGGTGACAAAATACCCGAAAGCGGAAGAGTACATTCCTTCGGACAGGGAAGCGCTAAAGAGCATCGCCGGGACCGCATACAAGATGCTCACCGACAGCGCGGGCGGCTGTTTCTTTGCGATGATCCTGGGGGTGGATCACTGGAATCTCTTCAAGATGCTGAACATGGCCACCGGCTGGGATCTGTCTGCCGATGAATACATGAAGATCGGAACAAGAATCCAAACGGTGAGACAACTCTTCAACATAAAGCACGGTGTAGACCCAAGAGACTCTATCCCCACAGGCCGTGTGAAAGGGGACCCGCCTTTGACAGGGGGGGCCCTGAAAGGAATCACCCTGGACATCGAGGAAATGGTCCGTCTCACTTGGAAGAATTTCGGGTGGAATGAAAACACAGGCGTCCCGGAAGACAAACTGATTAATGATCTGCAGCTAAACGAATTGATTGAATAGGGTGCCGCCAGCCCGGAAGCGGGGAGTCTAGAAGGAGATAGATATGAACGAGCTGCGGGATGCCCGGAAACTCATTCTTGCCGCCCTGTTCCTCGCAATCGGCATATGCTTGATCTCTCATCCCGCAGAGAGTGCCGGTCCGAAGCCCGGGGAGCGGAACCGGGCCCTCATCTATACGGCCAGGGAGGGCGATCTCGGAAACATGAAGGAAATGATCGACCGTGGCGCTGATATCAACGCCACGATAGCAAATGGATGGACAGCTCTGATGGCCGCATCCATTAAAGGACACACCGAGATCGTTCAGGTGCTGATCGCCAAGGGCGCCGACGTGAATGCGAGAACAAGTGACGGCGGTACGGCCCTGATCGCCGCGGCCCAGAACGGACATGCCAGGATAGCGGGTCTGCTGATCGCTGAAGGCGCTGACGTGGACGCGAGAATGAACAATGCCGACACCGTCCTGATGCTCGCATCCCAGAATGGGCATATCGATATCGTCAAGATGCTCATAGCAAACGGTGTCTACCTGAACGCGAAGAACAGAGAAGACAACACGGCCCTGATCGCCGCAGCCCTGAAAGGGCACGAGAGGGTCGTCCGGGAGTTCATCGCCGCAGGCGCCGACGTGGACGCCAAAAACGAAAAGGGTACCACGGCCCTGATGTTCGCATCCTTTGAGGGGCATGCAGGGGTTGTCGAAGAACTCATCACCGGAGGCGCCGACGTGAACGTTCAAACCGCCAAGGGTCAGACGGCTCTGAGCCTGGCGAAGAGCCGGCCATACTCGGACATTGTCGACCTGCTCGAGAAAGCCGGGGCGAAGGATCCCATACAATGACCACAGATACGAAAATCAATCTCTGCTACCCTTGCGGGTTCTTCAGGCCCGGGGATGCAGAAGACCCGATCGCCGGTGAATTCCAGAACATAGACGGCGCCGTCTGGCCGAAAACCGCCCAGCTGTTCTGGGAAAAGCTAAGAAATCTGGAAAACGAAACGGTGTGCGCCTTCAGTGGCGGGACCCTTGCCGAGGACGGCTCGATTGAAATCGCCAGCTTGAGTGAGAGCTGGCGCATCGACACGCAAGACGAGCGGGTCATCAAATCACATCAGGAGAACGCGGAGACATGGGGCGAGTGGGACCGGCAGCTTCCCTTCCTGGTCCTCGTCTACCTGGTGAGCGCACAGAATCAGCCTGTAAGCTATGACATGGTCCTTCCCCGGGACCTGTTCAAGGGATTCGATCTCTTTCGAAACGGCCTTGACATGGTGATTCACGAAATCGAGGAGACCTTCGGGAACGACGGTGAGGGCTTCTTGAATGCCGCGAAACGCCTCGGAGGCGATCCCATCAGCGGGGGCAACGTGGCGGCCCGCTTTCACATTTTTCCGAAGTTTCCGGCCGACTATATCCTCTGGCTGGGCGACACGGAGTTTCCCGCAAGCCTGACCATCCTGGTCGATCGTAGTACACCCCAGCACTTGTCCGGAGATGCCATCGGCGTTGCCGTGAACCTGCTGAGCCGCCGTCTGTGTCGGGAAGCTCCTGCCACGCCTTTTGCCGGCTGATTGACAAACCGCCCCGCACTTTCCTAGATTGTCTCCTGCCGAAGGCGGTTAACTGATTCGGAAACCGTATCCACAGGAAGGAGCCAGCCATGAAAAAACAGAGTATCGGGACCTTTTTACTCGCGAGCGCCATTCTGCTGAGCTGGGTCATACAACCGACCACGGCGCCTTGCGCGGAATCCCCACAGATCGCTGCGATGATGCTCAACCCGGACAACCCCTTCCCCCCGATCACGAAGGAGCGGGACAGCCTGCAGCCCTACATCGTCCATCCGGACCAGGCGAAGGAGGCCGCGAACAAGCTCAAGGCCCTGGAGAAGCAGTTCGGGAAGAAGCCGAACATCATCGTCCTGCTCGTGGATGACATGGGGTGGGGCGACCCGGGTTGCTTCGGCGGGGGCGAGGCTGTCGGTGCGCCCACGCCGAAGATCGACAGGATGGCAGCCGAGGGGCTGCGGCTGACCTCCACGTATTCCCAGCACACCTGCACCCCCACGCGGGCGACCATGCTGAGCGGCCGCCTGAACATCCGCCACGGGATCTACCGGCCGCCCATGTACGGGGAGCCTGGCGGAATCGGGGACGAGGTCACGGTCGCCACCCTCCTCAAGAAGGCAGGCTACACGACGGCTGCGGTGGGGAAATGGCATCTCGGGGAGACCAGGGAAAACCAGCCTCAAAACAATGGCTTCGACGAGTTCTTCGGGTTCCTCGGGGTCGCCAACATCTACACGGAGTGGCGGGACCCCTATTTCAACCCGGAGATCGCCAACAATCCGTTCTTCCGGGCAGCGATCGAGAAGTTCCCCTTCTCCAAGCATCTCGTTAAGGGCAAGAAGGGGGAAGAGCTGGAAAACGTGAAGCTCCTCGACATCCCGGGGCTGGCCAACTGTGACCAGGACTTCAAGAAATACTCGGTGGAGTTCCTCAAGCGTCAGGCGGAGAGCGACAAGCCCTTCTTCCTCTGGCACTGCTTCAGCAAGGTGCATTTCGACAACTACCCCGCAGAGGGGTATGCAGGGAAATCCCCGTCCAAGTACCCCTACAAGGACGGAATGGTCGAGGTCGACGACATCGTGGGAGAGATCCTGCAGACGCTCCGGGACACGGGCCAGGCGGAAAACACCCTTGTTCTGTTCACCTCGGACAACGGTGTGGAAGAGGACACCTGGCCGGATGCAGGCTACGCCCCGTGGCGAGGCTCAAAGGGCACGAGCTGGGAGGGGGGGGTCCGTGTTTCCGGGATCGTCTGGATGCCCGGGACGATCAAGGCGGGCCGCGTCTCGGACGGGCTCGTGGACCTGGCGGACTTGTTCAACACTTCCCTCGGCCTGGCAGGGCGCACGGACCTGGTCCCGAAGGATCGCTACATCGACGGCATCGACCAGACCTCGTTCTTCCTGGCCGACAAGGGCCTTTCGAATCGTAACGTCGTGTATTACTGGTCTGACGGCAGGTTCCACGCCATACGGTGGCGTGAGTACAAGATCTACTCTCACATTGTGAACATCGGAAACGGCAGCTATAGCGCCATGGGGGGCATGAACCAGGGTACGGTGGAAACCGCCGACAAGGCCTTCGCCTTCAACCTGTACGTCGACCCACGGGAGCGGAGGCCGATGATTATCCGGAAGACGTGGCTCGCCCCGATCATGATGAAGGTACGGGCCGAGCACATGCGGACCTTCGAGAAGTACCCGGCAAAGCAACCGATCGTGGAAATCAAGTAGCCGGCCCCCTCATGACTCGATCCACACTGTTTTTTCGGTTTCTTCTCGGAATTCTTGCGGCACTCATCGCATTCGGCCTGGCCGGACCGTCTCCGGCCTCTTCCGAAGCGGCCAGGCGGACTCTTATTGTCCTGCTCGACGCGATCCCCTATGAGGCCGTAAAACGGATCACCGACCCGTCTCTGGGAGAGGAGGCGGTGTTTCAGCACCTGAAGGGCCCGGTCCCCATGGTCAGCACGTTTCCCTCGGGCACGAACGTAGCCATCCCGGCCCTCCTCGCCCCCTTCGGCGTCGGGGTCTCACCGGGATACGAGAACCGTCACTACGATTGGGCCATGAACAGGGTGCGCGGCGGCGGCATCGTCAGCTACTACCGAATCGAATTCCCCTGGAGGGGCTTCTTCGACGTCACGCGGACGGGAATTGCGGTGGGTGGCCTGAACGCGCTGAACCCTGTGAAAGGGAGCATCAAACAACTGCGGAAGGGGATCGACGGTTTCGTTGCTTCCGAAAAAGACCTCTACACGATCTATGTAGGGGAAACAGACCTGGTGATGCACTTCTCCGGGCCGGATTCCGCGAGGCCCATTTTCGAGGCCCTGGAAGACATGATCCGGGAGGTCCGCGAGGAACACCCGGACCGCCCCTTTGACGTGGTGATTCTATCGGATCACGGCGTCGAAGGGGGCGAGCCACTGATAAACGTCCGGCTGCCGGCACTCAAGGCCTTGAAGCAGGCCGGTTACCGGTGCGAGAGGAAACTCAAACGCCCGGACGACGTGGTCCTGACGCCTTATGGCCTGGTATCGAACCTCGAGGCATACACCCGGGACGAAATAAAGCCCCAGGTTACGGCAGTCCTTGCACAGGTCCCCGGCATCGCTCTCTGTGTCTTCGAAACGTCGGACGGCTGGGTCATCGAGGGCAAGGACGGCAAGGCCGTGTTCCGTCGTCACGACGCCCCGGGAGGGAAGAAGTGCTGGGCCTATGAACCCCTCTACGGCGACCCGTTACACTACCTGCCTTCTATCGATGCGTTTTCGCAGCGGACGGGAAAGACCATCGACTGCCTGCCGGACGAGGCGTGGTTCGACGCTTCGACCGACTGCGAGTATCCGGATGCCTTCTTCCGCCTCGAACAGGCCTTTGCACTGGTAGAGAACCCGGCCTCCGTTGCCTGCTCCCTGCGCCCGGGGTACATGTACGGGGCCCGCATGACCGACTATGGATCGAAAATCGCCAGCGGGCCCTTGCGCTGGACCCATGGCGCCCTGCATCGGGAGGCCACACTGGGCTTCCTCATGAGCGACCTGGCCGACTGGAACCCGCCTCGCTTCGCCCGGTTCAACACGGCCCTCCTGCCCTTTCTGGGCACCCGTCCCTCCGTCCGGGAAGACGCCGCCCCTCCCCGGTAGCCCCCCGCGCAGCAACTTCACAAACAAGGCTCCCAGGGAAACGTTCTCGACTTCAGATCGTTGTTTTCGGACCTAATGAAGCGCCCTGTTTCGTCCGATGGATACAGTATCGGGAAGGAGCGGCCCCGCGCCTGAGGGCCTACCCCTCGCGACCCGAATTGGGAGAGAAACACATGAGCGATTGCGGAATGCTTATCCTTGTCATCGGAAAGCAAGAACACGGCGACTCGGTCATCACCGAGGCCCTGAAGCGGAAGGGGCACCTGATCAAGGCAGTCCCGGGTACGCAGGAAGCCCTCGAAGTGATCGAGGAAGAGGCCTGTGGCCTGGTTCTCTTCAACATCGGCGAGCCGAAGACGGCCGATCTCGAGCTCGTGGCCAAGCTGCGGGTGAGGCACAGCTTCGAGGATCTCCCCATCGTCGTGGTCACGGATCGTGCCGACAGAAACCTCATCGTAAGAATGCTCGAGATCGGGGCCAACGATTACATCCTTCGGCCTTTGAGCACGTCGATCTCTCTGAGCAGAATCGAAAACCAACTGCGGGTTCGACAGGCCATCCAGGTCTTGCAGAGAGACCGGAAGACGATGAGAGAGACCCTGAACTCCATACCGGATTTCATCTTTCGCGTCAGCCGTGAAGGCACGATTCTCGACCTGACCTCAGGGGCGCACGGGGAGAAGATCCGGATTTCCCCGGACATGGTGGGCCGCAACATCGCCGATGCGCTGCCCAGAGAAATCGGGGAGACGGTGACGGCCTTTCTCGACAAGGGCCTGGAGGTCGGATCCCTCGAGGTCTACCGCTCCCCTGTCGTCTCGACGGACGCGGAGGCGTTCGCGGAGATGCGGCTGGTCTCGTGTCACGGCCATCAGGCCGTGTGTATCGTCCGCGACGTGACAGAACAGCAGAAGGTCGAGGAAGAACTACAGGAACTGGCAAAGACCGACACGCTCACGCAGGTCTCGAACCGTCGGCACTTCGACGAACTCTACGCCCTTGAGTGGCTCCGCCAGGCCCGGGCGAATCGCCCACTGGCCCTTCTCATCGTGGACATCGACCACTTCAAACGTTACAACGACACCCTCGGACACCCCCAGGGTGATCTTTGCCTGGTGAAGGTCGCACGCGGCCTCCAGGAGGGGATCTTCCGTCCCGGGGACTTCGTGACGCGGTACGGTGGAGAGGAATTCGCGATCATCCTGACCGAGACGGATCTCGACGGCGCTTATCTCGTGGCCGAGAGGATCCGTGAATCGGTCGAAGCGCTGAAGATCGACCATCCCGCTTCGCCCACGAACCGCTACGTAACGGTGAGCGTTGGGGTGGCTGCCACGGTTCCCGCAAGAGAGCAGGACCCGGAGATCCTCCTCCGGGCCGCAGATCAGGCCCTCTACGACGCCAAGAGCGGAGGGCGCAACTCGATCGCGGGCAGGGAGGTGGATCAGCCCCTCAAGGTCGCCTCGAACAGCTGATTCCACCGATCTCTTTCTGAGCCCTCTCATCACACCCAACATCCCATCACGCCCGACATCACTTGACACCGGCCCCCGTGCCCAGCAGACTAGGCAGAGTCTCGCAAAGGCCTCCTACGTGAACGGCGCCTGCGTGATCATCAATGGAGGCTATCTGCTCGGACCCGACTGGGGGATCTAACGAAACGCATTCGTGCTGCGGAGGGTTTTGATTCATGACTTTATCCGTCGACACGGCCATGAAGCGCTACGGCCAGAAAGGCTGATCCTGTGTCAAGCGGTGGGAACACGAAGACAACAAGCCGATGGCTGCTCGGGATATGGGTGGTGCTGATTGGTTTGCTGGCTGCCGGCATCGGGTGGGATTTTGGCATCCAGAAGAACTTCGGCACCGTCGTGCCGGGCAAGATGTACCGGTCCGGTCAGCCCAGGGAGGCCCAGTTGGACAAGTGGATTCAAGAATATGGGTTCAAGAGCATCCTTGTTATGAGAGGCGGCGTTCCTCCCTACGAGAAGGAACTCGCAGAACGCTACGGAATCAAAATATATCATGTTCCGTTCAGCGCGGCGAAGGGCCTTGGAGAGGGGCAGTGGGAAGCCATCCGGCCGATCCTGACAGACAAGAGCAATCTGCCCATCCTCGTTCACTGCCACGGCGGGGGAGATCGAAGCGGCATCGTAACGGTCCTTTACCGGGTCGAGGAGCAAGGCTGGCCCCTGGAGAAGGCCCTCCGTGAGATGAATCGCTACTATCACATCTCACTCCGATACCCTGCGCTCCAAAAACAACTGCGCGAGCGCTTCCGGGCCGTCCCCGAGGAAGTGGCCGTGCAGATGGCTCAATGAGTCGGAAGCTGGAGAGATCGGATGACCCAAAGCGAGAACCACCACGAGCCGAAGAGTGCTTCCGGGGCACGGCCGAACGATTCCCTGACCGGACCCGGGTTGCGTCCGCGCTCGGTTGTACTCATCACGATCGTCCTCCTCCTGGTCGGCATCGGGGGATACCTGGGGTACTGGGTCGCCATGGGCCGCTATGCCGTGGTGGACCCGGGCCGTCTCTACCGCTCCGCGGAATACGATCCGCGGAAGCTTGTAGGGGAGTGCAAGCGCCTGGGGATCCGGACCGTAGTGGACTTCCGTAACGACTCGCCCGAGGTGGATGCGGAAGCCGAGGCACTGGGCGAAGCCGGGGTCAGGTACGCCCATCTGGCCACGGGCCAGGTGCCGCCCCCCGAGGTCGTGGACGCCTTCCTCGAGATCATGTCCGATGAGGCGAACCTTCCGGTTCTGATCCACTGCGAGCACGGGGTGGGCAGAACCGGCCTGCATGCCGCCATCTACCGGATGGAGTTCCAGGGATGGTCCAAAAGGTGCGCACGCTTGGAGGCCATGCTGTTGGCAGGCTTTGACAGCTTTCAAAAGGACACGGACAAGGCTCGCTTCATCGAATCTTACATCCCCCGATCCCGATAGGCTCCGATGCGTAAATTCAATGTCGCCCTTTTTATCATCGGCCCGCTCGTGGCACTCACGGCGTATCTCTACGGCCTGGATTCGATCCACATCCCAAAGATCGGAGATGAACCCCCCTATCTCCAGATCGCCCGCGTGACAGCGGAAAGCGGACGAATGCTGCCCCTCGTCTGGGACCGGGGGATCAACAACACGAAACCGCCGATGCTCTTCTGGCAGGGGATCCTCACGTCCGGGTGGGGGAAGTACTGGAACCCATGGACCCTGCGCGGGCCGATCGTGTTGTATTCCTTCGCCATCGCCCTCCTCATCGGCCTGTTCACGAGAAAGCTCTCGGGCGATGCGCGGACCGGCCTCGTGGCGGGATTGATCTACCTGGGGTTTCTTTCGACCATCCAGCACGGACGCCCCTTCCTGACGAACGCACCGGAAACGCTCTTCCTGTTCCTTCCCCTGGTCATCATGTTCCAGGCGGATTCCACGACGGTACGCAACACTCTCCTCTGCGGCTTCTGCTTCGGAATGGCCGCGTTGTACAAATCCTTCTTTCTGATCTTTGTCGGCGCTTTCGCCCTGGGCCTCGTCCTCCTGTACCGGGCCGATTTCAAGCCCCTTGCGTTCCTGAAGCGATACGGGGTGTTCTTCACGGGCGCGGTCCTCCTCGGCCTGGGGGTCTTTTCACTCTGGCTGGTGTTCGATCCGTATCCGGAGAAGGTCCTTTCTCAGTTCTTGATGAAAGAGAATGTGGGCAAGTTCAACCTCACCAACTTCTGGACCGGGCTGTACAGCGGTTCGTATGCGCTGTGGCGGCTCTGGCTGGGGGACTTCGCCAACGCCGGCCTGTACGCGGTCGTCCTGCTGGGCCTCGTGATCGACACCGTCAGGCGGCGAAAACAACTCGCCCCCCACGAAAAACAGCTCTGGCTCTATGTCCTCGGCTTCCTGATCATCTACTCCATCCCGACCCAGCGCCAGGAGAACTACATCCTGCCCACGTGCGCGGCCCTCTCCGTCTTGCTTGCCCTCCGATGGCAAGCCCTGCCCGCCGTCTGGTTCCGGATCACGCTCGTCGTTGCGGCCTTTCTGTTTCTCGTTACCTTCTGGGTCCAGTGGGAAGTGGAGCATGCCTTTGGTGCGCGGCTGTTCTCCTGGAAGAATTATCTTGTCCCCCTCCTCCTTTTTGCGCTGTCCCTCTTCTCGCTGGCCCGCATCGAGGTCGGAAGGTTCCTGCTCCCGCTGATCGCCCTCGGCGCCCTGCTGACCGCCAGCCTTTTCCTCGACCCCTTCTCCCGCAAGTACAGTGAGGAGGCGCGCAGGGAGTTACAGGGGAAGACCGTCTATTTCCCCTCCAGGACGTACTTGATCAAACACGAACTCTACCGCTTCCTCCTGCCGGGGGCGAATGTGGTCGGCTACACGAAACAGCACCCCCTGGAGGAGATCGATCACACGTATTGTGCGAGAATTATCGATCTCGACGAGGAGATACCCGAAGGGTACCGACTGATCGATCAGGTCTACAACCTGAAGACCCGTCACACGAATCAACAGATCAAGGATATGATCTTTCACCGTCGGCTGGAATTGATGTTGGACAGGCTTGCATTGCTGGAGAAAAAGGAGGGTTGAAGACCCTTATGCCCCTTCTCCTTTTTCGGTTTCTTCTGGGAGATCTCGTCCCCTCCTTCGGTGTAGGCCTGCTGGCCTTCACCCTGGTCCTTCTCATGGAGAAGGTGATGCGGATCGTCGAATGGATCGTCCGCAAAGGGGTGTCGGTCACCGATGTGTTCAAGATTTTCGGCTGCCTCCTGCCGAGCTTCTTCGTGTTCACTTTGCCCATGGCCTTGCTCCTGGGCGTGCTTCTGACCTTCAGCCGAATCCAATCGGAAAACGAGATGTATGCCCTCAAGGCCTGCGGGGTGAGTCTCTACAGGTGCCTGCCCCCTGTGTATGCCTTCGGTGTCTTCATATCGGCGGTCTCCCTCTTCCTGACCGGATGGGTAGGACCGCACTCCACACGCACGTTCCAGTCCATGTTCTTTTCCATGGCTACCCAGAACCTCTTTGTGGGGCTGAAGGAGCGTGTCTTCTTCGATGCGCTGCCAAACTTCGTCATCTACGTGGAGAACGTCGTTCCGGAGCAGAGCTTGGTCAAGGGGGTCTTCATTTCGGACCAGACCCTCACCGAACAACCGGTTTACTATTTCGCCGAGGAGGGGGAGGTGCACGGGAATGCAGAGAAAGGAACGATTGCCCTCCTCCTGAAGAACGGCGCCATTCATCGCTTGGGGGATACCCGGGGGATCTATCAGGTCGCTCGTTTCGAACGGTATCGGGTGAAGATCAACATAGGACAAATGCTGATACCCCGGGGGGCTGGCAAGGGGCGAAAGCGACAGATGGAGGAGCTTACCCTGCCCGAACTCCGGAAGGAGATCCTGGAGGGCACTCATGATAAAAAAGAGGCTCTAAAACTTGGGATGAACTACCACCAGCGGCTCGCCTTCCCTTTCGCGGCAATCGTTTTCTGCACGCTGGGGGTGCCTCTCGCCTTGCTTTCCCAGCAGGCGGGTCGATACACCGGATTCTCGTTGAGCATCGTGGTGATGCTTCTCTTTTTCGTCCTCATGCAGGTGGGCTCAGGACTGACCTTTTCGGGGTACATCCCGGCTTCCCTTGGCGCATGGCTCCCCAATCTGGTCCTGGGAACGATGGGCGTGTATCTCACCTGGAGAAAGGCCGAGGAAAAGCCGTTGAAAGTGCTCGACGCGTGTGCGCAGCTCGTCCGGAACCTTCAGGAAGCCGTTCAGCGACGGTTCCGCGACGGGTTCTGACTCGAAGAAGAACAGAGAAGGAGAATTTTTTTGTCACTCCTGACGCGATACCTGATGAGAGAATTCCTCCGGCTCTTCTTGCTCTGTCTGTCCGGCGGAGTGGCTCTCTATCTGGTCATTGATCTGTTCGACCGACTCAATTTCCTCCTTCGGTACAGTCCCGATATCAAGTGGATCGTGCTCTTTCTCTTGTACAAGATTCCCCTGATTGTCTACCAGATCGTCCCGGCCACGATGATGCTGGCCATCCTCCTCACACTCGGCCTGATGACGAGGCACAACGAGATCCTGGCCCTGCGGACGAGCGGCATCCCGGTATCGCGCATCGCAGCCCCCTTTCTGGGCATGTCCCTGTTGGTGAGTCTCGGCGCCTTTCTGCTGAACGAATTCGTCGTGTCCCCCGCCTTCCAGCACGCCGAGTACATTCGTAGGGTCGTCATCGAAGGGCATGTCCCTTTCAGCATGATGGTCCGCGATCGGGTCTGGTACAAGGGGGAAGAGGGCTTCTACAAGATCGCCTCCTTTTTGCCCTCCAAGAAGGAGATGCAGGGGGTCACCTGGTTCACGGTCGTAAGACCCTTCCAGCTCTCGAAACGGATCGATGCGGCCAGGGCGACCTGGGAGGAGGGTCAATGGGTCTTCTATGATGTGGTGGAGAGAACGTTTCGATCGGGCGAACTGATCGAGATAACGCGCGCAGACCGGAAGAGCATCGATCTCAAGGAAACCCCGGAAGACTTCGAGGTCCTTCGCACGGAGACCGATGAGATGACCTTAAGGAAGCTCACGCGCTACATCCGGAAGATCGAGTCGGAAGGGTATGATTCAACCCCGTATCGTGTCGATCTCCAGGTGAAGATTTCGTTCCCTGTCCTCAACATCATCACGGCCTTATTGGGAATCCCCTTCGCCTTGCGCCTGCCTCGCATTGGGGGGCTTGCCGCGGCGGTGGGCATGAGTCTGGTTCTCGGGTTCACCTTCTGGGTCCTTTTTGCCGTCACCGTATCGATCGGTCAGACAGGCCTGCTGCATCCTCTGGTAGCGGCTTGGGCCGCCAACATACTCTTTGCCGCCCTGGGCATCTACCTGTTACTTCGTGTCGAGTCACAGGCGATTCATTGATAGGTCAAAGGTGAAACAGGTTCTGTCCTTCACATCCGAACCGAAAAGCATTTGCATCCTCCGACTGTCGGCGGTGGGGGACGTCTGTCACTCCGTGCCGGTTGTGCGGGCCATCCAGGACCATTGGCCGACCACGAACATCACCTGGGTCATCGGAAAGCTCGAATCCACTCTGGTCGGGGACATTCCGGGCGTGACCTTCAATATCCTGGACAAGTCTCGAGGCTGGCGGGCCCACCGTGATCTGCGCCGGGAGATGCAAGGCAGGGCCTTCGACCTCCTGGTTCACATGCAGGTCTCCCTCCGCTCCAGCACGGCGAGCCGGTTGATTTCCAGTCCCGTCCGGCTGGGCTTCGATCGTGCCCGCGCCCGGGACTTCCAATGGTTGTTCACGACGGATCGAATCGAGGCGAAGAAGAACCAACACGTGATGGACGGCCTGTTCGGCTTCACAGAGGCCCTGGGCATCAAGGAACCAAACCTTCGGTGGGACATTCCGATCCCGGACAGGGCCAGAGAATTCACCGCGAAACACATACAGACCGACACAAGGACCCTTGTCATCAGCCCCTGCTCGACCTCTCGGTATCGCAACTGGCGCAACTGGAGCGTGGAAGGGTACGCGGCGGTGGCCGACCATGCCGTTGAAAAACACGACATGCGGGTCATCCTGACAGGGGGATCTACAACCATGGAAACGGAGTACGGGAACGAAATCTGCAGGATCACCAGACACACACCGACGAACCTGATCGGTCAGACCGGCCTGAAGGAATTGCTGGCGTTGCTGGATGAGGCCCACGTCCTCATCGCGCCCGACTCCGGGCCGGTCCACATGGCTACGACGGTCGGGACACCGGTGATCGGCTTGTACGCTACGTCCAACCCAATGCGCACGGGCCCCTACTTAAGCCGGCAATGGGTCGTGAACAAATACCCGGAAGCGTTGGAAGCGGAGCTCGGCAAGACGGTCGACCAGGTGTCGTGGGGAAGACGCGTACGCAACCCGGCCGCCATCGATCGAATCCGTGTGAGCGACGTAACGGACAAGCTTGACAAACTGATGGCGTCGATTGTGAAGGGGGGATGAAACCGTTCGTCGTCCTCGTCCTCATCCTCGGCTGTTAGCTTTTAGCTGTTAGCCCGCCCAGCCGCCCCATGTCGGGCACTCTGCCTGGGGGGTGGCGAGGAGCTAAAAGCTAAGAGCTAACGCCTAATAGCCAATGAGTCAGGTGGCTGCTCCGGTTCGACAACGAGGACGAGACAAAATGAGCCAGGGATGGCACCAAAGTCGTCAGGTCTTTAGCAGAGGGTCCTGTCCGTCTTCCCGAAGGCGTTCCTCTGCAGGGGATTCCAGAGATCTCAGGTGGGCTTGGAGGAACTCGCGAGCCTGTTCAAAGGCGTCCTTCAGCTCGGAGTGGACGTCCGGCGCCTGTGCGAGTTCCTTGCCGGCCCCGATCTTTTCCATCTGATAGGCGAGTTCCTGCATAACCTTCGCCCCGGCATTCGCGCTGGAGCCCTTGATCGTGTGTGCCCGCCCCCGGACTTCTTCCGCATCCTGCTCTCCAAGGGCGACTTCGAGGCCGCGGATCTGTTCCTCACTGTCCGAGAGGAACGTCTGGATCAAGTCACGCTCGAATTCGATATCTCCGTCGGCGACCTCCTGGATCTGCTCGATCTCGACAGGCCTCGCCTGTGACGGATTCTGCTCCGAAACGACCCCGCCCGATGACGCAGCGCTCCCCAGATGCCTGTCCAGGATCTCGCTCAGGGCCAGGGCGGTCACCGGCTTGCTCGCGTAGTCGTCCATGCCCGCGTCGAGGCATCGTTCCCGATCTCCCTTCAGTGCATGAGCCGTCATGGCCACGATCGGGATGTCGTGCCGGAGGACCCCGGACCCCGGGCCCCGAATGATCCGGGTCGCCTCGAACCCGTTCATCTCCGGCATCTGCACGTCCATCAGGACAAGATCGTACCCGATCTTTTCCAGGGCCGTTATAGCTTCCTGGCCGTTGGCTACGGCATCGGCGTGATAGCCCAGTTTCTCCAGGATACGGACAGCCACCTTCTGGTTGACCACGTTGTCCTCGGCCACCAGAATACGGACCCTCCGCTTCTTGTCCTCCATAAGGGTGTGCCGGGTGATGATCGGCCTCCCGGGTTGCTCGGATCCGACAGAGGCGACCCCCAGGACGGTCGCAAGGCAGTCATACAGCTGGGACACCTTGACCGGCTTCGTCATGTAGGCGGAAAATCCGGCTTGCTGAAATTTGTGGGCGTCCCCACGCTGCCCCACCGAGGTGAGCATGACCAGGAGCGTGTCCCTCAAGTCCGGATCCGCCTTGATCCTTCCGCCCAGGGTCTTCCCATCCATGACCGGCATTTGCATATCCACCAGGGCAATCTTGAACGGGTCTCCCTCTGTAACGGCCCGGTGGAGGCTCGCCAGGGCCTGTTGGCCGTCCGCGGCCTCCTCGAAACGGCAGTCCCAGGAACGCAACAACTCCCGAAGTACCAGCCGGTTGGTCGGATGATCGTCGACCACCAGGATGCGCGCGCCCCGAACGTCCTCCGGGACGATGACCTCCTGGTCGCGTGCGCCGGGTTGTTTCTCCAGAACGGCGGTGAACCAGAAGGTAGAGCCCTTGCCTGCCTCGCTCGCTACGCCGATCCGGCCGCCCATCATCTCGGCCAGCTGCTTGGAGATCGCCAGCCCCAACCCCGTGCCCCCATACTTTCGCGTGATCGAGGCGTCCACCTGGTAGAAGGACTGAAACAGCCTGTCCAGGCGGTCTGTCGGGACGCCGATCCCCGTGTCGGTAACATCGAAACGCATCGTCACATGCGTGTCGGTCTCTTGTGTCGAGCGCACGCGGATGTGGACTTCTCCCTGTTCCGTGAACTTGATCGCATTCCCGACCAGGTTGAGCAGGGCCTGCCGGAGCCTGCCGGGATCGCCCCGCACAAGAGAGGGGACATCCGGATAGGCCAGGCAAGAGAGCTCCAGCCCCTTGTTTTCGGCCGGTACGGCCAGCATATCGACCACGTCTTCCAGGGTCGTGCGAACGTCGAAGTCGAGAACCTCCAGATCCAGCTGGCCGGCCTCGATCTTGGAGAAATCCAGGATATCGTTGATCAGGGACATCAGGGATTCCCCGGAGGAATGAACCGTTTCCACGTACTCGAGCTGCTCATCGCTCAGCTCCGTATCGAAGAGCAGACCGGTCATGCCCAGGACACCGTTCATGGGCGTGCGGATCTCGTGGCTCATGTTGGCCAGGAACTCGCTCTTGGCCACGTTCGCCGCCTCCGCCTTTTTCGCGAGCTCGTGAGCACGGTCCGAGGTCTCCTGCAGTCTTCGGTTCGCTTCCTCGAGCTCCTGCTTGGCCCTGGCCAGTTTCTCCTTCTCTTCCTGCATGGTCAGTTGGCCCCTGTGCCGCATACTTTCAAAGATGTACGCAAGGGACGAGACGATCAGGAAGGAACCGGTGAATCTCACGATCGTATCCGGATCGTAGGGATAGATTCCAAGAAGGTCGCCGGGGTCGACGATCAGAAAGATCGTGGCGATCAGAAAGGCGCCATTCCAGATGATTCCTTCCCGTTTCCCCAGCAGAAAGAAGATGCAGGGAGGCAGGCCGAAATACCAGAGGAGCTTCGATCCCTGCGCACCCGCATCGCTGATGAGGACCTGAAATACGAGAAAGATCAGGAGGGCCATGGTGATCCGGAAAAGGACCACCACCTTCTTCAGTCTCCTGAGCAGGCTCAGCGCGCAAAACAACCAGCCGGCGATCAGGAGTTCGAACGTTCCTTCCAGGAGATTGCCGCCCAGGAAGTCCGAAAGGGCGAGACTGCACATGAGGATCAGGCCGACAAGGGAGAAGTAGGCGAGGAGAAGCCTCTTCCGTCTCTCTTCGAACTCGAACTCCTGCAACCCCACTGAAGAAAGGGAAGAGGACCTAAACACCTGAAACAGGATCTTGAACGTCTTTCTCACCTTCAGGCCTCTTTCGCTGGGATTCCGATCCATCCCCCTGCTCTGGGGGGTACATCGACACTTTTTCCCAAGAATCTTAGCTATTTGGGGCCTATGAAGCGATGCGGCGGGTGGCGCTGAAGGATGGAGGATGGAGGACGGAGGACGGAAAAGAACCTTGCCATCTCTAGGCGACCGTGCGCAGCAGGGGCAGGAGAAGGTGGGAAAAAATGTAGTACAGCCCCACCAGGACGAAGACCAAACCGGTCAGCTTGCGCAGCCAGGAGGCGAGTTGAGAGGTCTTTTCGAACGCCCGGCTCAGGCCCTTGATGCCGAAGGCGATGGCGAGAGCGAATCCCAGCACGGGCAGTCCGGTCCCCAGGCCGTAGGCGACGGGGAGCGCGACGGGAGCGCCCTGCTGCAGCGCGAGGGGAATGAGGCTGCCAAAGAAGAGCCCGGCTGAAACAGGGCAAAAGGACAGGGCAAAGAGCAGGCCCAGCAGCAGGGCCCCGGCGTATCCAAGGGCCTTGAGCCGAGAGGCGGTTCGTTCCGAAGCGCTCACCCCGGTGAATCCGGGCCGAATCCAGCCCAGGAGGAACACCCCGGCCAGGACCAGGACCGGCCCCAGGATCTGGTTCATCCGGGTCTGGAGGAAGAAGGCAACCTTGGGGACGCTCATGAGCGATCCCGCGATCAGCACCCCCAACCCCACATAGGTGATCACCCTTCCCAGGCTGTAGAGAATGCCGGCAAGGAGCACACGGCGCGGCTGATCCACGTCTTTGGTGAGATAGGAAATGGCTGCTACATTCGAGGCCAGCGGGCAGGGGCTGATGGAGGTCAGAACACCCAGCCAGAAGGCCGATGCCACCGAGAGGATGAAAGACATTTAGAGTTCCTCTAAGAAGCCCCGGGTCTCTCTCTGAACATACTCCCCGAATTTCTCCTGATCCCCCACAAGTTTCCAGATGTCAGCCAGGTTCTTCCATTTGATCTCCTTACCGTTTCGATTCAAGGAGATGATCAGGGATTTGGTGACCAGCTTGTAGTCTTCCACGTAGCGGCTGTTCTCCGGTTCGTCCAGATTGAGCGTGCGGAAAACGATCCTCTTTTCTTCGAGCTCCTCGGGAAAACCCTCTTCGATTGCCTGACGCGAGTAGGTCTCCAACTTCTTGCAGGTGGGACATCGGTAGCTCGTATAGTAGTACGTTACCAACACCTGCGCTTCAGGGGCTTCCCGGCTTTCACCCACCGGCTCCACCCCTGAAACGAGAGAAGAGGCAAGAAGGAGACACAGGGAAACGAACAGGCCAACCACCGGGCCTCTGGGTACACCGGAGGATTTTGTCAAATGTGTAGGTTTGACCCCTATTTTTTCCCCTATTTCCCCTATTTGATCATTCGTTTGACTTGGTTGCATCTTTTTCTTCCTCTTTCAATCGGTTATTAGAAGATAGTCCCGTAAAGGATCCCCGAGAGGGTCGCCATGATGACTACGAGGGTGCAGAAAACCAGTGTCTTCCGGGGACCGATCACCTGGTTGATAACCAGCATGTTGGGCAGGGAAAGCGCAGGACCCGCCAGGAGCAGAGCCAGGGCCGGCCCCTTTCCCATACCCGCGCCCATCAAGCCCTCGAGAATCGGGACTTCCGTAAGGGTCGCGAAATACATGAAGGCCCCAAGGACAGAGGCAAACAGGTTCGCCCACAAGGAGTTCCCCCCGACCAGCCTGCTCACCCACTCGGAGGGTATCAGGCCTTCTTGGCCGGGCCGGCCCAGGAGCAGGCCGGCTGCCAGCACCCCGACCAGGAGAAGAGGAAGGATCTGTTTCGCAAAACCCCAGGACGCATCCACCCACTCGGACAGTTCGTCCTTCTTGAACCAGCGGATCAGCATGAAGGCCACGGCCAGGAGAAAGAAGGCGGAGACGCCCCACTTTGCGTGATAGATGTCGGCCCAGATTCCACCCTCCGTCTGGGGGGCTCCCCAGTTCAGGAAGACCAGGGCCGCGACCATGGAGAAGAAGTACAAGCCGTCCTTCCAGAGGGGACGCGCCACGTCTTCGTCCTCACCCATGGCGACCTCCCCTCGATTCGCACGGGACAGTTCTTCCTTGAGGAAGAAGAAATGCATGAGCAGCCCGATGATCACGCTGAACAGGACGGCACCCACGGCGCGGGCAATTCCCATCTCCGGTCCCAACACGCGGGCCGTAAGGATGATGGCCAGAACATTGATGGCAGGGCCCGAGTAGAGGAAGGTGATCGCGGGTCCGAGGCCTGCCCCGCGCGTGTAGATGCCTGAAAAGAGCGGAAGCACCGTACAGGAGCAGACAGCCAGGATAGAGCCCGACACCGAGGCCACACCGTAGGCCAGCACCTTGTTCGCGCTTGCTCCGAAGTATTTGAGGACCGAGGCCTGAGACACGAACACACTGATGGCTCCCGCGATGAAGAATGCAGGGACCAGACAGAGAATCACGTGCTCCCTGGCATACCAGCGGACCAGGGCCAGGGCCTCGAAGACGGCTCCCTGAAAGCGAGGCCATTGGATCGGCAGGAAGTAAGCTGCGAGAAAGGCGAGCAGAATGTAGATGAGTTTACGTCGTTCGCTCATGTTGATTCGATCCACTTCCTGATCTGCTCCGGAGAAGCAACCTTCCCCGTGGACTTGACCGTCCCATCCACGACCAGTGCCGGTGTCATGAAGACGTTGTACTCGTTGATCTTCTGGATGTCTTCGACCTTTTCCAGCTCCGCCTCCACTCCGGCCTCGGCCACGGCTTGTTGCGCGTTCTCGTAGAGCTTCCTGCATTTCAAACACCCGGGGCCAAGCACGGCGATCTTCATGGTGTGTTCCTCCTCAAGAATTACCTAAGCGCTGCGGAGCGCTCGGAAAGTTGGGTTTCGATAATTTCCTGGACACATTGGAAGAAGTTCAGAGCACAAGGCATGTTCAGCCTGTAGTACACGGAAAGCCCCTCCTTCCTGTCGGAGAGGATGCCCACTTTCTTCATGACACTCAGGTGCTTGGAAATGTTCGACTGGCTGGTTCCCACGTAGTCGACGATCTCGCATACGCATTTCTCTTCTTTCGCCAGGTACTGCACAACAGCCAGCCGGAGGGGGTGGGCAAGGGCCTTCAGGACCTCGGCCTGAAGCTCACATTTCTTTCTTTCCTTTTCCCGCAATGTCATGGCCGCCTCGCATCATCCATGGCAATAATTTACTATTTTACCAATTAGTCATATAGTAATCAAATCCGGGAGAGATGTCAAGGACCTGTAAGATGGTAGCCCGCAACGCTGGATCAGGAGGACTCCTTCGAGTAGTTCTCCACGAACCAATCGATCAGCCTCCTGGCGATGCTCACTTTCGGGGGGATGTTCGGGAGGTTGTCCGCCGCAAACCACTCCGCGTCCACGATCTCGTCGTCATCCGTCTTGATCTCACCCTCTGCGTACTCAGCGGTAAACCCGAGCATCAGTGAATCGGGAAACGGCCACGGCTGGCTGTCGAAGTATCGGACATTCTTGACCGTGATCCCCACTTCCTCCTGGACTTCACGCACCACACATTCCTCGAGGGTTTCTCCGGGTTCCACGAATCCCGCCAGAACGCTCCAGAAACTGGAGCGAAATCTTGGTGAAGTGGCGAGCAAGAGCTTGTCGTTCTTGACAACGGCCACGATGACCGCGGGAGAGAGGCGAGGGTAACAGCTCAGTCCGCAATCCGCGCAGGTCTTGGCCCGTTCATCCGCCTTGTCTTCCGTCGGCCTGCCGCACTGACCGCAGTACCTGTGGCTTCGGCCCCATCGGATAAGCTGCGCCGCGCAGCCCGCCACCAGGAGCAGTTCATCCTCAAGCAAGCCCAAGAGCTCGAAGATTCCCCTGAGTTCGAACCCATCGGCGAGTGCACCCGGGTCGGCCAACTCTGCGAGAAAGCAGGGGCTTCCGTCCTTCAGACCGAAGTACTGCGCTCCTTCCAACGATTCCCGACCCTGTTTCACATCCGAAAAGCGGGGAACGTAATAGGCGTCCCCGACCTTTCTAACGGCCAGCTTCTCTTCGTGAATGACGAACCACAGATCGTTGTCCGCCATGGGTTGCAGGGCATTGAAACCAGGGTCAAATGCCATCCGAGTCCCTCCGAGATTCCGCGGTCCTTTCACGGTCTTCTTCTCCGACAAGAGCATGCTTGACAACCGCCCGGCTGTCAATTAGACATCCTCTTGAGTTCCGATGGAGCCCCGCGGGCAAGCCTGTGGTCTTATCAAGACGACCGGGGCGACATCACGCAGATGAATCTCTGAACGCAATGGAGAATGAGGTGGCAGCATGAACGTTCCTGTGGAAATCTCGATCGGCGAGTTCTTCGACAAGCTCACGATTCTCGAAATCAAGCGCAGCCGCATAAGAGACGCGGCCAAGCTCGAGAACATCGAGCGAGAACTGAACGGACTGAATCGCCTGCTGGAAGAGTTGCCCTTCTCCAGGAAGGATGTGAGCGACGAAATGGCTGAACTCGAGGCCATCAACGAAAAGCTCTGGGTGATCGAAGAGGATATCCGTAACAAGGAGTCGCAAGAGACTTTCGATGACGCCTTCATACAGCTCGCGCGCGCCGTCTATCAGAACAACGACAGGCGCTTCGAAGTCAAGAAGGCAATCAATCGAAAACTCGGATCAGACTTCATCGAGGAGAAATCCTACAAACCCTATTAGCGGTTCTTCCAGTCCATGTCGGACATCGAAGCGAGCGCCAATTGCAGTGCGTGCGTTCCGTCTCGCCCGTGACCCTGAGCCTGAACGGCCAAGTACAGTTGCTTGGCCAGGGCCAATCCCGGCAGCGCCAGTCCCATGCGCTGGGCTTCATCCAGGGCGATGCCCATGTCCTTGATGAAGTGCTCGACAAAGAAACCGGGATCGAAGTTGTTCTTGATGATCCGCGGTCCCAGGTTCGACAGCGACCAGCTGCCGGCTGCTCCGGAGGCAACCGACTGCATAACGGAATCCAGATCGAGGCCGGCTTTGTGCGCGTACAACAGCGCCTCGCATACGCCGATCATGTTCGTTGCGATGAGGGTCTGATTGACCATTTTCGTGTGCTGGCCGGCACCGGGTCCGCCCTGGTGGACGATCGTCTTGCCCATCGCCCCCCAGCAGGGCTGAAGGGCCTCGACCGCCTCCCTGTCTCCGCCGATCATGATCGACAGTCGCGCTTCGCGTGCCCCTATGTCGCCGCCGGAGACCGGTGCATCTACGCTGTAGACGCCTTTGATTTTCGCCTGTTCCGCAATCTCCATTGCCAGCGACGGTTCGCTCGTGCTCATGTCGACCAGGATGTCACCCTCCCCGGACCCGGCCAGTGCGCCGCTCTCGCCCAGGATCACTTCTCGCACGTCGCGAGGGAAACCGACAATGGTGAAAACCACGTCGCTTTGCTCTGCCACTTCCTTGGGACTGCCGGCCCAGGCCGCTCCTTTGGCCAGTAGCGGCTCCGCCTTGCTCTGGGTACGGTTGTAGACCGTAGCGGAAAACCCCTTGTCGATCAGGTGCCCGCACATGCTGGCCCCCATCACGCCCGTACCGACCCAACCGATTCTGGTTTCACCGGGAAGGATTTTTCTGGTCGTCATCGTCATTTTTCGTTTGCACTTCTCCTGGCTGGGCAAGATCTTCTTCTCCTGAGCATGTCCGGAAGCAGCAGCCTTGTCAATTCCATCTGGGCCATCAGATGGTCTGAAGATCATACCAGTATCGCGCGTTTTCCACGGTCTTCAGCGCCCTTCCTCCCATCCAGAGTCCGATGATCTTGGAATCCCTCCAGTGCTTCTCGATTCCAAACTCACGGGCGTAGCCATAGGAGCT
>RCNC010000101.1_pt1 | contig 49334 bp, 45 predicted proteins | sample 2041301 | NCBI WGS metagenome assembly RCNC01 (sample SAMN09708231, study PRJNA481090) | Marine sediment metagenome, whole genome shotgun sequencing project. | biome: marine sediment; feature: ocean; material: sediment; isolation source: Sewage treatment plant 13A marine sediment (STP13A) ...
TGCGTTTAGAGATGCGTTATAATGCGCGGCTTTATTCACACCGGGCCGTAAGAAGGCGACCCTCAATGGAGAAAAACAAATGAGCCAGACGATCAGCGTAATCAGCGGCGATGGAATCGGTCCGGAAATCATGCAGGCCAGCATACGGGTGCTCGACGCCCTGGAATGCGGGCTGGTGTACGAGCATGTAGAGGCCGGGCTGGGGGCTCTCGAAAAGCACGGCAATCTGCTTCCGGAGCCCACGCTGGAGTCCATACGGCGTAACCGGGTTGCGCTTAAGGGCCCGTTGACCACGCCGATTGGTAAGGGGTTTCGGTCCATCAACGTCACCCTGCGCGAAATTTTTGACCTGTACGCCAACGTTCGGCCGGTCGTTTCCATGCACGGTACACGGGCCCGCTACGATGACATTGATATCATCACGGTACGTGAGAACACAGAAGGCGCCTACCTCGCAGCGGACGCCAAAATAAGCGAGGACGGTAATACGGCCGAGTCCAAGATGGTTATAACCCGCAAAGGTAGCGAACGGGTCACGCGGTATGCATTTGACCTGGCCCGTCGTGCCGGCCGCAAAAAAGTAACCCTGGTTCACAAGGCCAATATTCTGAAGACCGTCTCAGGCCTGTTTCTGGACGTTGCCAGAGAAGTGTCGGAAAACTATCCGGATATTATCTGTGAAGAAATGATTGTTGATGCAACCTGCATGAAGCTGGTCATGGACCCACACCAATTCGATGTCATCGTGACGACCAATCTTTTCGGTGACATTATTTCTGACCTGTGTGCCGGGCTGGTCGGCGGGCTAGGCCTGGCTCCGGGTGCCAATATTGGCACTGAGGTTGCGATCTTCGAGGCGGTGCACGGTTCAGCACCAGACATTGCAGGCAAAAAAATCGCCAACCCGTGTGCACTATTGCTGACGGCGGTCCAGATGCTTTCTCACCTGGGAATGCAGGACCGGGCTGTCCGCTTGCAGCAAGCCATCACCCAAACGATTGCCGATGGCGACCGCACGACACCGGATCTGGGCGGCGCGGGGAATACGGACAGTTTTGCCGACGCGATTATCGAACGGATCTAGTCCCGTAATTTGTGGCCAAGCAGTCCGATGTGACCTGTGATCGGCGCCAGGCTGTCCCGCAGGCAGCCCTGAACGTATTCCACAGCGCCCTCGACGGATTCCGGCAGGCTTCTACCCAGCGCAAGTCCAGCGGCGATGGCTGATGAAAGAGCGCAACCAGTTCCATGAAAGCGGCCCTCAAAGGCGGTGTGCGGGAAAGTGAACAGGTCGTCGCCGGTCAGCAGGATATCGGTGATGTCGCCGTTGCCAAACCGCCCGCCTTTAAGAAATACCGCATAGGACCCGTGATTACTCAGATAGCGCGCGGCAGACTCCATGTCTCCCATGTTGTTGATTTTTTTACCCGTGAGTACTTCGGCCTCTTCCAGGTTGGGCGTAATCACGGTCGCCAGCGGGAAAATGTGATCCTGCATGGCGCTCAGGATGGTATTGCCGGCCAGCTCTTTTCCGGTGGGTTCTATCACCACGGGGTCGACGACCATCGGGATGCGTGGTGAGATTTTCTCCAGCATTTCACCGAGGATCGCAATACCGGCCACACTGGGCAACATCCCGGTCTTGATTGCGCAAATGGGCAGGTCTTGCAAGACGGACTCCATCTGGCTGACGATCAAACGGTCTGAAACCGGTTCCACCGCCTGAGTATCGACGGTGTTCCTGGCCATCACGGCAGTGACTACCGAGGCGCCATAAACGCCAAAAGCAGAGAATGTATTCAGGTCGGCCTGGATGCCCGAACCGCCGCAACTATCGGAGCCGGCGATGGTAAGAACGGATCTTTCTATGGTGGGTGCTCGCATGGGTCGTTCTACCTTTCAGGTTTTTAGCTGTTGCATACAAGCAACGGAGTTAAAATACACGGGTTTTCAGGCGTGCATTATGACAGTGGTCAAGTGGTCCTCGAGCATGTCAGCAGTCTTTTTAAAAACAAAGACTTGCCAGCTGCCGGCCAGCCCTGCAGTCGGGGGCTCAAGCAAACTGTAGTCGATCATTGACACCGTGTTGTATTCCTGCCATATTCCATCTTGAATTACTCTATTAATTATGAGAATAGGATAGCTGTTTGCGGCTGAAATTTGCCAGTTTAGTGGTTGCCATCATGGGAATAATTCCGGGACTTGCCGGAGCCCAGGGGATCGGTTTGCCCACAGCTGGCTATGCTGCCGGCGGCAGCGGCCTGACTTCCTTCTACATTATCGGGTTCGAACTCGGTCCCTGGCAGGAATACCTGGCGCAGGAGTTAACACCCACCTACATGCTGCCCGATAACGTGCAGCCCAAGCGTGTTTCATGGATGAGAAACAGCGATATCCTGATCATGCCCGATTTTGCAAGAGACATGGATTCACCGGTTAATACCCGGATAAATCTGCAGTTTGAGTGGCAGTCCGATTCAGAATTTCTATGGCCGGGCGATCAAACACAGAAGCAGTACGAGGGAACACGTTTTGATCGGCAGTTGCTGGCGCCCAGTATCGAGCATCGCTTCACCGAAAACGGTGTGCTCGGGGTTTCAGCCATCATTGCCCACCAGCGCTACAGCGCAGCCAGCCTGGGCCTGACGGCGGCTTCCACGCCTGATGAGAATCCCTGGATGGGTGCCATTTCCACCGCTTACAGGCCCTATCATGAGTCAGCTTACGGGACAGGCGTACGCCTTGCGGTGCGTCAGGAAGTCGTCAGTGGAATCGCACTTGATGCCGGCTACCAATCGCGAATCGATATGGAAGAGTTTGCGGCCTACCGTGGCGTTTATTCACAACCGGCTGACCTGGATATACCCGCCCGTGCCAGGGTAGGGCTTGCTTTCCAGGCCAGTGAGCGTTCATGGCTTAACGTGGCCATTGAACGTGTGATGTACAGCGACATCAGCGCGTTTCCCAGCCGCTTCCTGCCTAACCGCTTCCTGTCGCTGCTGGGCGATTCAACCAGTCCGGCGTTCAACTGGGAAGACCTCACGGTATTCAGCGTGGGTTACACCTGGAGTGACGGCAAAGACCAGCAGTGGCACGTCGACCTGAGTAGTGGCACACAGCCTTCACCTTCTTCCCGGCTGTTAAGCCGTGCGCTGGAGGGTGATCTGGCCAGTAGCGCTGTGGTGGTGGGGTATTCGCGCCGCACCGGTGAACGCAGTCGTTTGGCCTTTAATGCGGCCTACGCACCGTCCGAGTATGCCTTCGGCGGTAGCGTCCTTGGAGTGACCACAGACGAACTCGATCAACAGGTCGAGCTTGAAGCTATGTGGACTCTCAGCTTCTGATTTTTGTCCCGCCGCAGCCGGTCGATCTCTGATGGAACTGTTAAGGGACTGGTTTAAGCGTTCTTTCTCTGACCCCCAGGTCGTCATACTTGGCGTTGTCCTTGTTATCGGCTTTGCCGTCATCATTGGCATGGGTAGATGGCTGGCGCCGATGTTCGCGAGCATCGTCATCGCATACCTGCTGGAAGCAGTGGTCAGTCGTCTGCAGAAACTTGGCCTGAACCGGCTGATTGCGGTCATCATCGTGTTTTTGCTGTTCATCACCGTGCTGATCTTCCTGACTTTTGGCCTGATCCCGATCGTGATTCGCCAGTTAACGGCCCTGGTGCAGCAAACGCCAAACTATATTTCCCAGGGGCAGGATCTGCTGAAACAGCTTCCGGAGGCCTATCCAAAGCTGGTTTCTGAAGAACAAGTCCAGGTAATGATCAACCAGATTGGTCAGGAGCTTGCGGTCTGGGGCCAGCAAGCACTGAGCTGGTCGCTGGGCTCGGTGGCGAGTGTCATCGGATTGGTCATCTATCTCGTACTGGTTCCGGTGCTGGTTTTTTTCCTGCTCAAAGACAAAGACCTGATGATTGGCTGGTTTTCCAATTACCTGCCGCGCGAGCGAACCCTGGTCAACCGGGTGTGGACGGAATCAGAAGCACAAATTGCCAATTACGTACGCGGCAAAGTAACCGAAATCTTTATCGTCGGGTCGGTCACCTACATCACGTTTATGGTCCTGGGTCTGCAGTACTCGGCCCTGTTGGCCACCCTGGTAGGGTTTTCCGTGCTGGTTCCGTATATCGGAGCGGCCGTGGCCACGATTCCAATCGCTCTGATAGCCTTTTTTCAGTTTGGCTGGACCTGGGAATTCGGCCAGGTGGTGATAGCTTATGCCATTATCCAGGCACTGGACGGCAACCTGCTGGTCCCCTTGCTGTTCTCTGAAGTGGTCAACCTCCATCCGGTTGCGATCATCCTGGCCATTCTCGTATTTGGCGGTTTGTGGGGTTTCTGGGGTATTTTCTTCGCGATTCCACTGGCCACTTTCGTCAAAGCAGTCATCAATGCCTGGCCGCGAAGGGAAATCGAGAAAGAGAACCAGGAGGACCGCGAAATCGAAGAAGCCGTGTAGTTCCGCAGCTCATCGGTAAACGCGCTGCCCCACCCGCTCGACACCCCGTGAATGAAAACACACCTGGCAAGTATTCAGTTTCCGACCGATCGCGGGCCAGGGTGCTCAACGGCGCGGTGATCTCCACCTTCAACGGGGCTTGAGACTGGAACAGTGGGTCTGTAGCCGTGATTACGGGAAACATGAGCGAAAGAGTTATTCGCGGATAGTTTTGTAACGGCGTTTGCATTGGGACCGCTGACGACCCGAAGACGAACTCAATATTTGTTGTTGTGAAAAACCGGAACCAGCCAGAAAAGGTTGATTTGCCTATTGCTGCAATGGCGCTAGTTTAGGAATTCAAATAGTTGGGGGCAGTGTGCATAAAGATACAACCAGAGAATTTGCCGATATCGCTGTCGCGAAAATTGATTATTTCAAGAAAAACCCTATAGGATTTTTCATTTCCACAATGATGGCTGGCGCCTACGTTGGTGTTGGTATCATTCTTATACTCACGCTTGGCAATGATGCAGAACCTGCTTCCAGAAATCTCATTATGGGCTGCTTTTTCGGTATCGCCCTCGTATTAGTCATATTCGCCGGTGCAGAATTATTTTCCGGTCATATCATGTATATGACCTTTGGCTTCCTGTATAAAAAATTCAACTGGTTTCCGGTAATCAAGGACTGGATAATCTGCTGGTACGGCAATCTGTTTGGTGCTGTCATGCTATGCATTCTATTCGCGCTGGGCGGCGGCGGGGGCTGGATGAACGATGGTTCCAGTCTCGTTCATCTGCTTGCAGACGCCAAGATGAACAGCAGCGTAACCGAATTGCTGGCACGCGCAATCATCTGTAATTGGTTGCTCTGTCTCGCAATTTGGATGACTTCAAAAACAAAAAGCGATACGGCGAAATGCATCCTGATTTTTTGGTGCCTTTTTGCCTTCGTCGCCGCCGGGTTCGAGCATAGCATTGCGAACATGTCGATTTTCACCATATCACTTATGGGTGACCACCCGGATAGCGTTACTTTATATGGCCTCTTGTATAACCTTGCCTGGGTATCGTTAGGGAATGTGATAGGCGGTGCAGGCTTTATCGGAATTGCCTATTTCCTGACGGGCCATTCAGTGACTAAACACTAAGTACCTATTTGATTCAACAAGATTGATCTAAGCAAAAAACGACATCTATAATGCCTCGGAAGCAAAATCCGCCAGGCGCGAGCGTTCACCGCGTTTCAGCGTGATGTGTCCTGCGTGAGCCCAGGACTTGAAACGGTCTACTGCGAAGGTCAGTCCTGAAGTCGTTTCTGTCAGGTAGGGCGTGTCGATTTGCTCCACGTTGCCCAGGCAGATCATCTTGGTGCCGGGACCGGCGCGGGTAATCAGGGCCTTCATTTGCTTGGGCGTGATGTTCTGGGCTTCGTCGATGATTACGAAGCGGTTTAGAAAAGTTCGCCCGCGCATGAAGTTGAGCGCCCGCACCTTTACCCGGCTGGCGAGCAGGTCGTTGGTGGCGGCGCGACCCCATTCGCCGCCTTCCTGGGGCTCGGTGAGCACTTCGAGGTTGTCGGTTAGTGCACCCATCCAGGGTGTCATTTTTTCTTCTTCCGTACCGGGCAGGTAGCCGATGTCTTCGCCGATAGAAACCGTTGCGCGGGTCACGATGATCTCGGAATAACGCTTGTCATCCATGGCTTGCGACAGGCCGGCGGCCAGTGCGAGCAGGGTTTTCCCTGTGCCGGCTGTGCCCATCAGCGTGACAAAATCGACTTCGGGGTCCATCAGCAGATTGAGTGCAAAATTCTGCTCCCGGTTACGGGCGTGAATTCCCCAGACACTCTTGCGGCCATCGTAATAGTCGTCCACCAATTGTAGCGTCACGCTGTTTTCATCGAGTTCTTTGACCGTGGCCTCAACGCCACCTTCGTCACCGATAGCGACACACTGGTTGGGGTACCAGCCATTGTCATCTGTCAGTGGAATCCGGTAGTGCGCACGACCGCCGTCGCTCCATGATTCGAGTTGCGGGTTCTCGTCCCAGAAGCTCTCATCGTGCACACGTAAGCCGCGGTATAGCAGGCTCAGGTCGTCAAGGGCCCGGTCGTTGTAATAATCCTCTGCCTGCACACTCAGGATTGCGGCCTTGATGCGCAAGTTGATGTCTTTTGAGACGAGGACAATGTCTTTGTCCGGGTGAGATTCGCGAAGAGTGAAGGCTGTGCTCAGTATTTCATTGTCAGCAAAGGAGCCCTCGTGTAACAGGCTGGCGTGGGTTTCTGGCGCAGTGGTCTGGAAATAGAGTCGTCCGGTACCCGCTTTCAGCTCAAGCCCCTCTGGCTCCCTGAGCTCAAGGCCATTTTCCAGGTCAGTGACATCCTGACGCTGCATCATTTCACCGATAAAGCGACTGACCTGGCGCACATTACGGGCAACCTCGGACAGGCCCTTTTTAGCGGCGTCCAGCTCTTCCAGCACCATCATGGGCAGGAAAACGTCGTGTTCTTCAAAGCGGAAAATTGAGGTTGGGTCGTGCATCAGCACGTTGGTGTCCAGGATGTACAGACGTTTTTCACTTCCCGTCAATGGGTTGCCCTCCTTGGGTGGTCTGATTTTAGGTTAAAGATCTTTGGCTGCGTCGAGAACTTCCTCGACATGCCCTTTAACCCTTACTTTTCGCCATTCCTTACGTAATACGCCTTTGCCGTCGAGCAGGAACGTGCTGCGCACGATGCCCATGACTTTGCGCCCGTACATGTTCTTTTCATGAATTACATCGAACTGCTTGCAGAGTTTCTCTTCTGCATCGGACAGGAGGTCAAAAGGAAACCCTTGCTTGGCTTTGAAGTTTTCATGGGCCTTCAGGCTGTCACGCGAGACCCCGAGAATGGCGGTGCCGGATTCCCTGAACGCATCATAGAGGTCGCGAAAGTTCTGTCCTTCCAGCGTGCAGCCGGGGGTGCTGTCTTTCGGGTAGAAGTATATGACGAGGTTGGTACCCTTGAAGTCATCAAGGGAAAGGTCTTTTTCGCCGGTTGCGGGAAGGGAAAAAACAGCTACTTTCTTGCCGATGCTTACCATTAACACTCCAGTTAATGTATCAATGAACAGACAGAAGCAGCATACTTGTCACCATCAGGCACCGCAAGTACCATGACGCCAAATTTCTTGCTTTCCAGACCTATGTTTAATGGCAGTATCGTAGCGCTCGTCACACCGTTCACCGAACAGGGTGAAATTGATTCCAGGGCCCTTACCGGATTGGTGGATTTTCATCTCTCCAATGGTAGTGATGGTCTGGTTGTTGCCGGGACCACGGGTGAATCCGCTGCACTTAACGGAGATGAGTTTTGCCAGGTCCTGCAACAGGTTGCCGATCGGGTGGCCGGCAGGGTTCCGGTACTGGCCGGCACAGGTTCTGCTTCGACCCGGGCGACGATTAAGCAGACTGCAATCGCCGCCGAGTTCGGCGCCGACGCCGTGTTGGTGGTTACGCCGTACTATGTGAAACCACCACAGTCCGGCCTTGAAGCGCACTACCGGGCCATTGCGGATGTCTCTAAAATCCCGGTTGTCCTGTACAATGTGCCGTCGCGGACCGCGGTAGATATGCTGCCGGCCACGGTCGAACGGCTGTCCGCCCACGATCGCATCGTTGGTGTGAAGGAAGCCGTTCCAGATATATCCCGAATCGAGGAGCTCTGCGGCCGTTGTGGTTCCGGATTTTCAATTTTGAGCGGTGATGACGATAGCTGCCTGGATGCGATGAAGCATGGTGCCCACGGCGTCATTTCGGTTGCCGCGAACGTAGCTCCCGGGCAAATGCATGAGCTAAGCAAGGCTGCAGCCCGTCACGATTGGGCCGCTGCCGGGCAGATAAACTCATCGTTGAAGGCACTTTTTGAAGTTTTAATGATCGAAACGAATCCAATTCCTGTAAAATGGGCGCTCTTTGAAATGGGCCTCATCGGTTCTGGCGTCAGATTACCCCTGACCAGGCTCAGCAAGACCTCGCGTTCAGGGGTCAGGCAGGCCCTGAGTGAACTGCGATTGCTGGAAGACTGAAAGCCGGTAGCCGGCAATTCCCGATAGTGTGACATTAATGATTATGAGTACTACCCGACAACTCCTGATACTCCTGATGACGCTGGCTTTTGTGCTCGTCACCGCTTGTTCTTCAGGGTCGAAAAAGCCGGAATACTATGGTGAGGTTGAAACGCCTGCACTGGAAATACCGGCGGGTCTGAGCAAGCCGGACTCAAGTTCGGCGCTGGTCATCCAGACACCGTATCGGCCGCCGCCGGCATTGGTGATGGCGGATAAACCACCTAGAATTTCCAGTACGACTTCCGGGATTAAGGCTAATTCACGCCTGAACTGGTCGGCCCAGGGCCTTTACCTGTTGGTTGAAGACACACCGGAAAGTGCACACCGGCGGCTAGGCCTGATCATCGAACGGTCGGGAATGCAGCGGGTACGTATTGATGAGAATGGCGTTTATCGCTTCGATTACTACCAAAAATTCGGTGATACCGCTGGCTTCTTCAGCAAAATGGCTTTCTGGAACAGGGACGCAAACGAAGACTACAGCGGCGCTTACCAAACGTTTGTTCAGCCTCAAGGGGATGAGACACGGGTTTATATCAAGTATGCCGATGGCACGGATTGCGAAGCTGACGCAGCAGAGCATCTGCTGGCTGTCGTGGGCGCACGAATGGGCTAAAAGACCTTCCGGTCTATTTTTCCAATAAAGTCAGCTTGCCGTCTTTCCCTTCCCAATCTTTCGCGTCAGGCGGAGGGTCTTTCATCTCGGTGATCACCGGCCACTCCAGCGAGAGATCGGCATTCAGCTTGGTGAAATGTTCCTGGCCATCGGGCAGGTCGTCTTCCGGGAAGATAGCTTCGATCGGGCATTCCGGTTCGCACAATGTGCAATCGATGCATTCTTCGGGATCAATGACGAGAAAGTTGGGGCCTTCGTGAAAGCAGTCCACAGGACATACTTCAACACAGTCGGTGTATTTACACTTAATACAATTTTCAGTAACTACAAATGTCATAGAAAGAGTCTCGTTTCCCTGCTCCGTCTGCTTTGCACACGAAGGCGGCTGCTCTCGACGGAACTGGTCTAATTGGCGCTCCCTACGAGAATCGAACTCGTGTTTCAGCCTTGAGAGGGCCGCGTCCTGGACCGCTAGACGAAGGGAGCGTTATAAAATCGCGAAACTCGCGAACCAATAAGCCGGGCGCTCATGTTAAACTAGCGCCACTGCATTATTCAACCTGTCAAAGCGCGTAAATCGATATTAATAATTTCATCACTATTCCCCAGGCCGAACATGGTATCCGGCTGAGAGACTTCTGCCCCCATGCAACCGATGTTGTTCGGGAACTGCAGAATGCAGGCTACGAGGCATTCATTGTCGGTGGCAGCGTTCGTGATCTTCTGCTGGGAAAGGTCCCCAAGGATTTTGACGTGGCTACCAGTGCCACACCTGAAGAGGTCCAGGAAGTATTTCCCCGCTGTCGCCTGATTGGCCGGCGGTTCCGTCTGGCCCACGTCCGTAAGGGCGGCCAGTTGATCGAAGTCGCTACGTTTCGTGGGTCGTCTGTTGGCGATGACCACGAAAAGAGCAACGGCAGAATCCTTCGCGACAATGTTTTTGGAAGCGTGGAAGAGGACGCTATTCGCAGGGACTTCACGATAAATGCCCTTTTCCTGAATCCCGTGAGCGGTGATATCACGGACTATGTCGGCGGATATGAAGACCTCGCCCAGCGACGTTTACGACTGATTGGCGACCCTGAAGTCCGTTATCGGGAAGACCCGGTTCGCCTGTTAAGAGCTGCGCGCTTCGAAGCCAAGCTGGGGGTTGTGCCGGACGCTGAGTCAGAGGCCCCGATTCGCGCGATGGCCCCCCTGTTGATGGATGTTCCTCCCGCGCGCCTGTTTGAAGAGGTCTGCAAACTGTTCCTGACCGGGCACGGGGTTCGCAGCATGGAGGCGCTACAGCGTTTTGGCCTCAGCTCCGTGATGTTTCCCGGCTTGCCAAAGGGCTCTGCCCAGGGAAAAGTTCAGCTGGGAATCGTATTACGCCAGGCGCTGGAGAATACGGACGAGAGGATCAAGGCGGCCAAGCCGGTTACCCCGGCATTCCTGTTTGCCGCTTTGTTGTGGCAACAGGTTGAGGCATGCTCTGCTGCGCTGGTTGCAGAAGGTGAGACGCCCTATAACGCAATGATGGCGGCAGCTGAGGAAGCGATTGCCGGCCAGGCCCAAAGTACGGCGATTCCACGTCGTTTCAGTGCGGTGACCCGGAATATCTGGCTAATGCAACCCAGGTTTGCACGTACCCGCGGTAAACGCTGGAAACGTTTGTTGCAGGAACCACGCTTTCGTGCCGGCTACGACTTCTTGCTGTTAAGGGCAAAAGAGGATGCTTCACTTGAGCCTCTCTGTGATTTCTGGACCAAGGCCCAGGAGGGCATAGATTTTTCTCTCAACCGTGAGGACGATAGCAGGAGCGCTCGGCGCGGTCGTCCCCGGCGCCGTCCCCGGCGGCGTTCACCTGCCAGTTAGAGGCAATGACAAACATGAGAACGCTGACCATAAGTGACCTGCTTGCGATGAAGCGTGAGCGTGAAAAGATCGCGATGCTGACCTGTTACGACGCGACTTTTGCCGGCGCAATGGACCGTGCCGGGGTCGACATCATCCTGGTCGGTGACTCGCTGGGTATGGTTGTACAAGGGAAATCCTCCACCGTGGGTGTGCGGGTTGAAGATGTCGCGTATCACACGGCCTGCGTGGCGCAGGGGTTGGAGCGAACCTTTTTGCTGGCGGATATGCCCTTCGGCAGTTATCACAACGAATCCACCGCGATGGAAAACGCCGTTGAATTGATGGCTGCCGGCGGCGCCATGGTCAAGTTGGAAGGCGCCGGGCCGATGATCGGGGTTGTGGACTACCTGACCCAGCGTGGTGTGCCTGTTTGCGCCCACCTGGGATTGACACCGCAAAGTGTTAACCAGTTGGGTGGTTACAAAGTTCAGGCCCGTGAGGAAGAAGAAGCAATGCAGTTGCTGGACGATGCCCGGGCCATGCAGCAGGCAGGCGCCCAGATGCTGGTCGTTGAGTGTGTTCCGGCAACACTGGGCAGCAAACTCTCCGGGGCGGTGGATATTCCGGTCATCGGAATTGGCGCCGGCGCAGATTGCGACGGACAGGTGCTGGTCATGCACGATATGCTGGGCCTTGGAGGCAGGGTGCCTAAATTTGTGGCCAATTTCATGACTTCGGGCGCCTCGATTCAGGGTGCATTCGAAGCCTACGTGCTGGCTGTCAGGGAGGGTCGCTTCCCGGCGAAGGAGCACGAATACTAAATGCAGCAGATTGAAAGCCGCGAGCAGGTGCATTCAATCACGCGTCGCTGGCGGCGCGAGGGACTGCGAATTGCACTTGTTCCAACCATGGGAAATTTACATGCAGGACACCTGGCCCTGGTAGAGGCTGCCAGGCAGGCTGCAGACCGCGTGGTCACAAGTATCTATGTAAACCCCACCCAGTTTGGTGAGGGTGAAGACTTTGCCAGTTACCCCCGAACTCTGGACGCCGACCGCGAGTCATTGCGACAGGCCGGCTGTGATCTGCTGTTCGTTCCCGATCATTCCATCATGTATCCGGCCGGGTTAGACGATGCTGTGCGGATATGTGCCACTCCTTCGCTTGCGGGGGTGCTGGAGGGTGAGCGTCGCCCGGGTCACTTCGATGGCGTCGTCTCGGTGGTTGCCCGCCTGTTTAACCTGGTTGGCCCGGACTGCGCTTATTTCGGAGAAAAGGACTATCAGCAATTGTTGGTTATCAGGCAAATGGCTGGTGACCTGGGTTATGGGATACGTATTGAGTCTGTGCCAACGGTTCGGGAATCCAGTGGCCTTGCGATGAGTTCCCGTAATAACTACCTGCAACCGGCACAGAAAGAGGCGGCTGCCGCACTCAACCAGACGCTGATGGAAGCTGCGGCAAAGGTAGGTCGCGAGGCGGTTGACCCCGGGTTGGCCGAGAGAGAAGCCGAGGCACATTTGCTGAGCCTGGGAATGCCGGTTGATTACGTGGCTATCCGCCGCTCCGATAACCTGGCTAAACCGGATGACGAATGTGTTTCTCTTCGGGTTTTAGCAGCGGCCTGGTGCGGTCAGACCCGACTGATTGACAACGTTGAGATAAAGAGTGTTGGCATTTTGCCTCTTTAGTGGTATTATTACCACCAACCTTGCTTAAACGGCGACGTTTTACAAGGTTTGTAGGGCGCGAAAGACGGGTACATCACTCCAAAAGTCTGCCTCTCCTCTTAACCGGGGAGAGGTTTTTTTTTGCCTGAACTAACGCTTTCCCAGAACACCCAATAACCTGCAAACCGCGTAGCTAAGCGGGTTTTTCTTGAGTTTTTACCAGGGTTCGGCACGCCTTCCCGCCGAGCGAGGAGAGTGCTTCAAGTCTCTTTGCGGGGGTAAGTCGTTACTCAAAAAACTGCTCGAGGGGTGCATGAACGAAGGCTCGCCTGTCCGACATCACTCCAGTGTGGTGTTGTAAATATGCAACAAAAGCGGCGGGTGTCTACTTCCGCTTGATCGCTCCCAGTATCCCTCTCATGATCTCCCGTCCCAGCGTTGTGCTAATACTGCGCAGGAAGCTTTTCACAGCTGCTTCCGTGGGTGTCTGACGATTGCTGCGCCGCTTGGCCGGCTTGGTTTTTGCTGATTCGCGCTTCGTCTTTGCTTCGGCATTTGCTTCGGCCTTTTCTGCCTCCAGTGCCGCCTTTTCAGCCCTCTCTTGCAGAACCTCTGCGGCCGACTCCCGGTCGAGTGTCGTGTCGTACCTCGTGCCCACCGGGCTACGGGAACGCACATCAGCACGCTCCTGGTCTGTCACTGGTCCGATCCGCGAAGTGGGTGGCCGGATCAGGGTTTTGTCAACCATTCCGGGCACGCCCCTGGCCTGCAAGGTCGAGACCAATGCCTCACCTACACCCATCTGGGTAAATGCAGTTTCAGTATCCAGGTTCGGGTTAACACGAAAAGTTTGTGCGGCGGCCCGGATGGCTTTCTGTTCACGGGGTGTGTAAGCACGCATGGCATGCTGGATACGGTTACCCAGTTGCCCGAGCACCGTGTCCGGAACGTCCAGGGGATTTTGCGTAACGAAGTAAACGCCCACGCCCTTGGAGCGAATCAGGCGAACGACCTGCTCGACTTTCTGCAGCAGGGCCCTGGGTGCGTTGTCAAACAACAGGTGTGCTTCGTCGAAGAAAAATACCAGCCGGGGCTTTTCAGGATTACCGATTTCGGGGAGTTCTTCAAACAGTTCGGACAGTAGCCAGAGCAGGAAAGTCGCATACAAGCGGGGCTTGTGAACGAGTTTGTCAGCCGCCAGCACGTTGATTACGCCGCGGCCACTCAGGTCGACCCGTTGAATATCTGCAAGGTCCAGTGCCGGTTCACCGAAAAAGTTTTCCGCACCCTGCTCATCCAGCATCAGCAAGCGGCGCTGAATGGCAGCTACCGAGGCAGCACTAATATTTCCGTATTGCTTCGAAAAGAGCTTCGCGTTTTCGGCGACGAAGCGCAGCAGGGCGCGCAGGTCCTCCAGGTCGAGCAACAGCAGGCCTTGTTCGTCCGCAATGCGAAAAGCTATATTCAGGATGCCTTCCTGCGTATCGTTCAGCTCCAGCAGATTGGCCAGTAATAACGGCCCCATTTCCGAGATGGTAGTCCTGACCGGGTGGCCGCTCTTGCCAAAGATGTCCCAGAACACGATCGGCCAGCCGCTGGCGGTAAAATCATCGATACCGATTTTTTCAAGCCGTTCGTCGATCTTGGGGTGCGGTGAGATGGGTTGGCTCAAGCCGGACAGGTCGCCTTTTACATCCGCAAGGAATACGGGTACGCCGATGCGTGAGAACCCTTCTGCCAGAACTTGCAACGTGACGGTCTTACCGGTACCGGTTGCGCCGGTGATCAGGCCGTGGCGGTTACCAAAAGAAGGCAGCAGGTACTGGAGGTTTTCGCCTTTACCGATAAGGATTGGATCAATTTCACTCATGAAGGGGTCTTTCCTATGCAGGGGGGGTCGGTTAAGCTTCCTGTCTTATCTTTTCTAATTGTTAACGGAACCACAAGTATATGGCAAAGACGCCCTACAATCCTGGTGAAATAGAACCAAAAGTCCAGGAACAATGGGAACGCGATGACGCGTTTCGTGCGGAAGAAAAAGAGGGCGCAGAAAAGTTCTATTGCCTCTCCATGCTGCCGTATCCTTCCGGCGCCCTGCATATGGGCCACGTGAGAAACTACACGATTGGTGATGTGATCAGTCGCTACCACCGTATGTGCGGCCGTAATGTGCTGCAGCCGATGGGCTGGGATGCATTCGGCCTGCCCGCAGAAAACGCGGCGATCAAGAACAATACCGCGCCGGCCAAGTGGACTTACGCCAATATCGAAAACATGCGCGAGAAGTTCAAACGGCTCGGTTTTGCCTACGACTGGACCCGTGAAGTCACCACCTGCAAACCGGACTACTACCGCTGGGAGCAGCAGATGTTCACGCGCCTGATGCGCAAGGGCATGGCCTACCGCAAGGACTCCGAGGTGAACTGGGACCCGGTAGACCAGACGGTTCTGGCCAATGAACAGGTTGTTGATGGCCGTGGTTGGCGTTCGGGGGCCGTGGTCGAGCGTAAATCGATTCCCCAGTGGTTTTTAAAGATTACCGACTATGCGGATGAATTGTTGCAGGGTCTGGACGAGCTGGAGGCGTGGCCCGATGCCGTCAAAACCATGCAGCGCAACTGGATCGGACGGTCCGAAGGCGCCGAATTTGAAATGGTGTTATGCGATTCGCAAGGCCGGTTGGACGAACAGGGCCGTGCAGTAAGGGTGTTCACGACCCGCCCGGATACCTCGTTTGGCATGACCTATGCTGTACTCGCACCGGAGCACCCACTGGTCACGGATATTGCCACAGCCGAGCAGGCGTCGGCCGTTTCCGACTTTGTGACCCAGGCCGGCCTGGCTACCGATGAAGATCGGCTGGCGGTTGATGGTGGTCTCGAAAAACGGGGTGTGTTCACCGGCGCTTACCTGTTTAATCCATTCACGCGCAAGCCGGTGCCTTTGTACCTGGCGGACTATGTGCTGATGGGGTATGGCACGGGCGCCATCATGGCGGTTCCAGCCCAGGACCAGAGGGATTGGGATTTTGCGGTCAGTCATAAGCTGCCCATCGTTCGGACAGTGGCTCCACCCGACGACTGGGAAGGTGAGGCCTGGACCGGAGATGGTCCGGCGATCAACAGTGAGTGGCTTGATGGTCTGGAGGTTACGGAGGCCAGGGAGAAGGCGACTGCCTGGCTGGAGTCTGAAGGCCTTGGCGAGCGTAAAGTAAACTATCGCCTGCGCGACTGGGGTGTCAGCCGGCAGCGTTACTGGGGCTGCCCGATTCCAGTGGTTTATTGTGAGTCATGCGGCGCAGTGCCGGTTCCCGAAGATCAGTTGCCGGTGGTGCTACCGGAGGACGTCAGCTTCATGGGGGTTCAATCGCCCATCAAGGCAGACCCTGAGTGGCGTAAGACGACTTGCCCGGAATGCGGGGCTGATGCTGAGCGCGAAACAGATACCTTTGACACGTTCATGGAGTCCTCCTGGTATTACGCGCGTTACTGCTGCCCGGATGCCCAGGACCAGTTGGACGAGCGTGCACGTTACTGGTTGCCGGTCGACCAGTATATCGGCGGCATCGAACACGCCATCCTGCACCTGATGTATTTCCGCTTTTATCACAAGCTGATGCGGGATGCCGGCATGGTGGATTCGGATGAGCCTGTGACCCGGTTACTTTGCCAGGGTATGGTCGTAGCGGACACATACTTCCAGCTGGAAGAGAGCGGTGCAACTCACTGGATCAATTCAGCGGATGTGGATATCGAACGCGATTCCAAAGGTCGCGCCATTGGCGCGAAGCTCCATTCGGACGGCAGTCCCGTGGTGATTGGCGCGGTAGAGAAAATGTCCAAGTCCAAGAATAACGGTGTCGATCCTGAAGGCTTGATGGACCGCTACGGCGCAGACACGGTCAGGCTGTTTTCTGTTTCCGATTCACCACCCCACCAGTCGCTCGAGTGGTCGGATTCAGGTGTCGAGGGCGCTTCGCGGTTTCTGAAGCGGGTATGGACCCAGGTCACAAACCACATCGAGGCCGGGCCTTGTGAGCCGCTGGATGTGAGCTCGCTGAATGGTGCCCAGAAAGAAATCCGACGACTCTTGCACGATACGATCGCCAAAGTCAGCGACGATATCAGTCGCCGGTACACCTTTAATACAGCGATTGCGGCCGTGATGGAGTTGAGTAACCACCTGGCCCGGTTTGAAGCCGACAGCCCTCAATCACGTGCCGTATTGCAGGAGGCATGGATCAACGTTGTGCGCCTGCTGGCTCCAATCACGCCACATATATGTGATGTCCTCTGGGGTGATCTGGGTGGCGAGGGACCACTGTGCCAGGCGGCCTGGCCGGTGACGGACGAAACTGCCAGGCAACGGACCCAGGTCACCCTGGTTGTGCAGATTAATGGCAAACTGCGGGCGCGCCTGGAACTTGAACCGGGAGCTTCGCAAGAGCAGGCTATGGAGTCGGCGCTTGCGCTTGAAAACGTGCAACGCCATATGGAAGGTAAGGAGATTCGCAAGGTGATTCATATCCCAGATCGTTTACTCAACGTCGTGGTGGGGTGAAGGCATGAACCTTCGCCTGCTAACCGGAATGCTGAGCCTGATTTTGCTGTGTACAGCGTGTGGCTTTCAAATACGTGATGACGTTGAATTGCCGCAGCAAATGGCAAAAACCCAGATGGTGGTTGCTGACGAATACAGCACTCTGGCGCGTCGGGTTCGCGTCATGCTGGAGCAAAATGGCGTGGAGTTCGTCAATGGCGACCAGGCTACGGCCATCCTGGAAATTCCGGTGAACAACGTGGTCACGGATGTCCTGACGATTGGCGACAATGCCCGTGTCAGGGAGTACCGCATCAGCTATACCGTCCGCTTCCGCCTGCTGGATGCAGAAGGCCAGGTGCTGGTTGACTGGCAAAACCTGCGCCAGGCGCGAGAGGTCAGTTTTGATGAACAAAGGATCCTGGCCGGTTCACGGGAGCAGGAGTACCTGGAAAAAGAGTTGGCGGAGACACTGTCCCGCCTGCTGATTTCCCGCCTGGAGTCTGTTCCGGTCGGTGCCGGCTGAGTCCTTATGCCGGTTAAAGCGGACCAACTTCCCGCCCTTCTCTCAAAATCACTGGCCCACGTTTACCTGCTGGCCGGAGCCGAGCCGTTGCTGGTTCAGGAATGCAGGGACCAGGTGATTCAGGCTGCACAGCAGCAGGGTTTTGCCGAGCGCAACGTGCACGATGCCGGTGGGCGCTATGACTGGGGCTTACTGGCCGAAGATTCAGCGACCCTCTCACTATTTTCCAGCCAGAAAATTATTGACGTTCGCTTGCCGACCGGGCGTCCCGGCCGCGAGGGTTCTGCGGCATTGGTTGAGATGGCACAAGCTCAGGATCCCGACATCCTGCTGATGGTTTCATGCGGAAAATGGGATACCTCTCTGCGCAAGTCGAAATGGGCAACAGAATTGGCACGAGCTGGTGTTTTGGTGGAAATCTGGCCGATTAAGCCGCAACAGTTACCGCAGTGGATTCGCGGCCGCATGAGGAAAGCCGGTCTCGACCCGGAACCGGAAGCAATTGCAATGCTGGCAGATCTTGTCGAGGGCAATTTGCTGGCGGCCCAGCAGGAGATCAACAAACTTGTATTGCTGGAACAGGGCGGGCGTGTAACGGCTGAAGACGTGACCCGTGCGGTAGCTAACAGTTCGCGCTTCGATGCCTTCAGGCTGGTCGAGTGTGCCTTGCAGGGCCAGTTGGGCGAGTGCCTGCGGGTAGCTGCCGGCCTGCATCGAACCAATGTGGCGATTCAGCTGGTCAGCGGGGCCCTTTACAATGAACTGACCCTGGCAGATACCGTGCGTTCGGCGCTTGCACACGGACAGGGTGAATCTTCCGTGTTTGGGAGGTTGCGTGTATGGCAGGCCCGCCAGGGTCCGATTCGCCAGGCCACCCGTCGGTTATCGGCTTACGATTTCGGTGAAGCGTTCAGGACGCTTTCCCTGATTGACCGGCAAAGTAAGGGCCGGGCAGCGGGTGACCCATGGCAAACCCTTGATCGACTGCTCTGGCACCTGTGTGACCCGGGTGCGGTCAAGCCGGTCTGAGGGGTGCAAATGATGCAATCAGATTCGGCAGCCCCCGCCGCCATTGGTATTTTTGGTGGCACTTTTGATCCGGTTCATTACGGTCACCTGAGGGCGGCTCTTGAGGCAAAGGAATTTCTGCGGCTGGACGATTTCCGACTACTGCCGGCGGGCACGCCCCCCCACCGTCCGGCCCCGATCGCAGACTCAGGCCAGCGCCTGGCCATGTTAAGGCTGGCGGTTGCTGAATACCCCGGGTTTACGATTGATGAGCGTGAAATACGGCGGGATGGCTATTCCTACATGGTCGACACCCTGCGTGAAATCCGTGGCGAGGCGGGCAATGCACCTTTGCTGCTGCTGATAGGTCAGGATGCCGCAAATGGTCTTGACAGTTGGCACGAATGGCGGGATTTATGCCAACTGGCCCACCTGGTCATCATGCGCCGGCCTGATTCAGCCCTGACCTGGTCCGGTGAACTGCTGCTGGAAATGAAAAATCGGCTGGTCGATAACGCCGAACAGCTCCATGCGCAGGCTGCAGGCCTGGTGTTTCCCCTTGAAATAACTCAACTGGCGATTTCCTCTACCGGCATCCGTCAACAACTGCAGGAAGGGCGTTCACCCCGTTTTCTGCTGCCTGGTGCCGTGATTGACTATATTCAACAAAACCGGCTTTACTTTGCGGGTGCGGTCAGGAAAGGATAAAATCCACAGATTGAAAATCAGGTGATCTCATTTGACCCATAAAACCACTGGCGGCGAATTGACGTCGAACCAACTCAGAGATCTGGTGATCTCAACTCTCGAAGACCTTAAAGCCATCGACATTCAGCAACTAGACGTATCCGGGCAAAGTCCCCTGGCTGATCTGTTTGTGGTCGCTTCGGGTAGCTCCACCCGGCACGTCAAGTCCATGGCTGAAAAGCTGGCCCTCAAAGCCAAGGCCGCAGGAAATCAGCCACTCGGAGTCGAAGGTGAGAGGGAAGGTGAGTGGGTGCTGGTCGACCTCAATGATGTCATTGTGCACCTGATGCTTCCGCAAACCCGGGCTTTTTATAATCTTGAGAAGCTTTGGGAAGCCAGCAGCCAACAGCGCAACGCCGGCCAACCCGCCTGAGTCACTGTAAACCCCGATGCAGTTAACCGTCGCAGCAGTCGGTCAGCGCATGCCGGCCTGGATCCAGACCGGTTGGCAGGAATATGCGCGGCGTTTTCCGCGCGGTATGTCGCTGGTTCTGAAAGAAATTCCCCTGGCAAAACGATCCCGAAATGCTGATGTTGAAAGTTTGAAGTCAGTCGAAGGTGAGGCATTGCTGGCGGCTGTACCCTCCGGTCATCGACTGGTTGCGCTGGATGAGACGGGAAAGCAATGGTCCACGCTGGAACTGGCCAGGCAGTTGGAAAACTGGATGCGTGAGGAACACGGCGTATGTTTTATCGTCGGGGGGCCGGACGGTCTGGCAGATACATGCCGCAAGCAGGCACGGGATACCTGGTCACTTAGCCGACTGACATTGCCCCATCCGTTGGTCCGCACCGTGCTGGCCGAGCAACTCTACCGCGCCTGGACAGTGACTCAAAACCATCCTTACCACCGAAGTTGAGCGTTTGACTATGTCTGGAAAAGAAACCAAGGCCCGGTTGATCCTGGCTTCGGCATCGCCCCGCCGGCACGAGCTGTTGCAACAGCTCGGGGTCGAATTCGAAATTATTGTCGCCGATATCGAGGAAATACCAACTCCCGGTGAACAGCCCGGTGAATTCGTGTTGAGAATGGCACGCGAAAAAGCTCTGGAGGTTCTGCGCAGAGAACAACGCGGCTTACCCGTTCTGGGTTCAGATACGGCTGTCATTCTGGATGGAACAATTCTTGGCAAGCCGGTTGACCGGGCGGATGCCATTCGCATGCTGGGGGCACTTTCCGGCAGAACCCACGAGGTGTTTTCCGCGGTTGCGGTTGCTATTGGCGAGAACGAGGTGTTCGAAGCGCTTAATATCACCCGGGTAACCTTTGCGGACCTGGATCCGGTCTGGATAGAGGCCTATTGCGATAGCGGCGACCCCATGGACAAAGCAGGTGCATATGGAGTGCAGAATAAGGCCGGTGAAAAAATTTCCCGAATCGAAGGCAGTTTTTACGGTGTGATGGGCCTGCCACTTTATGAGACAGCGGAATTACTGAAGCGCGCCGAAGTGATATTCTAGGGTGAGTTTAATTAAGGCAACTCGCTCGTGAGCGAAGACATTCTCATTAATTCCACGCCCTCGGAAACCAGGGTTGCGCTTGTTGAAAACGGCATGTTGCAGGAGGTGTGGCTGGAAAGAGCCAGTCACACGGGCTACAACGGCAATATATACAAGGGACAGGTTTCCAGAGTGCTGCCCGGACTGCAGGCGGCTTTCATCGAGATTGGCCTGGAGCGCACCGCATTTCTGCACGCCCGGGATATGGTGCGACAGGATCCAGTCGCTGCCGGCGACGAATTGCCCTCGGAACCGTTGATTTCGGACCTGTTGCGGCAGGGTGATGAAGTTATCGTCCAGGTCATCAAAGACCCGCTGGGGACCAAGGGCGCCCGCCTGACCACTAATATCAGTATTCCTTCCCGTTTCCTTGTGTTTCTGCCCGATTGCAATGTCATCGGCATCTCTGCCCGGATTGAAGATGAACCGGAGAGGGAGCGCCTGAAAGAACTGGTGAAGACGCTGCGGAACGACGAAAGTGATCACGGTTACATCGTTCGGACCAATGCAGAGGGTGTGCATGATTTCGCACTTTCAGCAGATATGGTCTACCTCGGTAAGGTCTGGCAGGCGATCCATGAGCGTTCATCCACTGCCGGGCCGGCTACCTGCATATTTGAGGATCTCTCGCTGGCACCACGGGCGCTGCGGGACATGATGCATGAAGAAGTGAACCGGGTCCGGATCGATTCCCCCGAGGGATTTGCAAGAACCCAGGATTTCGCAAGGCGTTTCGTACCGGATTGGCTGGACCGTATCGAGGAATATACCGCCGAACGACCGATCTTCGATTTGTTCGGGGTTGAGGATGAAATAGAAAACGCGCTGAAGTCATCGGTGCCCCTCAAGTCCGGTGGTTATCTCGTCTTCGACCAGACTGAAGCCATGACGACCATCGACGTTAACACCGGTGGATATGTCGGTTACCGCAACCTGGAAGAGACGATCTACAAAACCAACCAGGAAGCTGCCCAGACGATAGCCCGGCAGTTGCGTCTCAGAAACCTTGGCGGGATCATCATTATCGATTTTATTGATATGAGCGATCTGGAGCACCGCAGGCAATTGATGGCTTCGTTCCAACGCGCGCTTGAAAGGGATAACGCCAAGACCACGCTGACTGAAATTTCATCACTGGGTCTGATCGAAATGACGCGCAAGCGAACCACGGAGAGTCTTGAGCGTCGGCTTTGCGTGCCTTGCCCCTACTGTGAAGGTAAGGGAACGATTAAGAGTGCAGAAACGGTTTGCCTGGAGATTTTTCGCGAAATCATGCGCTCCAGTCGACAGTTTGAGGCGAGCAAACTGATGGTCGTGGCGTCAACCAAGGTGGTAGAACGAATTCTTGATGAGCAATCATCGACCGTAGCTGAACTTGAAGAGTTGATCGGCAAATCCATCCGCTTCCAGGGAGAGGGCCAGTACGCGCAGGACCAGTACGATGTCGTGTTGCTCTGATTCGCTGGTATGACCACCCCTAAGATCATTTTCCGGCGTACTAAAACGCTGCTCTGGACCGCTTTTTCCATCCTCGTGATCCTGGCGGCGGCGGGCGTAGGGGTCGGCCAACTCCTGATGCCTTACAGCGATCGCTACCAGCCGCAACTGGAAGCCTGGTTATCGAAAGAATTTGGCCGACCGATCCAGTTGGAAAGCTTTAGTGGTGAATGGACGGCCTTTGGCCCGCGCCTGACGCTGCAGGGCATGAGGTTGATGCCGGCCGTTGAGGGCGAACTGCTGAATGCCGGGGAAGCAGTCGCAATCGAATCTGCCGCGCTGGATGTCACCTTGCTGAATGCCTTTATACCGAATCGTCCGGTTTACAATTTTCGGGTGATCGGTGCGGATTTTGAATTGCGGCACACGGCGGATGGCCGATTCGAGTTGTCGGGCTTTGGTGTGAGTGGGCGCAATGCAGACCCGCAGAGTTCAGCTCTGAAGGAACTGGCAAGGATTGGTGAAGTCATTCTGCAGGACTCGAACCTGATCTACCAGGATGAAAAACACGGGATCCTGCTGGGTTTCAATAACATTCAGGGCGCCCTGCAACTGCAAGGCGACGAGCTGTCTACGGAAATCCAGGCGCGTTTTTACGATGCACGCAGCGGTCTGGAGTATGGCGACATCGAAGCCACCTTGCTGTTAACGCTGGACGACGACCAGAGAATGCTGAACGCAAGCTGGCAGGCCACCGGGAAGGAATTGATGCTCGCCGCCTTCCAGGGAAGGTTGCCACAAAATCCCTTTTTGCCGATAACCGGATGGTTAAACGCCAGCATGTGGGGCGAGTGGTCGCAGCAGACGGGGCATCTCATCATAGGCGAGACGGATCTGAGGGAGGCCAGGCTGGTAAACGAATACCAGGATCTGCGTCTTGACCGGATCAACTCGCGAATACGATGGCAACATCAGGGCCGGGGCAAATGGGAATTGAATTTCGCCGATTTGCTGTTTGACGATGGGGTACAGTCCTGGACTGCACCGCGTCTGACCATCGAACGGGATGTGTCCGCCGACCGCGGACTCTGGATCAGTGCCGACGAGTTACCGCTGGGTGTGCCGCTGAACCTGGCCCGGGACATCATGTCCATCTACGACACTTCCTGGCCGGCGTATCTGCCCAGGGCGGCAGACGGAGTCGTCCAGGATCTCGACCTCGTTCTGAATGCCAAATGGGGAATTGAACTGGCCGAAGGAATCGTGACCGGGGCCAGTGTCCTTGATTGGGATCGTTGGCCGGAACTGACCGGTCTGGATGCCGAAGTCTCGCTGCGAAGCGGATCCGGCCTATTGCGGCTCAGCGGGGCAGAAATCGGCGTTGACTGGCCGCGAATGTTCCGCGACCCACTGCTTCTCAGCATTCCATCCTGCCAGGTCGACTTGTTGTGGGGACAAGGCTGGCAGGTAGGGATTAATGATTGCGGACTGGAGAATGAAGACCTCGCACTGCATGGACAAGCTGTGTTGAAAGGTGACGACGGCAAGCCGGACGTGGACATCAACGTGGCATTCACCCGCGCCAGCCTTGATCGCGTGGGTCCGTACTGGCCAGAGGGCATCATGAAAGACAGCATCAAAGATTGGCTGCGTAAGGGTATTAAGGCGGGTGAATTGCAGGAGGGCAGGTTCCAGATCCATGGCGACCTGGATGACTGGCCGTTCCGCTCTGGAAAAGGCCGTTACGAATCGTTCGCGAATATCAGCAATGGCCGGGTTGCCTATGTGGATGGCTGGCCGGAAGCTGCTGAAATGCAGGCCCGCGTGGGTTTTGTCGGCGCGACGATGAGCTTGTCCGGCAGCATTGGCGACATCGGCGGTTTACAATCCGATACGGTCACCGCGGGTATTGCAGATATGGGGACGCCCGTATTGAAGATTGCTTACAAGGCTGATACTGATTTACCGGCTGCGGTTCGATTCTTTCAGCAATCGCCATTGCAGGAGCAGGTTGACGTGGACCTGGACCGTTTTACCTTCGCGGGTGCTGCTCAGACGGAAGGCTTGATGACGGTCCCGCTTGGGGAATCCCCGGGACAACTGCAACTGGCTGGCGTGGCGAATATTCCGGAAGGTTTCTTTTCCGACCCGGCAAGCGAAATCATCCTGGAGAACATGTCCGGGGAATTGCGTTATGACGAGACCGGGTTCAGCGGGTCGGCACTGGATGTCACGTTTCGAGGCTACCCTGCTCAATTGGACCTGGATGCCGGTACCGGCCGGGAAGAAAGTTTTCGGGCAGACCTGGTCGGAATTTTCGGCGTCAGGGATGTGATCCCGTCGTTCCTGCTTGAGAGCTACGCTGCGCTGTCGAGAATGGAGGGGGATTGCCTCTGGAGTGCCTCTATCAGTGTGCCATCCGGCAGTGATGAAGCCGCTATGTTAGTGGTGGAGTCCGGTCTTGACGGGGTCGACCTTAATCTGCCTGCGCCTTTGAATAAGCCGGCCGGTGGGCATTGGCCGCTTGAGATTCGCTACCCTTTGTCCGGCCCGCAGCAATTGTTGGATATCGAGTTTGCAGAACGGGCCATGCTCAGGTTTGATCTTTCAGGGGATGCAGAATCGCCACACAGTTCTATTATCAGACTGGGCCCCGGCAAACCTGATATGCCACCCGATGGATTGATTCGCGTCGAAGGCCGCTCGCCCATAGTCGATCTTGATGGATGGATCGAGGTTATCATCGACGGAGCGCTTGCTGGCGGTGGCATGGGTGGGCTGGATCTTGAGAAGGGGAGCCTGCAGGCCGGGAAGCTGCTTTTCCTGGATAGGTATTTCGACGAAGTCAGTGTGGATTTCGACGTCATAGATTCCGACATCCGGGCAGAGTTTCGGGCTGAAGATATCAATGGCAACGTTCGTTTTACCACCGGTGAGGAAGGCATGAGCAGCCTTTTCGCGGAGTTTGAGCGCCTTGTCCTGGCAGATCCGGTTTCGGAGGGCCTGGATATGGATACGGATCCCGCCGACTTGCCTGCACTGCACCTGTTCGTAGAGTCTTTCCAGTATTCCGGCGTGGAACTGGGTGAGACACGCATCGAGGCCTACCCGACATCAAAGGGGTTTCATTTTGAAAAAGTCGATGCAGCCTCGGATCAGATTTCAGTGCAAGCCAGTGGTGACTGGTCGCTTGGCGAACAGGGCCCGCGCTCAGATTTTGAGATTCACATGGCGTCCGTGTCGCTGGGCGACTTCCTGAATTCAATGGACATCAGTTCTTCCATGCAGGGCGGGCAGACCCTGGTCGATTTCAGTGCCTGGTGGCCCGGACCACCGGCTGCTTTTGCACTGTCGCGATTAAATGGGCAGATCGAATTCAGCGTTGTGGATGGCAATATTACCGACGCGAGTGCTGGCGGAGGGCGCTTGCTGGGCCTGCTGAGCATCACAGCGCTGCCCAAGCGGCTGTCGCTGGATTTCCGTGATGTGTTTGATGCCGGTTTTTCCTTCGATAAGGCGACTGGAACATTCGAGATGGAAAATGGAACGGCAACAACGGATGATATGCTGCTGAAGTCCTCTGCTGCGAGCATATCGATAGCGGGAAGCACCGACCTGGTTGAACAGCAGTACGATCAGTTGCTGACCATCAGGCCGGGTCTGGGCAACACCCTGCCGATCATTGGCGCCATCGCCGGGGGGCCTGTAGGCGCTGCGGCCGGCCTTGCTCTGCAAGGTCTGCTGCATGAGCAGATTGGGGAAGCAACCCAGGTGCAGTATACAATCACGGGTGACTGGGAAAACCCGGTGTTTGAGCCGTTCGAAATAGAACTTGCTGAAACGCCGTCAACGGACAATGAACAGAAACAGGAAAACTAGTCATATGCATAAGGAATATCTATGAGCGACAGGCTCGCATTGGCGCAACGTCATTTGCTGGAACCGGGTGGTCTGGACCAGACCCAGCTGGAACAGGTGTTGACTGACCTGATGGGGCCGGCGATTGATTCCGGCGATATCTACTTTCAGTCGACCAGCCATGAATCCTGGGTGCTGGAGGATGGCCTGGTTCGCAGCGGCAGCCATTCGGCGGAGCAGGGTGTTGGCATTCGTGCCATGTCCGGGGAGAAAACCGGGTTCGCTTATGCAGATGAAATTATCCTGCCCTCCCTGTTAAGAGCTTCCGGTGCAGCGCGGGCCATTGCCAGGCAGGGCCATGAGGGTCAGGTGCAGGCCTGGAAGCAGTCGCAACGTCCGGCGCTTTATACGGCAGACGATCCGATTCAGGCCATGGGGGCTGCGGAAAAAGTAGACCTCCTGAGGCAGGTAGACACCTATACGCGCTCGCGGGACCCCAGGGTCAGCCAGGTAATCGTCAGTCTTGCAGCGACGCATGAGACGATTCTGGTAGCGTCTACCGATGGGACGCTGGCCGCTGATATCCGCCCGCTGGTGCGGCTGAATGTCAGCGTGATCGCGGAGCAGGGCGGGCGGCGTGAGCAGGGCAGTGATGGGGGTGGCGGACGCTTCTCCTATCAGGAGTTGCTGGAGAACGACGCCTGGCGGGGAATGGCAGATGAGGCCGTGCGCCAGGCCCTGGTTAACCTTGACGCTGATGCCGCACCTGCCGGCACGATGACTGTCGTGCTGGGCCCCGGATGGCCGGGCGTTCTGTTGCACGAGGCCGTCGGACATGGACTCGAGGGCGATTTTAACCGCAAGGGCACCTCGGCTTACAGTGGCCAGCTAGGTGAAAAAGTGGCCTCCGAATGTGTCACTGTGGTGGATGATGGCACGCTGGAACGTCGCCGGGGATCCTTGACCGTGGACGATGAAGGCACCGCAACACAACAGAATGTGCTTATCGAAAACGGCATTCTGCGCACGTATATGCAGGACAAGCTGAATGCCCGCCTGATGAACACGACCCCGACCGGCAATGGGAGACGCGAGTCCTTCGCCCACCTGCCGATGCCGCGGATGACCAACACGTTCATGCTGGCAGGGGAAACCCCGCCGGAAGAAATTATCGCCTCGGTTGACCGCGGTCTGTATGCGGCAAATTTTGCTGGCGGGCAGGTCGACATCACCTCCGGGCGCTTTGTTTTTTCGGCCAGCGAGGCTTACCTGGTTGAAAAAGGCCGAATCACACGACCCGTTAAGGGTGCGACTCTGATCGGCAACGGGCCTGACGTTATGAACCGGGTTTCAATGGTTGGAAACGATCTCAAGCTCGATGCCGGTGTGGGTGTATGCGGAAAAGATGGGCAGAGTGTTCCTGTGGGAGTGGGTCAGCCTACGTTGCGTATTGATGGTCTGACCGTGGGCGGTACTGAGGGTTCATGACTCGGTTACAGGCGGTAACGGATCTGCTTCATCCATCTCACGGAGCAGTCGGAACAGGGCTCGCGCGGAAGACGGTGGCTTGTTGCGGCTTGCTTCCCGTGCAGTATTTCGAATCAATTGACGAATGGCCTGGGTATCGGTGTCGTTTCGCTGCTGCATCAGGTCGCCAACTGCAGGGTCTCCGGAATCCAGCAGGAAGTCGCGCCAGGCTTCTGCCCGGTGTTGCCGGCCTGTGAGTGCCCTGGCTTCCGTATCGAACCCTTCGATGGCCTGGAATATTGGCTCTGGGTCAATGCGCCTCAACAGCTTCGCCGCGTATTGCATCTGGCGTTTGCGTGCCACGTGGGGGCGAATCTGCCGTGCATCCATGATGGCATCCCTGACATCGTCGTCCAGCGGGATGCGTCTAAGCCTGGCCGGGCTGATTTTCATCAGTTCAAGCGCCAGGGACTTCAACTCCAGTGCGTCACGGCGCCGTTGGCTTTTGCTGACTGGCGCGTCTTCTTCGGGTAGGGTTTCCTTGCCTTTCATTGTTGTCTCTCAAGAAACAGCTAGCTGTTAAGGGGTAGTAATAGATGTCTGATCATTCCATGGTAACGCAGCCTCCGTTGAACCGCGAAGCCGAACTCGATTACCTGGAGGTCCACGTGGCCGAAGCGCTGGCATTGGCTCGCAAGGCCGGAGCTACTGATGCGGAAGTTTCAGCTCATACCAGCCAGGGGCTGTCGGTGGGTGTGCGTCTGGGCGACGTCGAGACGGTTGAGCATATGCAGGACCGGGGGATATCGGTAACGGTGTTCATGGGCAAGCACAAGGGCCACGCAAACAGTGCCGACCTGCGCCGTGAGTCCATCGCCTCCTGTGTGGGGCATGCAATCGATATTGCGCGCTTTACCCAGGAGGATTCGGCCAATGGCCTGGCAGACGCGGCACTACTGGCCACCGAGTTTCCGGACCTTGACCTGTGGCACCCGGCTGTCGTCGATGCCTCTGTTGCCATCGAGCGCGCGCTTGAATGCGAGGCGGCGGGGCGCCGCGATGCGGGAATCAGCAACTCTGAAGGGGCCTCGTTTAATGCCGGGTTGGGGTTGGCCGTATACGGCACTTCCAATGGTTTCCTGGGCCGCGGTGGCGGCACCCGCTACAACCAGTCCTGTGTTCTGCTGGCGGGCGAGGGGGACGGCATGCAGCGGGACTACAGTTGGGATGGCCGCCGCAGTCTTGATGATCTTGAAGCGCCCGAAATTACCGGCAGTGAAGCGGCCAGGCGCACGTTGAGCCGGCTGGGTGCAAAGCAACTGCCCACCGGCGAAATGCCAGTCGTCTTTGCTCCGGAAGTGGCCCAGAGTCTGGTCGGGCACCTGGTCGGGGCTATTTCAGGTTCTGCGCTCTATCGCAACGCGTCTTTTTTGAAAGACAAAGCGGGTGAAACCCTGTTCCCGGAATGGCTCAATATCAGTGAACGCCCCCACTTGTCGCGTGGCTCCTCGAGCAGTTCGTTCGACGGCGACGGCGTTGCGACCCGGGCCCGTTCTATCATTGATTCCGGAGTTCTGATGGCCTATGTCCTGTCCACCTATTCTGCACGTCGCCTGGGTCTGGAAACGACCGGGAATGCCGGCGGTGTGCGCAACCTATTGCTGGCTCCTGGTGGGGAAGGCGCTGAAGATCCGCTTGCCTTAATGCAGGACGGATTCTATGTGACCGAGGTGATGGGGCAGGGCGTGAGCCTGGTGACCGGTGACTATTCCAGGGGTGCCGCGGGATTCCTGGTCGAACAGGGTAAGATCACTACTCCAATTGAAGGCGTGACCATCGCGGGTAGTTTGAGAGATATGTTTAGCAACGTGGTGGCGGTAGGAAGCGACATTGACACCCGCGGGAATATTCACTGCGGCTCGGTACTGATCAGTTCAATGATGGTCGCCGGCACTTGAGTATTTTCAAACTCTTTCGCATCGTTCTTCTTTTGAGCGTGTTCTTCGTCATCGTAATCAGTTCGTGGATGACGGAGAGACGAATGGCTGCGTGGGAACGCCCCATATTGGTGGCGGTCTACCCGATTGCTGCGGACGACGATCCGGCCAGCCTGAGAGCCGCGGAGGAGACTGATGGGGCTGATTTCGAAGCCGTCAATCAATTCATGGACCGGGAGGCTGCGCCTTATGGTTTTTCTGTGAAACCAGCGTTCCGTTTCCTGGTCGCCGAGCCCGGTACTGAGCTTCCTCCAGCGGTGCCCGGACAGTTCGCGCCGCTGACGATCGCCTGGTGGAGTCTGAAAATGCGCTGGTGGGCCTGGATGCAGGATTTCAACGACGACCTGGTCACGCCGGACGTGCAAATGTTCGTGCTTTATCATGCTGCCAGCGAGGAAACTGAAATCGGTATTTCGGTCGGAATGCGAAAAGGGCGCTACGGACTGGTCAAGGCCTATGCCGGCGAAGCGTCCAGGCAGGCCAAGCTGATTGTTTTCACGCATGAGATGCTGCATGTTCTGGGCGCTACGGATAAGTATGTGCTAACGACCGGCGAACCCATTTTTCCTGAAGGTTATGCTGATCCGGATAAGCGCCCGCTGCTTCCACAGCAGCGGGCCGAGATTATGGGAGGGCGGATTCCGGTGACCTCCTTCTCTTCCGTCATGCCATCGTCACTCAAGCAATGTAAGATTGGCCGTCAGACGGCGGAAGAAATCGGTTTTTACGCCCGGTTGCATGATTGATGGGGATTCGATTCACAGTTGTATGACCGGTATCAAATTTAGCCAGTTCGTGCCTTGAGATATTTGGTTTTGATGGTATCCTTGCGCGCGTCTACCTACTTACTTACCCTATGAAGGAAAATGAAGATGCGCAAAATTCTGGTCGCAGGAAATTGGAAAATGCATGGTTCACAAGCCATGGTTCAGGAGTTGCTGGAAGGTCTTTTAGAGGGTACGAAGGAAGCGAGTAATGTGGATATGGCCGTATTCCCGCCATTTCCTTACCTGGCTCAAGCGTGCTCACTGCTTGATGGTAGCGACATTGCCTGGGGCGCACAGTATATGAACCCGGTGGCGCAGGGTGCTCACACGGGTGAGGTTTCTGCCGGCATGCTGCTGGATTTCGGTTGCCGTTATGTGCTGGCGGGCCATTCCGAACGACGTAGCATATACGGTGAAAGTGATGCCGATGTAGCGGAGCAGTTCGAGGCTGCGCTTGCGGCGGGTCTGGTGCCCGTGCTTTGTGTCGGTGAAACCCTGGAAGAACGCGAAAGTGGCTCTACTGAAGCCGTGGTCGAACGTCAGTTGGACGCGGTACTGAACCGCTGCGGCGTTAGTGGATTCAAACAAGCGGTGGTTGCCTATGAGCCGGTTTGGGCTATTGGCACAGGCAAGACAGCCTCACCGGAGCAGGCACAGGATGTTCATGCGTTTATACGTGACAAATTTGCTTCACAGGATGATATAATCGCCGGTCAACTACGTATTTTGTACGGCGGCAGTGTGAATGGATCCAATGCCGCCGATTTATTTGCCCGGGAAGATATCGATGGCGGGCTGGTGGGCGGAGCCTCTTTGAAGGTTGGCGATTTCCTCGCTATACGCAACGCCATCGCCTGATCTTCCCCGAGAATCGGACGTATTATGCAAGTATTGAACATTTTTCATGTATTGATCGCGATCGCCCTGGTGGCGTTTGTTTTGATCCAGAAAGGACAGGGAGCAACCGCTGGCGCTGCATTTGGCAGTGGTGCTTCGGGTACCGTGTTTGGTTCACGCGGGGCCGGAAACTTCCTGACCCGTTCAACCTGGGTCCTGGCAGCGCTTTTCTGTTCGATCAGCCTTACCATGGCGGTCATGGTTTCACGAATCATGGACGCGCCTGAGAATGATCTTGGTGTGGTGACCTCTACGCAGGTTGAGCCTGCAGATGAGCAGACCGTGCCGGTTGATGAAGTTTCGGTAAGTTCGGATGACCCCCTCGTCACTGACGTGCCGGCGTTTGAGATCGTTGAAGACGCGATCACAGAAAATGCAGCTGAAGAAGCAGCGGCTGTTGAAGAAGAAGTAGACGGTTCTGGGTCGGGTAGCGACGATAGCTGATCCCGGGTGTAGTGCTAGCCCAAGTGGTGGAATTGGTAGACACGCTATCTTGAGGGGGTAGTGGCGAAAGCCGTGCCGGTTCGAGTCCGGCCTTGGGCACCATTTTTGGATAATAAGAGAGACGAGCATGCTCGCTGAGTATTTTCCGGTTCTTATCTTTCTCGCGGTTTCTGTCGTGTTGGGAATCATACTTCTGGCCACGGGCGGGATACTTGGCGGATTACTTGGGACAATCAAGCCTGACGCCGAGAAGAATTCGCCTTACGAGTGCGGCTTCGAAGCCTTCGAAGACTCCCGCTCCAAGTTCGATGTCCGTTATTACCTCATCGCAATCCTGTTTATCATTTTCGATCTCGAAATCGCCTTTTTTATACCCTGGGCGCTGGTGCTGGACAAGCTCGGCGCTTTTGGTCTGGTCGCGATGACCATCTTTGTCGTTGAACTCATCATCGGGTTCTTCTTTGTCTGGAAGAAAGGAGCTTTGGAATGGGAATGAATAATCCCGTCCCGTTGGACTCGGTCGACGATATTCTTCGCCCGAGCGCTGACGCCAACCCCCTGCTGGATCGCGGCATGGTGACCACTTCGCTGGATGCATTGCTCAACTGGGCCCGCACCGGTTCCATGTGGCCCATGACTTTCGGGCTGGCCTGCTGCGCAGTAGAAATGATGCAGGCCGGGGCCGCCCGCTATGATCTGGACCGGTTTGGGGTGATTTTCAGGCCCAGTCCACGTCAGTCCGACGTAATGATTGTAGCCGGTACCCTGACCAATAAAATGGCGCCGGCGTTCCGCAAGGTCTATGACCAGATGCCCAACCCCAAATGGGTGATTTCGATGGGTTCATGTGCCAATGGCGGTGGCTACTACCACTATGCGTACTCGGTTACGCGCGGCTGTGATCGCGTCGTTCCGGTGGATGTGTACGTCCCCGGTTGCCCCCCGACCGCGGAAGCACTGATCTACGGAATTCTCCAGTTACAGGCGAAAATCCGCCGCGAATCCACGATTGCCAGGTAAGGGCATGCGCCAAACAACAAAAGCGATAGCAGAATTATATACGGGCCGGTTCGGCGACCGGGTCACACCGGGCCAGACCCGCAATGGGATTACAACCCTCGAGGTCAGCGTCGATGCCTGGCTGGAGGTTTGCCGGGCTCTTCGTGACGAAGAGGTGTTCAGTTACGAACAGTTGACCGACCTGTGTGGCGTCGACTACCTGAGTTACGGCCAGTCCGAGTGGGACACCGAAGACGCTTCGACCGAAGGTTTCGGCAGGGCGGTCGAGGGTCTTGGTCCGGGCCGGTTCAACTGGGCGGACCGCCCCGAAGCAGGAGACATCAAACAACGATTCGGCGTGGTCGTACACCTGATTTCCATGAAACACAATACTCGCCTGAGGCTGCGCTGTTATGCGCCCGACGAAGGCATGCCGATCGTTCCCTCGCTGGTTGAAATCTGGAGTTCCTCCAACTGGTACGAACGCGAGGCGTTTGATCTTTTTGGCATCGTTTTCGAAGGCCATCCTGATTTGCGCCGGATCATGACCGACTACGGTTTTACCGGCCATCCGTTCCGCAAAGACTTCCCGCTGATTGGTAATGTTGCGGTGCGTTACGACGAACAGAAAAAGCGCGTCGTTTATGAGCCGGTTGAAATCGAACCCAGGGTGGGTGTGCCGCGGGTCCTGAGAGATGACTCCCGTTACAACACGGACGAACTCGACCAGGCTGCCGACGTTGCTGCTGAAGAAGTGGCGGCGAAGACGTCGAGCGAACAGGAAAACTGAAATGGCTGAAATACGCAATTACACGATGAATTTCGGCCCCCAGCACCCGGCGGCGCACGGTGTGTTGCGGCTGATCCTGGAAATGGACGGCGAAACCGTGGTGCGCGCAGATCCACATGTCGGTTTGCTGCATCGGGCGACTGAAAAACTGGCGGAGAGTAAGCCTTTCAACCAGTCCATTGGTTATCTTGACCGACTCGATTACATGTCGATGATGTGTAATGAGCACGCTTATGTGCGGGCGATTGAGCAGCTGCTGGGCATAGAGCCGCCGCCTCGCGCACAATACATTCGCACGATGTTTGACGAGATCACCCGTTTTTCCAATCACCTGTTGTGGATTGCCTCCTGCGGCATCGATCTGGGTGCAATGACGGTCTTCCTGTACGCATTCCGTGAACGCGAGATGATCATGGATATGTATGAGGCGGTGTCCGGAGCCCGGATGCACGCGGCCTACTACCGCCCGGGTGGCGTTTATCGCGACCTGCCGGACCGGATGGCCCCTTACAAAGAGTCCCGCTGGACTAAAGGCAAAGATCTCAAGCGGCGTAATGAATGGCGCGAAGGTTCACTGCTGGATTTCATCGAAGCATTCGCAAAAGACGTCCCGGGTAAAATTGACGAGTACGAAACTCTGCTGACCAACAACCGTATCTGGAAACAGCGCACCGTTGGAATTGGTGTTGTTTCGCCGGAGAAGGCACTTCAGTTGGGATGCACTGGCGTGATGCTGCGCGGTTCCGGGATCGAATGGGACCTGCGCAAAAAGCAGCCCTACGCCATGTACGATCAGGTTGATTTCGACATACCTGTGGGTGTCGGTGGCGACTGCTACGACCGTTACCTGGTTCGGGTGGAGGAATTACGCCAGTCAGCCAGAATTATTCTGCAGTGTGTAGATTGGCTGAAACAGAACCCGGGCCACGTCATGCTGAAGAATTTCAAGGTCATCCCTCCCACCCGGGAAGAAATGAAGGATGACATGGAAGCACTGATCCACCACTTCAAGTTATTTACCGAAGGCTATTGTGTGCCCGAGGGGGAAACTTACGCAGCGGTTGAAGCACCCAAGGGTGAATTCGGCTGCTACCTTGTTTCCGACGGTGCCAACAAGCCCTTCAGGGCGCATTTTCGTGCCCCTGGGTTTGCCCATCTTTCCGGTATTAATGAAATGTCCAGGGGGCATATGCTCGCCGATACGGTCGCCATTATCAGTACCCTGGACCTGGTGTTCGGAGAAATAGATCGCTGACATGCTTACAGATAAAACACGTAAAACAATCGATCATTGGGTTGCCAAATTTCCAGCGGACAAGAAGCGCTCGGCGCTGATTCAGTCCCTGATGGCGGCCCAGGACCAAAACGGCGGCTGGATCAGCCGTGAACTGACCGAAGCTGTGGCTGAATATCTCGAATTGCCACCGGTGTGGGCGCATGAAGTCGTCTCGTTCTACTCGATGTTTTTCTCGGAGCCGGTCGGACGCCACAAGGTCAATATATGCACCAATATTTCCTGTTGGCTCAATGGGGCCGAGGACATGGTGGCGCACGCGGAGAAAAAACTGGGTGTGAAACTGGGCGGAACAACAGAAGATGGCCGCATCACGCTGGTCAGGGAAGAGGAGTGCATGGCGGGTTGCTGTGGCGCACCGATGGCTGTTGTGGACGGGCATTATCACGAGAAGCTCGATTTCAAGAAACTGGAAGCCATCCTGGACGGGTTGGAGTAGAACGACATGGCCGAACACAACGTCGTATTCACCACGCAACACGCGGACCAGCCCTGGTCCATGGATACCTATCTGTCTGTCGATGGCTACAAAGCCTGGCAGAAGATCCTCGAAGAAAAAACCGCGCCGGAAGACATCATTGATGTGATCAAGGCATCCGCGCTGCGGGGACGCGGCGGAGCCGGTTTTCCCACCGGACTGAAGTGGAGTTTTATGCCACGTTCTGCGCCGGTGCAAAAATACATACTGTGCAACTCTGATGAATCTGAGCCGGGTACTTGCCACGACCGGGATATCCTGCGTTTCAATCCTCATGCAGTGATTGAGGGCATGGCTATTGCCGGTTACGCGATGGGCGCAACGGTTGGCTATAACTACCTGCGTGGTGAGTTTCACCATGAGCCTTTCGAACACTTCGAGCAGGCGCTCAAAGATGCCTACGAAGCGGGCCTTCTGGGTGAGAACATCAAGGGTTCGGGCATCGACTTGGATATCTACGGCGTCCTGGGCGCGGGTGCGTACATTTGCGGTGAAGAAACGGCCTTGATGGAATCGCTGGAAGGCAAGAAAGGTCAGCCCCGGTTCAAGCCTCCGTTCCCCGCAAATTTCGGTTTGTACGGCAAGCCAAGCACGATTAACAATACCGAGACCCTGGCCTCAGTTCCGGCCATCATGCGCAACGGCGCAGATTGGTTCCTGAACATCGGTAAACCCAATAATGGCGGGCCGAAATGCTTTTCCGTGTCGGGGCATGTTGCCAAACCAGGTAACTATGAAATCCCACTGGGAACCCCGTTTTCTGAATTGCTTGAGATGGCGGGCGGGGTGCGCGAAGGCCGGCAGTTGAAGGCCGTTATTCCGGGTGGTTCTTCCATGCCGGTGTTGCCTGCTGAAATCATGATGTCCTGTGATATGGATTTCGATTCACTCAGCAAACTGGGGTCCGGATTGGGTTCCGGCGCGGTCATCGTGATGGATGACACCACCTGTATGGTCAAGGTCTGCGCCCGAATTTCCCAGTTTTACCACATGGAATCCTGCGGTCAGTGCACACCTTGCCGGGAAGGCACCGGTTGGATGCATCGCATGCTCAAAAGGATCGTCGCCGGCGAAGGCCGCGATGGCGACCTGGAGTTGCTGCGCTCGGCGGCCGGTCAAATCGAAGGTCATACCATTTGCGCCTTTGGCGAGGCGGCGGCCTGGCCGGTCCAGGGCTTACTGCGGCACTACTGGGATGAGTTTGAATACTACGTAGAACACGGCCGCTCCATGGTCGAAGACCAAAAGGGGCAGGCTGCATGAGTGTTGAAATGGAACAGCCCGTGGATATGGTAAACATTGAGGTGAACGGTGTTGCCCTTGAGGCCCCGAAGGGCTCGATGATTATCGAGGCGACCGACAAGGTCGGGATCGAGATTCCCCGTTTTTGCTATCACCCGAAGCTCAGTATTTCTGCCAGTTGCCGAATGTGCCTGGTCGACGTGGAGAAAATGCCCAAGCCGGTACCGGCCTGTGCTACTCCTGTAATGGAAGGAATGAAGGTTTATACCGAGTCGCGCCGCGCGATGGATGCGCAGCATGGTGTGATGGAGTTTCTGCTGATCAACCACCCGCTGGACTGTCCGATTTGCGACCAGGGCGGTGAGTGCGAATTGCAGGATCAGGCCATGGGTTACGGCCGTTCCGTTTCCCGCTTTACCGAACGTAAACGTGTCGTCAAGGACAAGGACGTGGGTCCTTTGGTTCAGACGGAAATGACCCGCTGCATCCACTGCACACGCTGCGTACGCTTTCTCGAGGAGATTGCCGGCACCACCGAGATGGGTGGCTCCGGACGTGGTGATCGCCTGGAAATCGGTACTTGCGTGCAAAACAGCATCAACTCGGAGTTGTCGGGCAACATCATCGACGTATGCCCGGTGGGCGCACTGACCAATAAGCCTTTCCGTTTTGCGGCACGCGCCTGGGAGTTGATGGCGAAGCCCGCAATTGCTGCTCACGATGGCGTAGGGTCACATGTTTATCACCATATCCGTCGAGGCCAGGTTTTGCGCACCGTTCCACGCGAAAATGAAGCGACAAATGAAACCTGGCTGAGTGACCGTGACCGCTACAGCCACCTTGGCTTGTACAGTGACGACCGCGTGACCACCCCCCAGGTCAAAGAGAATGGTGAATGGAAAGCCGTCTCCTGGGATGAAGTCACCGAAACGGTTGCCACCATCCTCAAGAACAGCGTCGAGTCAAAAGGAGCGGAACAACTCGGAGTGCTGCTGTCGCCCTCTGCCAGCTCAGAAGAATATTACCTGGCACAGCGCCTGGCTCGGGGTCTGGGGTGCAGCAATATCGATCACCGCCTGCGCGAACAGGATTTCTCTGATGATGCGGCCCGCCCGGCGGCGCCCGTATTCGAGAAGAAAATCGCAGAAATTGAAGCCTGCGATGCCATACTTCTGGTTGGTTGCAACCCACGCGAAGAAGCACCGCTGATTGGCCACCGGGTTCGCCAGGCCACCCGTAAAGGGGCCAGCGTCTCGTTGATCAACCCACTGCACTGGTCTTTCACCTTTAAAACCAGCCTGGACGCCATTGTTGCACCGCAACAGATGGTGTCGGAATTGGCTGCGCTGGCTGCGGCTGTGGAGAAACTCACGGCAACGCCAGCCCCTGCCTACCTGCGTGAAGTGTTAGACAATGCCTCTGCAGTAGAACGGCACGATGAACTTGCGGCCAGCCTGAACGATGCTGACAATGGCCTGGTTATGGTTGGCCAGTTCGCCATGAGCCATTGCGATGCCGCCTGGCTTCGATCCTTGTCCGCCTATATATCAGCGGCCACCGGATCGTCCCTCAACCTGCTGACGCACGGCGGCAATGCCGCAGGCGCCTGGCTGGCGGGTGCAGTTCCTCACCGTGGTGCGGGTGCGGCAGAGTCTGCAGCGGGAATGAACGTTGCTGAAATGCTGGAGCAACCCCGGAGTTGTTACCTGGTATGGGGGCTCGAGCCTGACCTGGACATAGACAATCCCGCACGCGCCATGAGTGCATTGCGCCAGGCCGACAAAGTGATTTCAGTCGCCACTCATGTTTCAGACAGCTTACGTGAGGTTTCCGATGTGCTCCTGCCGCTTGCGCCGCTGGCCGAGTCGGAAGGCAGCCTGGTTAACCTGGATGGAACTCACTTGCCTTTCAAAGCTGCCGGCAAAGCCAGCGGTGAAGCCAGGTCGGGTTGGAAAATTCTACGGAAGCTGGGCAGTGAAATGAACCTGGACGGCTTCCAGCAAGTCACCGTCGAAGAAGTCTTTGGTGAATTGCATGCTGAGCTCGGTTCGGTAACAGCTGTCGCCCAGGCCGGGCCGGAACTTAAAGCCGTTACCGTCGCCGAGGGCCTGTTCCGGATTGGAGAAGTGCCGATGTACTCGGCCGATGCACTTTGCAGACACTCCGAACCACTGCAGGAGACTGCGCAGGCCCGGGGCACATACCTGGGTCTCAACCCTGAGGACGCAGACCGCATTGGTCTGGCTAATGGTGCACGGGCACGGGTCGGTCAGGACGGCCAACAGATCGAAGTCGATGTGAAAGTTGACGACAGTGTGCCGGCCGGTGGCGCCATGTTGCGAAGCGCAACTACCATCGCACGTGAACTCGGACATGCGGTTGCCACTGTAACCGTGGAGGTGGCCTGATGCCTGAAACCTGGCTAGATCAGTTGCTGTACATGGTCATCCTGTTGCTGAAGATCATAGCAATCGTGGTGCCGTTGATCCTGGCAGTCGCCTACTACACCTACTTCGAAAGAAAGGTGATCGGCTACATGCAGATACGCAGAGGGCCTAACCGTATTGGCCCACTGGGGTTGGCGCAACCGTTTGCGGATGTCTTCAAGCTCTTGCTGAAAGAGATCGTACTGCCGGCGAACTCGAACAAGTTCCTGTTCCTGCTGGCACCGATATTGTCGCTGGCCCCGGCGTTTGCAGCCTGGGCGGTTGTTCCTTTTGACGACTGGATGGTCCTGGCGAACATAGATGCAGGTCTGCTGTACATTCTGGCGATGTCGTCGCTGGGCGTTTACGGCATGATCATCGCGGGTTGGGCGTCGAACTCCAAATATGCATTTCTGGGTGCACTGCGCTCCACCGCCCAGATGGTTTCCTACGAAATCTCAATGGGTTTTGCCTTGATCGGTGTGTTAATCCTGGCAGGTAGTCTTAACCTCAGCGAGATCGTACTGGCTCAGCAGGGCGGCGTGTTGGATTGGTTCTGGCTGCCCCTGTTACCGTTGTTCATCGTCTATATCATTTCCGGACTGGCGGAAACCAACCGCGCTCCTTTTGATGTCGCCGAGGGTGAATCGGAGATCGTAGCGGGTTTCCACGTTGAGTACGCCGGTTCCGGTTTCGCCATATTTTTCCTGGCGGAATACGCCAACATGATTTTGATATCTGCGCTGACCGCGTTGATGTTTACGGGTGGGTGGCTTTCGCCCTTCGAGGGTATCCCGGTGCTCGGTGACACGTTCCTGGGTGAGGGCAGCATTTTCTGGTTCCTCGGCAAGACCGTTGTGTTCATGTTCATTTTCCTGTGGGTACGCGCTACGTTCCCGCGTTATCGATACGATCAGATCATGCGCCTGGGTTGGAAAGTCCTGATTCCGATTACTATTTTCTGGGTAATGATCACGGCCGTTATATCCGTGTTTGGCCTGGTCGTGAGGGGTAGCTGAAGATGAATGCAATTACCCGTTATTTGAAAAGTCTGCTGTTGATCGAACTGGGCCAGGGCCTGATGGTCACGCTGAGGTACTTCTTCAGGCCCAAATTCACCATCAACTATCCGGAAGAGAAGACGCCTAAGTCCAATCGTTTCCGCGGGCTGCACGCACTCAGGCGCTACCCCAATGGTGAAGAGCGTTGCATCGCTTGCAAGCTTTGCGAGGCGGTTTGTCCTGCACTGGCGATCACCATCGATTCCACCCAGAGAGAAGATGGCACGCGGCGCACGACACGTTATGACATTGATCTTTTCAAATGTATTTATTGTGGCTTCTGCGAAGAATCGTGTCCGGTTGACTCGATCGTGGAAACCGATGTCCTCGAATATCACTTCGAAAATCGTGGCGAGAACATCATGACCAAGGAAAAACTGCTGGCCATTGGCGATCGCTATGAAGAAAGCATTGCCGAGAATCGCCGGCAGGACGCAGCTTACCGCTGAGCGGAGCAGAACACATGCCGATTTATGAAATAGTCTTTTATGCCTTTTCCCTGGTGATGCTTGCCGGGGCCGTGATGGTGATCAGCGTGCGCAACCCGGTCTACGCCGCACTCAGCCTGGTGCTGACGTTTTTTAGTGCTTCGGCGCTTTGGATGTTGCTGGAAGTCGAGTTCCTGGCCATTATTTTGATCCTCGTCTATGTCGGGGCGGTGATGGTGCTGTTCCTGTTCGTCGTGATGATGCTCGACGTTGATGTGGCGCCATTGAAAGAAGGCTTTGTCCGTTACCTGCCGGCAGGTTTGGTGGTCGCGGTACTGATGGCGGCTGAACTGCTGGCGGTGCTGTGGTCGAAGGGTCGTTTCGAGGCGGGCGCTTATCCACTTCCTGCTCCCCATCCAGAGGGTTATAGCAATACCAAGGCAGTCGGAGAATTGCTGTATACCAACTATTTGCTGGCTTTTGAAGTGGCAGGCGTCGTACTACTGGTGGCGATCATCGCCGCAGTTGCGCTGACATTGCGCCAGCGGCCCGGCGGCCACCGCCAGAATCCATCATTACAGGTCAGGGTCCGGCGTGACGAGCGTGTCCGCCTGGTGAAAATGGATCCGGAACCCAGGCAGGGGAGTTGAGGAAAATACCATGCTGACACTCACACATTTCCTGACGCTCAGTGCACTGCTGTTCAGCCTCAGCGTCACCGGTATATTTCTGAACCGGAAAAACGTCATCATCCTGCTGATGTGCATCGAGCTGATGCTGCTGGCAGTGAACATGAACTTTGTCGCTTTTTCACGCTTCCTGGGCAACCTGGATGGGCAGGTGTTTGTATTCTTCATCCTGACCGTGGCGGCTGCAGAGGCTGCGATTGGGCTGGCGATCCTGGTGGTGCTGTTTCGCAACCGCCAGACGATCAATGTGGCCGAACTGGACGATCTGAAGGGCTGATATGTCTTTGAAAACGATTTTGTTGTTGATACCCCTGCTGCCATTGGCAGCGGCCGCCATTGCGGGTTTGTTCAGAAACCAGGTGGGTAGGGCAGGGTCGCACTGGATAGCTATTCTGGGTGTCGGCGCTTCGTTCTTCCTGTCAGCCTGGGTGCTGTACATGCAGGTTTTCGACAACCTGGGACCGCAGAATCTGAGCATTTATACATGGATGATCTCTGATGGAATCCACTTCGAAGTGGGTTTCCTGATTGACCACCTGAGCACTCTGATGATGACCGTCGTCACCTTTGTGTCGCTGATGGTTCATATCTACACGATTGGTTACATGGCTGACGATCCGGGCTATCAGCGGTTTTTCAGTTACATTGCTTTATTCACCTTTTCGATGCTGATGCTGGTGATGGCCAACAATTTCCTGCAACTGTTTTTCGGTTGGGAAGCAGTAGGCCTGGTGTCGTATCTGTTGATCGGTTTTTGGTTCAATCGTGAGTCAGCGATTGCGGCCGGCCTTAAAGCCTTCCTGGTAAACCGGGTCGGTGACTTTGGTTTTCTGCTGGGAATAGCCGGTGTCTTGTACTGTTTTGGAACGCTGGATTACTCCGAAGTATTCGGCCAGGCCGGCAGTGTTACAGGCAAGACAGTGATGTTGATTCCGGGTATCGAGTGGCAGTGGATTACGGTTATTTGTGTCTGTCTGTTCATTGGCGCAATGGGCAAGTCTGCGCAGGCACCGTTGCATGTGTGGTTGCCCGATTCAATGGAAGGCCCGACACCGATTTCCGCCCTGATCCACGCGGCTACCATGGTTACCGCCGGCATCTTCATGGTGGCCAGGATGTCGCCGTTGTTCGAGTTGAGCGATGCGGCCCTGAGCTTCGTCATGCTGATTGGCGCGGTGACTGCGTTCAGCATGGGACTGGTCGGTCTTGTGCAGAATGACATCAAGCGTGTGATCGCTTATTCAACCCTGTCACAACTCGGCTATATGACCGTTGCGCTGGGCGTTTCAGCTTATTCAGCAGCCATCTTTCACCTGATGACACACGCATTTTTCAAGGCGCTGCTGTTTCTCGCTGCGGGTTCGGTGATCATCGCCCTGCATCACCAGCAGGACATGCGTTATATGGGCGGCCTGCGGAAACAGATGCCAATTACCTGGATTACGGCCTGGATCGGCACGCTGGCGCTGATTGGATTCCCGTTTATGTCCGGTTTTTATTCAAAGGATGGAATCATCGAAGCGGTCCATGCTTCCAGCCGGTTCGGCTCGGACTTCGCCTACTGGGCGGTGCTGCTGGGTGTGCTGATCACCTCCTTCTACAGCTTCCGTCTGTTGTACCTGACTTTCCATGGCGCCCCACGATACCGGATCGACGTTGGAGCCGGGGATCATCCGGCGGATGGCGTGTTGGCGCACGAACCGCATGAGTCGCCCCTGGTGGTCACCATTCCATTGATCCTGCTGGCGATACCCTCCGCGGTCATTGGCTACATGACCATCAAACCAATCCTGTTTGGCGGCTGGTTGTCTGATGCGATAGTCGTACTGCCTCAGAACGATACCGTGGCTGCCGTTGGCGAGCACTTTCATGGTCCGGTCGGCATGGCCACGCACGCATTGCAGACAGCACCTTTCTGGTTGATGATCACCGGTTTTGTGCTGGCGACCGTTATCTACATGTTCCGACCGGCGGTTGCAGAACAGTTGCAGCAGAGAATGCCAAGGCTGCATCGGCTGCTGGAAAATAAATTCTTTATCGATGAGTTGTATCAGAAGGTATTCGTGAGCAAGACAATTGCGATTGGCAATGGCTTGTGGAAGAAAGCGGATGCCGGACTGATTGATGGTGTGCTGGTCAATGGATCTGCCCGCCTGGTGGGTAACCTCGCCGCCAGGGTTCGCCTTTGGCAAAGTGGATACCTGTTCCAATATGCTTTTGCGATGATTATCGGCCTTATCGGCATGATCGCAATCTGGGTGATGTGGAAGTAGAGGGGCGAATAGAAAAATGGCATCAAACTGGCCCATCCTTAGTTTACTGATCTGGCTGCCGATACTCGGCGGGCTGGCCGTTATCGCTGTTGGTGACAACCGCGCCCAAATGGCACGCTTGTTGGCACTGGTGATCTCCGCGGTAACCTTCGTCCTGAGTATTTTGTTGTTCACAGGGTTCGATAGTGCAACGGCAGCTATGCAATTCACCGAGTTCAAGCCGTGGATTGAGACTTTCAGTGTTCATTACAGCCTGGGTGTTGACGGGTTTTCGGTTCCGCTCATCCTGCTGACAGCATTTTTCGGAGTTTTGGTCGTGATTGCCGGCTGGGAGTCTATCCAGGTCAAGGTCAACCAGTACATGGCTGCTTTCCTGATCATGGAAGGCCTGATGATCGGTGTGTTTTCAGCACTGGATGCATTGCTGTTCTACGCGTTTTTCGAGGCCATGCTGATTCCGATGTTCCTGGTGATTGGCATGTGGGGTGGCCCGCGCCGCGTCTATGCCACCATCAAGTTTTTCCTGTACACGTTTCTCGGCTCGGTCTTCATGCTGATTGGCCTGATCTATCTCTATACCCAGTCTGGCAGCTGGTCGATCCTCGAGTGGCACCAGTTTCCGCTTGAGCTGGGTGTGCAGAAATGGCTGTTCCTGGGTTTCCTGGCCGCATTCTCCGTGAAAATTCCGATGTGGCCGGTACACACATGGTTGCCGGACGCGCACGTCGAAGCACCCACTGGTGGCTCGGTGATACTGGCCGCCATCATGTTGAAAATTGGTGGTTATGGTTTCATTCGCTTCAGCCTGCCAATCACGCCGGATGCATCCGCTGCACTGGACTGGCTGATCATCAGCCTGTCGCTGATAGCCGTGGTGTATATCGGCTTCGTTGCGCTGGTTCAGGAAGATATGAAGAAGCTTATTGCCTATTCTTCGATCTCGCACATGGGTTTCGTTACGCTGGGCATGTTTATCGCATTCGGCGTTTTCCAGAATACTGAAAGTGGCAGGGGAGCGGCACTGGGTGTTGAAGGCGCCATGGTGCAGATGATTTCACATGGCTTTGTATCCGGTGCGCTGTTCCTGTGCGTTGGTGTGCTCTACGACCGTTTGCACAGCCGAATGATTGCCGACTACGGCGGTGTGGCCAATACCATGCCCTGGTTTGCTGCCCTGGCCGTTTTGTTTTTCATGGCCAACGCGGGCTTGCCGGGCACCAGCGGATTTGTTGGCGAGTTCATGGTCATCCTGGCGGCCTTCCAGGCTAATTTCTGGTACGCCTTCCTGGCCGCTTTGAGCCTGATCCTCGGCGCTGCTTACAGCCTGTGGCTGGTCAAGCGGGTGATCTTCGGCGAGGTGGCCAATAACCAGGTCGCCCAACTGAAAGACATCAATGCCAGGGAGGCCCTGGTTCTTGGGACCCTGGCGGTGGCTGTATTGCTGGTCGGCCTGTGGCCCGAGCCACTGGTCAACCTGATGCATGCATCGGTCGAACAGTTGCTGCAACACATCCAGCAACCCAAGTTTTCAGTAGCCGGTATCTGAGGGACTCGTTGATATGAATACTACGAACATGTTGCTGGCTACCCCGGAACTCTGGGTGCTGACGATGGCCTGCGTGATCCTGATCGTTGACCTGTTCCTCAGTAAAGAACGGCGAGGCATCATTCACGGACTGGCGATGCTCACCCTGATTTTTGCTGCGATTATCACATTGCGGGGTAACTTCATTGGCGATAGCGCAAGCGCTGAGCTGGCCTTCAACGGGTCTTATATCCGTGATTCGATGGGTGACGTGCTGAAACTCTTCAGTTTTCTCGTAATGGGGCTGGTCTACATCTACGCTAAGTTTTGCCTGCGCGAATTCCGCATGTTCCGGGCTGATTTTTATACCTTGTCGCTGTTTGCACTGCTCGGCACTATGCTGCTCATTTCAGCCAACAGCCTGGTCATGGTGTACCTCGGACTTGAACTGGTGTCCCTCTCTTCTTATGCCCTGGTCGCCTATGATCGCGACTCCCGGCTGGCTTCAGAGGCGGCAATGAAGTACTTCGTTCTGGGTTCGATGGCTTCCGGAATGCTGCTATACGGTATGTCGATGATTTACGGCGCTACCGGCACGCTGGATCTCTACCAGGTGTCAGAAGCTATTCAGTCGATGAACAGCGACGATCCGCTACTGGTATTCGGACTGGTGTTCCTCGTGGTTGGGCTGGCGTTCAAGCTTGGCGTTGTACCGTTCCACATGTGGATTCCGGATGTATACCAGGGAGCGCCGGTCGCCACTACACTCTTTATTGCTTCGGTTCCGAAAATGGCAGCATTTGCGATGGCATTCCGTCTGTTGCAAACCGGCATGGGTGAAATGCATACCGATTGGTCGCAGATGCTCAGTGTGCTGGCTGTGTTGTCTATTGCTCTGGGTAACCTGGCAGCCATTGCGCAGACAAACATCAAACGTATGCTGGCCTACTCGACTATTTCGCACATGGGGTTTGTACTGCTGGGTCTGCTGCCTGGTACGGCATCCGGTTATGGCGCGGGCATGTTTTACATCATCGTTTACTCACTGATGTCGGCGGCTGGTTTCGGTATGGTTATCCTGCTTTCAGCCCGGGGCGTGGAGGCTGAGAAGCTGGATGACTTCAAGGGTCTGAATCAACGTAACAGCTGGTACGCAGCCGTGATGGCGATGGTCATGTTTTCGATGGCGGGCGTTCCCGTTTTCGTCGGCTTTTTTGCCAAGTGGCTCGTGATCAAGTCCGCAATCGATGCCGGCCTGATGTGGTTGGCCATTGTCGCGGTTCTGTTTTCAGTCGTTGGCGCTTTTTATTACCTTAGGGTTGTTAAGCTGATGTACTTCGATGAGCCGGTAACCGAGTCGCGAATCGATGCACCGGTGGATTTCCGGGCAGCCATTTCGCTAAATGGTATAATGATGCTTGGGCTGGGGATATTCTCCAGTTCCCTGATTGCAGTCTGCATGGCCTCATTCGGGGGTTGAATTAGTTACGGGGAGCCTATATCATCCCCCACTTGCTGATGCGGGGTGGAGCAGTCTGGCAGCTCGTCGGGCTCATAACCCGAAGGTCGCAGGTTCGAATCCTGCCCCCGCTACCAGGTTCTAGTTAAAAGGCCCCAGCAGGGGCCTTTTTATTGGGTATTTACGATGGGGGCCGACGAGCCCTTTTTTTGTGTCCGGTTGAATGTACCGTGGCCAAAATACGGAGAAAAGATTGAGATCTGTCAAGTTGACTCATTTGATACAGCCTTTGGTCGAAGACCTGGGCTACGAATTCGTCGGCCTTGAACATGGCAGTAACCCGAAAAACCCGGTGCTGGTCATTTATATGGACAAGCAGAGTGGTATCGCCGTCGAAGATTGCGAACGGGTCAGCCGTGAAGTAGCGGCATTGCTGGACGTGGAAGATCCGATCCCAGGACACTACAACCTGGAAATTTCATCACCCGGCCTTGACCGGCCGTTATTCACCCTGGAGCAGTTCGACCAGTTCAGCGGTGAACAAGCAAGGATAACCCTGTATGCCCCGCAGGACGGACGCAGAAAGTTTAAGGGTGAAATTCTGGGCACTGATGGTGATCAGGTGAAACTGAACCAGGACGGCCTTGAGGTATTGCTGGAGTTAGGCAATATTACCAAGGCGCGATTGGTTCCCGATTACGACAATCTATTCAATAAGAGAGAAGAAGCAGAATGAGCAAAGAAATCCTGCTGGTAGTGGATGCCGTTTCCAATGAAAAAGGCGTCAGCAAAGACGTTATTTTCGAAGCACTGGAAGCAGCGCTGGCCTCGGCCGGGCGCAAGCTCAGTGAAGAGGAACGGGACGTCCGTGTAGCTATAGATCGTACCACTGGTGAATACGAGACATTCCGCCGTTGGGAGGTCATCGAAGACGACGCCGAGATGGAATTCGAGGATGCACAGTTTTTCCTGGCTGCAGCCCTGGAGATTGACCCGGAAGTAGAAGTTGGCGGGTTTATCGAGGAGCCGATGGAAAACGCGGGATTCGGCAGAATTGCTGCGCAAACAGCCAAGCAGGTAATTGTTCAACGTGTTCGCGAAGCCGAACGCGCCCAGGTTGTCGAAGAATACGAAAGTCGCGCTGGCGAGTTGATCAATGGCATTGTCAAGCGGGTCGAACGAGGAAATGTTTACCTCGATCTTGGCGGCAATGCAGAAGCCTTCATCTCTCAACGCAACATGGTGCCCGGCGAATCCGTCCGCCCGGGTGACCGCCTTCGCGCGTACCTGTATGAGGTCAAGCCCGAACCCCGTGGACCGCAGCTGTTTGCCAGCCGGACCATTGTCGAGTTTCTGGTTGCCCTGTTCGAACTGGAAGTCCCGGAAATCGGCCAGGACCTGTTATCCATTATGGGTGGGGCCCGTGACCCGGGTAGACGTGCCAAGATCGCGGTACGATCCAATGACAAGCGAACAGACCCTATCGGCGCCTGCGTCGGTATGCGTGGTTCCCGCGTTCAGGCGGTATCCAACGAACTGGCCGGTGAGCGCATCGATATCATCCTGTGGGATGACAACCCCGCACAGTTCGTCATCAACGCAATGGCTCCAGCTGAGGTTGCTGGCATCGTGGTTGATGAAGAAAACAAATCCATGGATATCGCCGTGGAAGAATCCAACCTGTCACAGGCGATCGGCCGTGGCGGCCAGAACGTTCGCCTGGCCAGCGAGTTAAGCGGTTGGGATCTCAATGTGCTGACCGTCGAGCAGGCTGAGCAGAAAGGTGAAGACGAAGCGCAAAAGATACTGGACCGCTTTATGAAGCGGCTGGACGTGGGTGAGGACGTTGCGAACATCCTGGTGGCTGAGGGGTTCAGTAACATCGAGGAAGTGGCCTACGTACCGGAATCAGAGCTGCTCGAAGTTGAGGAGTTTGACGAAGAAATGGTCACTGAGATCCGTCGCCGTGCACGCGATGCGCTGTTGACCCAGTTGATCGCCAAGGAAGAGGTTCTGGACGAGAACGCCCCCGAGGACGACCTGATGCAGCTGGAAGGCATGACCGAGCGCCTTGCATTCCGGCTAGCAGAAAAAGGCGTCCGTTCGCAGGAGGACCTGGCGGACCTGGCGACAGACGAATTGATCGAAATTGATGAAATGAATGAAGAGGATGCCGCAGCGCTGATTATGGCGGCGCGTGCGCCCTGGTTTGCCGAAGAAGAATAACCGGCTAATCAGGAACCCGTAGATATTCAGGAGCAAAACATGTCAAAAGTTACCGTTTCACAACTGGCAGACGTATTGGGTGTCGACAGCGACAAGCTGCTGACACAGCTTAACGATGCCGGTATCAAAGCCAGTAATGGCGATGACGCGGTTTCCAACGATGACAAGAAAAAGTTGCTCGCTCATCTGCGCGCAAGTCATGGAAAAGTGGAAAGCGATGCCACGGCACCGCGACAGGTCACCCTCAAACGTAAATCAGTCAGTGAACTGCGGGTTTCCGGTTCCGGTCCACGGGCTGCAACCCGAACCGTCAATGTCGAGGTTCGCAAACGCCGTACCTACGTCAAGCGCGAAGTCATCCAGGAACAAATGGGTACGCCTGATGCTGAACGCGAAGAGGCCAGGAAGTTACTGGAAGAGTCACGCGCCAAGCGGGCTGCTGAAGACGTTTCTGTTCAGAAAGCTGCTGAAGACATTCGGCTGAAGCAGGAAGAAGAAGCCCGTGTGGTGGCGGAAGAACAAGCCCGTGTGAAGGCCGAAGAACAGTCCCGCATAGACGCTGAAGAGAA
>RCNC010000092.1_pt1 | contig 49216 bp, 43 predicted proteins | sample 2041301 | NCBI WGS metagenome assembly RCNC01 (sample SAMN09708231, study PRJNA481090) | Marine sediment metagenome, whole genome shotgun sequencing project. | biome: marine sediment; feature: ocean; material: sediment; isolation source: Sewage treatment plant 13A marine sediment (STP13A) ...
GAAGGCCGGCGTCTTTATGAAATTGCCCTTGAAGCCGGCAGGCTGGGACCCTGCCTGGAAATAGGAAGTTATTGCGGCAAATCCACGATCTATCTGGGAGTGGCCTGCAGGGAAGCCGGCACAATCCTTTTTTCAATAGACCATCACCGGGGATCCGAAGAACAGCAGCCTGGCCAGGAATATTTTGATCCGGAGCTGTTTGATGCGCAAACCGGTTTCGTGGATACTTTCAAAATTTTCAGGAAAACAATAGTAAAAGCCGGTCTTGAAGATACGGTTGTGCCCATGGTCTGTAAATCAGAAGTGGCTGCGCGTTCATGGGCGACTCCAGTCAGTCTTGTTTTCATCGACGGCGGGCATACTTATGAGACCGCTTTTACCGATTACAATTCCTGGGCCGGCCACCTCATTCCCGGTGGCTATCTTCTTATCCATGATATCTTTAAAGACCCTGCAAAGGGCGGTCAGGCCCCCTATCATATTTATAATCTTGCCCTCGCCTCCGGCCTTTTCCAGGAACTTCCCATGACTAAAACCCTTGGAGTGCTAAAACGCCTCAGCTGCGGACATATCCCGGACAGTCTGCCGAACAGTAAAGAATAGACAGGGTTTACCCGGCGTCACTTACGCTATGTCGAGGCACGCAGGATAATCAGGATATGTTATTTTTTAATAGGAAGGAAAAAGAATTTAAGACCATGTCAGTAAAAAAAATTCAAAAAAAATTAAAAGGCAAGATTTGATGGCTTCGTTTTTTTAAAATAAAGAACAATACTCTTTCCAAGGATTGGGTTAAGCAGATAATCTGCAAATTGGGTAATCCCGGGCTTTTTCATTATATCCCAGGTCAAAAACCGGTGATATAAATTCACCGGCGGGCAATCATCCCGTGTCGGACCGACCAGGCATTTTAGCCACCAGTAAGGTGTATGAAGACTGTGGGCAAAATGGCAGTCCCATTTTTCAACGCCTAAGTTTTCAAAAATAGCTATAAGATTTCTCTTTTTATATATGCGGACATGCCCCTGGCTTGCATGGTGATATTCATTAGAAAGAGACCAGCATATGCGCTCAGGCCAGTATCTCGGAACACTGACAACAAGATTAAAGCCGGGTTTTAATACCCGGATGACTTCACGTACAGCGGTTTCATGATCCGGGATGTGCTCCATCACCTCAGAGCAGATAACCAAATCAAAATAATTGTCCTTAAACGGAAGGCACTTTACGTCTGCAACCGAAAGACTCCATATGCCTCCACCGTGTTCTCCCAGTTTGTCATGGAGTTTCAGCCTTTTTTTAGCTTCAGAAACATCATCAAAATTAAGATCAACTCCGACAGCGACTACATTCTTGAACCGGTATGCGGCACAGGTGTGGCGACCTGACCCGCAGCCTATATCTAGGATTCGAAAGCCAGGCTTGATGGAAAGTCTGCTAAAGTCGACTGTGATCACTTATAACCTCTCTGTAGGCTTCAACAGTTTTTTCAGCAGCCCTTTTCCACGTAAAATTTTCCTGCACCCTTTTATAGCCAGCTGTGGCCAAACTTCTGGCCATGCCAGGGTTATCAAGAAGTTCTGTGATAGCTTTTGTAAGTGCGCCAGAGTCGGCAGGAGGAACTACGATTCCTGCATTACCAACTACTTCGGGCAATGCTCCTCCGGTTGTGCTGATAACCGGAACACCGCATGCCATGGCTTCTCCTGCAGGAAGGCCGAATCCTTCATAAACGGAAGGTACAACCGCCAGAGCAGCTTTTGCATATTCTCTAACAAATTGCTGATTATCGATTCGGCCTGTAAATGTAACTGAATTTCCGATTTTAAGCTCCTTAATCAGTTTTACTATACTGCTTTTCTTCTTTGGGCTTCCGATAACAGTCAGCCTGATTCTACGTTTTTTTGATATTTGGGCCACAGCCCGCAGAAGGTAGCTAAGCCCTTTTAAAGGTGTATCAGCGCTGTTTGTGACAATAATACGGTCTTTTTCCCTTGTGAAACCCGGCATGGGGAAAAAAAGATTAGTATCAATACCATTTGGTACAATATTGAATCTATTCCGGGAAATTTTAAAATCCTTGCTTATATCTTCTTTTGCTGATTTGGATACCGTGATAATGCGCAGCAGTCGTCCGGCGACCTGTTTCTGCATTCCTATAAATGAATACCATCGCAGTTGCTTCATTTTATTCCATAAAGATGAAGCTGCTTTAATCTCAATATTTCGGTCCACTGTGATTGGGTGATGAATGGTGGCAATGGTCGGAATCAATTTGCTGATGGCCCAAATGCCATAGGAAAGGCTCTGGTTATCGTGGATGATATCGTATTTATGAAGCTTATTTCTTAAAAAAAGGTATGCCCTGATCCCAAAGGTAAACGGCTCAGGAAAACCCATTGTTGAAACCCCAAGCCATTCTATGAGATTTATGGGGTTGGAAAGCTCCTTTAAAGTGGGAATCCTGAAGGGATCTTTTGGATTATAAAGATCGAGGCACGGAAGTCTGAAAACAGGAATATCGCTGTCAAGCTGTGGGTCGGGAGGGCCTGAAATCACTTCAACAAAATGGCCGAGGTCCTTCAGCGATCTGCTGAGGTTTTTAAGATATACACCCTGGCCGCCGCTATGCGGATTGCTCCTGTAGCTTAACAGACAGATTCTTAAGGGGACATGTTTTTTCATAAGTATAGATCTTGTTGAGTAGTTGATAAAATCTTGACTTGATTATATAGTAATAAAAAGCTACAAAAAACAACAAATTATAACACTTACATTTATACTATGCATTTAAATCTTCCGGACAAAGTTACTTTAATTGAAGTGGGGCCCAGGGACGGTTTCCAATTTGAAACAAAAATAGTCCCAACCTTGCTAAAGGCAGAGATCATTTCCGGCCTCGTGGATGCAGGGTTAAAAGACATCCAGGCAACCTCCTTTGTTCATCCTGATGTGGTGCCACAGATGGCGGATGCTGAAGATTTATTAAAGCGTCTTCCCAAAAGAAATGATGTCCGCTACTCTGCCCTTGTTTTAAATGAAAAAGGAGTTAAGCGCGCGCATCTCTCCGGTTTGCAGCATATAGAAATTTCAATATCGGCCAGCGATACCCACAGCCGGAAAAATGCAGGCATGCCTTTTCAAAAAGCCCTGGAAAAGGGAAAAGATATGATTCGGCTTGCACGGGACTACAACATGGAGATACGCGCAGGCATTCAGTGTGCATTCGGATGTGTTTATGAAGGCAGAATTTCTGAAGAACGTGTGCTTAAAATCGCCAAAGATTTCCTTAAAACGGGAATTCAAACCCTTGCCATATCCGATACCACCGGCATGGCCAATCCTCTTTCAATTCAAAATCTTACAAAAAAATTGATGCCCGAGGTCGCCAATACACCGGTGGTGCTCCATCTGCACGATACCCGTGGCTTGGGACTGGTTAATGTTATGGCTGCGATGGAATGTGGCCTTACACGTTTTGATACAGCCCTGGCAGGCATGGGGGGATGTCCTTTTGTGTCAGAAGCAGCCGGAAATATCGCAACAGAAGATACGGCCTGGCTTATGAAATCATTGAACATTGAAACCGGAGTAGATATTTCAAGGATTGCAAAGTGTTCTCAAAAGCTCGAAAAGTTTTTTGAAAAGAAGTTTCCAGGCAAAATGCATCGTCTGATAAGATAAAAAAGGCTATCAGCCGATTAATTAAAGTTACAAGAAGAATAGGATATCGTTTAAACCATGGGTTGGGATTTTTTTTGTAAAATATTTTGTGTTTCGGTTAGGGAAAGCACTGATCGACGAACTGAGGCAAGGAAGCAGTTTGCCGCTGTCGGGCTTTTAGACCGTGTTGAGTTCTATATCGTTGAAAAAGACAAACATCCTGAAGATATTGAAAGAGGTATCTATGAATCGCATATAAAATGTATTCAAAAAGGGCTCGACGCGGGTGCCCGTCATATTCTGATCTTTGAAGACGATATCCTGTTTGATCGTTTCGACGCAGAAAAATTAAAAACCTGTACCCGGTTTTTAAAATCCAAGAAGGAATGGAAAGTCCTGCTGCTGGGGTGCCTGGTCAATGGTCTTAAACCGACCGAGTCTAAATCGGTGATGAAGGTAAAACATCGCAGCCTGTCGCATGCCTATGCCCTGAACCGGAAATTTGCCAGAGAAATTGTCAGGATCCCATGGCCTGGGTGTGCCTTTGATTGCCTGTTTTGTCCCTATGACGAAGGAGTCTATGCCATCTATCCGTCGATTGCATTTCAAAGCGATTCCCCTTCAGGCAACACCAAGTATCTGAATCTGGAAAGGCGCAGGCGGTTTTTTGGAGGGTTTAAACGCATTCAAAAATTTAACGAGTTTTTTTACCGCTACCGCGCCCTAATCATTGCCGCAAACGCCGCAACTGTTTTGTTTTTGGTGGTCATTGCGGCAGGTTGGCTTTTCTAACAAGGTAGCTGCCCGGTGCCTTAAAAGTAGAGAAAAACTCGGCCCAAAAAATGAATGCGTTCATCAACAGTACAAAACATGAAAGCCAAATTTCTAATTTCAGCGTTCCGTGAACGCTTAACATCTTTTTAAGGAGGTATAGAAAATGAAATCTCGTTGCGATGTCTGCAAATTACACAGCTATGCTGAAAAAAAGCCAGGCTCGCTGGTTGGCAGGCTCTGGCAGTGGCACACCGGATGGTGTCCTGGCTGGAAGGCGTATCAAAAGTCTCTGGCTAAACAAAAGGAATCGTCAGGAGAAAAAAAAGAGTAACTTTGTTCAAGAAAGCTTTATTCATCATTTCTTTTTCTTTAAACAGAAATTTATAAACTCAAAAAGCAACTTGAAGCAGTGGACAATTAGATTCAAAATATTACAAACAATGAAAGAACCAAAATTTAACAAAACAAATATAGCCTTAGCTATATCCAGCGGTCTGTTGCTGACAGGATCTTTTCCCAATGTCAATTTTAACTGGCTTGCCTGGTTTGCTTTTGTACCGTTGTTGATATCCCTGCGAAATCTGTCTTTCAAGAAAAGCTTCTTTCTTGGTTTTTTAGCAGGAGTTACCCACTACCTTACACTGGTTTACTGGCTCATATATACAATGAGAACCTATGGCCACCTACCCTGGTATCTTTGTGTGGTGATTCTTATTCTCTTGTCCGCCTACCTCGCACTCTATTTTGCTGTATTTTCAGCAGCAGCTTCAAGGCTGTTTTCAAAACCTTTATTCTTATTTTTAATGCTCCCTGTTTTTTGGGTTGGTCTAGAGTATATTCGCTCATTTTTCTTTTCGGGATTTCCGTGGGAGCTTATAGGTTACTCACAATTTAACACATTGCATATCCTGCAGCTTTCAGATATATTCGGAGTGTATGGCGTCTCTTTTTTAGTGGCTCTGTCGAATGCGACAATTTTTATCGCGTTTTTATCTTTAACCGGGCTCAATTGGCAGGGCACAAAAATAACAAAAACCCTTGCAATATTTTCGTTTTTTGTATTTGCATTTATTTTTATTATTGCCTGGTCTTACGGTGCATGGCGTATAAAATCGATTGACAGACTGGTTGCAAAATCTCCCTCAAAACGCGTCGCATTTGTACAGGGAAACATAAAGCAGTCAGAAAAATGGGATAAGGCATTTCAGCTTGCAACGATAAAAAAATATATAGATTTATCTCATCGAACCAAAAGGCAAAAGGCGGATCTCGTGGTTTGGCCGGAAACAGCCGCTCCTTTTTATTTTTTAAAAGACACACAGCTTTCAAAGATGCTCTTAGGGGGAATCACCGATATCCCTGCAGACTTTATTATCGGCAGCCCCTGTTATGAGCGTAGGAATAATAGGGTAGATTATTACAACAGCGCTTATTTGATAAGTTCTGCGGGTCATATGTATGGCAGATATGACAAAGCCCATCTCGTGCCATTCGGAGAATACATCCCTCTGAAAAGATGGCTTCCTTTTCTGGGGAAGATAGTGGAGCATGTTGGAGACTTTCGACCCGGGAAAAAGGGAAACGCTCTTCAATGGAACAATCACAGACTCGGTTTTCTGATATGTTATGAAATAATTTTTCCGGATCTTTCCAGGGCTATGGCAAAAAATCAGGCGACATTGCTTGTAAATATCACTAATGATGCATGGTATGGCAGGACCAGCGCACCGTATCAGCATTTTTCAAAAGCCGTATTCAGGGCTGTGGAAAACAGGAGAGCCCTTGTCAGGAGTGCAAATACAGGAATAAGCGGTTTTATCGATCCTGTGGGCAGGGTTGTTGATTCAACTGATCTATTTCAGGATGCGGTCAGGACAAACACTGTTCCTTTAATAAACGAAACATCTTTTTATACCCGCTTTGGAGATCTGTTTGCAATCTGCTGCCTGTCTGTTATGGTTCTGGTTATATTAGCAGACCTTATCCGAAATAAAAGGAAGGAATAAAACAACAGGAGGAAAATAAAATGTCTACAGAACTTAAGCAGACCATAAAGGAGCTTTACGATAAATTAGAACAATTAAGAGGTTATCTTTGACATAGAGGGCAAAGAAAAAAGACTTGCTGAAATCGAAGATCAGATTTCCAAAGATGGCTTTTGGGATAATCCGGATGAAACAACGGCGATTTTGAAAGAAAGGACATCGCTTTGCGGAAAGACAGAAAGCTTTAAATCACTTTCCAATGATATGGAAGAAAATGAAATCCTTCTGGAAATGGCTTTAGAAGAGTCGGATGATGAAGCTCGTAAAGAAGTTAGAGAAAAACTTGAAGAAATTGATGAAGGAATAAATAAGCTTTCCCTCGACCTCATGCTTAGCGGCAAAGATGACCAGAACAATGCTATCGTTTCCATTAATGCCGGCGCGGGAGGAACCGAAGCGCAGGACTGGGCTGAGATGCTTTTTAGAATGTATGTAAGATGGGTTGAAAGAAAAGGCTTTAAAGTCAATATGGTCGATTTTCAGCCGGGTGATGAAGCCGGTATCAAAAGTGTTACTTTCACAGCAGGCGGCGATTATTCATACGGTTACTTAAAAACAGAAACCGGTGTCCACAGACTGGTGCGTATTTCACCATTTAATGCCAGCGGCAAACGTCATACGTCCTTTGCGTCTGTTTTTGTTTATCCGGAACTGGATAAAGAAATTGTTATAGAAATTGACGATAATGACCTGCGTATTGATGTTTACAGGGCCAGTGGCGCCGGCGGTCAGCACGTGAACAAGACAAGCAGTGCTGTCCGCATTACACACCTTCCTTCCGGCATTGTTGTGCAATGCCAGCAGGAAAAATCACAGTTCAGAAATAAAGAAATGGCAATGAAGGTACTTAAAGCCCGACTTTACCAGCAGCAAAAGCAAAAACAGGATGATAAGTTTAAGGAAATACATAACGGCAAAGATGATATCGCCTGGGGAAGCCAGATCAGGTCATATGTTATGCATCCGTATCAAATGGTAAAGGATCACAGGACAAACCTTGAGACAGGGAACGTAAATGCGGTTCTTGATGGCGGGCTTGACCCTTTTATAAAAAAAGCACTTTTGATGGGGGAAATATAGTCTATCAGAAATTTACAATCTCAATATGAGGTTAACTTGAGGCATAGGGCAATTATATTTAAAAGTGTCTGAAGCTCACGCATAAGTGAGCGTAAAGAAAGAACTTAGATCAATCCTTTCATACAAAACCAGCTTACGCCGGCATTGTTCGACTCATAGAAACCGTTATTTAAATTGTCGTTCTTTCTTAACGCTTACTAATACGCTCAAACATTCAGCCATTTTAAATCTAATCGCCCACTACCTCAAGTTGCTTTTTTAAGTTTGTAAATTTCTAGTCTTTGAAAATCCTCTTTGATTTTAAACCAGAACTATGGACCCAATTGAAATTATAAGTAAATATTATACTCCGGGATCAAAGCTGTTTGATATCCTGGTAAATCACGGCCGACAGGTTGCAAAAAAGGCTCTTGATGCCGCAGCCAGAGTCCCTGATCTCAATTGTGATAGAAATTTTATAAAAGAAGCAGCCATGCTCCATGATATCGGTATTTTTCTTACTGCCTCGCCGAAAATAGGCTGCTTTGGCAAACACCCTTATGTCAGCCATGGATATCTGGGCCGTGAGCTTTTGGAAAAAAACGGCATGCCAAAGCATGGTCTTGTGTGCGAGAGGCACGTTGGTCTCGGCATTACAAAAGAAGAGATTATATTTCATAACCTTCCTCTTCCGGAGCGCGACATGTGTCCTGTCTCCATAGAAGAACAGATTATCTGTTATGCAGACAAGTTTTTTTCCAAAACCAGTAAATTAAATTCAAGAGAAAAACCTGTTAAAAAGGTCATAAAGCGTCTTGAAAAATATGGCACCGACAAGGTCTTGCGATTTCAATCATGGGTAGAGCTGTTTACGGATTGATGATTGCTTTTACATCCACCGGCCTATCCACAAGACCATGTTTAAGAGAAAAATCGGCAAACCGCTGCCAGCGCCGGATATCGTGTTTCTGATTCTGAGAAAAATACGGCAATGTCAGCTTAAACGCTTCGGTTTCAGTCTTCCTGTCGGCTTCCGGAACCGCTTTGAAATATTGTTCAAGAGCTTTTTCAGGATTTGCACGTGAATACACAATACCCCTGTCAACTGCCATAGAAAATATCTTTATCAACTTTTCCTTTTCTTTCAGGACTTTAGCGCCACATACGAAAATAAGTTCATCGTAATCAGGTATGCCCCACTGTTCCAGCTCAAAATAGCCGGCTTGATATCCTCTGTGCTGCATCTCAACGGTTTCATAGGTTTTAAACGGCCCCATAATAGCATCGACTTTTCCTGCTACCAAAGACGGTACAATGGTAAACCCGACATTTATGGGTGTGTAGTTTTTAATGCCATTGATTTTGGCAAAAGCCTTAAGGAGTACATCCATTAAGCCCGGAACTGTATAACCTATCTTTTTGCCTTCCAGATCCAAAGGTTTGCTTATCCCTTTTCCTTTTAAAAAAAGCAGGGTTGTTAAAGGGTGTTCTATCAGGCGACCGACGGCAATAATGTCCAGCCCTTCGGAAGCAGCAATAATTGTCTGGGGTTGGTAGGATACTGCAATATCAACACTGCCGGAAGCTGCGAGCTTCAGCGCATCTGAAGTGTCGGAAGGACTTAGTATTTTAATTTCCAGTCCTTTTTCGGAAAAATATCCCTGCTGCCTGGCAACATATATCGGAAGGTGATCAACATTGGGAAACCAGTCGAGCATTAAAGTAAGTTTTTGAGCAGCAAAAGCCGAGAATACCCAGAGAGATAAAAGAAGCACAGCAACTGAAACTATAAATCTTTTTTTCATAATATCCTTCTCCTTAACTCAAAAAAATCGTAATTAAAATCTAAGGTAAAAGTTAGCAATAATGAACTTGTAAAAAGTTATTTCCATTTGACAATCCTCTTCTCCAGAAAGCCAACAAACACCCACAGCGTCATCCCCATTACAGACAGCCAAAGGATTGCAGCAAAGACCAAATCAACTTTCAGCCTCGCATTAGCCTGTATCATCAGATACCCGAGTCCCTTTTGAGCGCCTACCCATTCACCGATAACAGCACCGATTGTTGCCACAGAGACGCCCACCCTGAGTCCGGCAAAGAAATGGGGAAGTGCCCATGGCCAGTAAAGAAGGCGCATTGTTTTGAAAAATCGTGCTCCCATCAGTTGAAAAAGCATTCTGTATTCCTGATCGCAGCTTTTAAAACCTTCCAGCAGATTAACGGTAATAGGGAAGAAGATAATAACAGCAGCCATAAAAACTTTGCTTGCAATGCCGTATCCGAGCCACACAACCAGAAGGGGGGCTATTGCAAAAACAGGGATTGCTTGGGACGCAACAAGAAAAGGGGCAACCGCCTTTTCTATTGATGGGTATGCAAACATAACCATGGAAAGAGGAACTGCCACAGCCAGAGAAATCAGTATTCCCGTCAGAATTTCGAGAGCTGTAACTCCTGCATGGGGTAGAAGAAGAGGCGCCCGGAAAATCGCAACTTTTAATATACTTACAGGGGCCGGCAAAATAAAGTCAGGTATATTTAAACTTCGGCACAACAGTTCCCATACGGCAAGGATAAATAAAGCTGCTGAAAATGCAATAAGACTAGACCGGTTCATTTTTCAAAGGTCTCTTTCTGCAACTGGCTAAGAACGTATTCTTTTATTTCAATCAGTCGAGGGTCGCTGACATTTCGCGGTTTTTCATCGTCAAATGTAAATTGCTCACGGATTCGCATGGGCGGCGATGTAAGGACCAGCAGTTCATCAGCCAGTAACAACGCTTCTTCAATATCATGGGTAATCATGAGAATACTCTTATTAAAATCTTTCTGGAGCATTAAAAGTAATGATTGGAGACTTCTCCTTGTTATGGCGTCCAATGCTGAAAGGGGCTCATCCAACAGAACAAGGTCGCGCTCAAACATAAGTGTACGTACAAGAGCACATCGCTGGCGCATTCCCCCTGATATTTCTCCGGGCATATAGTTTTCAAACCCGCCTATGCCCAGCCTCTCGAAAAGCGCCAGAGCCTTTTTCCTGGATTGATCAATATCTTCACCGGTAATGCGTGCCGGCAGCAGTGAGTTATCCATCAGGGAAAACCATGGCAAAAGCAAATCCTTTTGCTGCATATATGCAGCTTTTTCTCTCAGGTGAGAAACCCTTTCTCCAAACAGGGAGATATCCCCCCTGTCTATTGGAACGACACCGGTAAGCAGGTCAAAAAGAGTGCTCTTGCCGCAACCTGAAGGGCCAATAAGGACAGTGAATCCATTCTTTGGAACAGTCAAATTGAAATCTTCCAATATGGAAAGGTGGTTAAAACTTTTGCTTAGCTTGTTAATCGATAGCATTTTAAAAAGCCGTATTCAGGCGTTTTACCTGAATGCTCATCTGGGAACATTATTTAAAGGATATGCTTCGAAGAAGGAGGTAGGATAAAAAAAGGTCATAAATTTATCGACTTTCCTTCGCCGGCATTATCCGGATCAGGTTCCAGGGGTCGAAACTTAAAGTCTCCTCTCAGCCGATCTTCACCGACTCCCCCAGTGCATTGATTCTGTTTGCTAACACTATCTTACTGGCTTGTCAAATAAATATGATATTTAGAGACCTTTGAAAAATGGTAATTTTCGAAGTCTGCGCTTATCTGTTCGAGTTCAAGAAAGGCGAAAATTTCAACCACAGGAATATCTTGAATATTTCGAGGATTGAAATTTGAGCCTGACGCAGAAATCGGGCAGATAAGCACGGACTTCGAAAAGTGCCGTTTTTCAAAGGTCTCATTTAGTAATTCTTGAAGGCTATGTATATTTGTGGTAGGTGAGTCCGGCATTTGTTATACAAACGGGAAAATAAAATGATTACTTATATAAAGCTGTTTTTAACCGCTGTTTTCTGGGGCGGGACGTTTATAGCCGGCAAAGTCCTTGCCCAACACGTAGGACCGTTTTCAGCTTCCTTTCTTCGGTTTTTGACAGCATCATTCTTTCTTACCCTGATAACCTGGAAAATTGAAGGTCGTTTCCCGGCAATGCGTAAGAAACAGATCTTTCCGGTGATTCTCCTGGGACTCACAGGTGTGTTCGCATATAACGTCTTTTTTTTCAAAGGACTAAGGTTGATCGATGCTGGTCGTGCCTCCATTATCATCGCCAACAACCCGATATTCATAACCCTCCTCTCCTGGCTTATTTTCAAGGAAAGCCTTACGCTGCTAAAATTCGCCGGAGTCTTGATTTCGGTTACCGGCGCAGTGATCGTTATATCAGGGGGAGACCTGAATGGCATCATAAACGGCGGCCTGGGTTTAGGAGAGTTTTTTATTTTCTGCTGTGTAGCCAGCTGGATTTGTTATTCTTTGATTGGAAAAACCGTTATGACCGACCTTTCGCCCCTTGCTTCCGTGACATATTCCGCAATCATCGGAACTACCTGCCTGTTTATCCCTGCCTTGACTGAAGGCATGTTAAGCGACATGAGGCACTATCTGGTCAGCGAATGGATAAGCATATTTTATCTGGGATTCTTCGGAACAGTTCTCGGTTTTGTATGGTATTATGAGGGAATAAAAAAGATCGGTCCCACGAGGGCGAGCCTTTTCATCAATTTTGTGCCTATAACCGCTATCATACTGGCCTTTCTAATCCTGAAAGAGCCAATAACTCTGTCCCTTTTCATCGGAACCGCATTTGTCTGTTCTGGCGTTTACCTTACCAACCGGCCTTAAGCTTGATGGTGTCGTAGAAAGTTCCATCTACTGCGTTGCAGCAGTTTTTCAGACACTCGGCATACTACTTGTATTACCTTGTCCCTGAAAAACCACTGCGCCTTGTATATGGAACTTTCTACTTAGCCATCAGCGTTATTTTTTACGAAACGTTTTAAGTTGCAGGTATTGTGTTGTAAATATTTGATATGACAAACATCTATATTAACCTAAAGCTTGATGAATTCGAATTTTTACGAGTCCATCAAGCTTTTAATGATTAACAACTGTCTTTTAAAAATTGTTCAAGGGTTTTCATATTATTTACTGAATAAATTTTTCCCGGATAATCCTTTGGGAGGATCTTTCTTATTAATCCGGTAAGAACTCTCCCAGGACCCACCTCCACGAAAACTTCTACATTTTCTTCAATTAGCTTGCACATGGAATCATACCATCTAACAGGGCTTATAAGCTGTTTTGCCATAATAGATTTGATTTCAGTAGGATCTTCCTCATAATCTGCAGTAACATTGCAAATTACCGGTTTTTCCGGTTTGTTGAAGGCAAATGGGTCAAGGAACTCATTGAACTTATGTTCCGCTCCTTTTATTAATTCACTGTGCCAGGCACCGCTCACTTTTAAAGGGATCGATTTTGCGCCTTGTGAAGCTGCAAGGGTAGAAACTTTTTTAACCGGTTCAGGAGCGCCGGTAATGACTATCTGAAGCTCGGTGTTATGGTTTGCAACAGATACAACACCCTCTTTTTGAACATCTTTGACAATTTCGTCAACCTTGTCAAGGGGCAGACCAATAATGGCATGCATGGCCCCGACATACTTTGTCGATTCATGATGCATTAACTCCCCTCGCTTATAGACAAGAGCAAATGTATCCTGGTTTGAAACAACGCCTGAAGCACGAAGTGCGCTGTATTCGCCGAGACTGTGGCCTGCTGAAATATCCGGCTTTATGCCCTCCTTTTCAATAGCAGCAAGAAATGCAAGATTCACCACGGTTACAGCCGGTTGAAGATTTACCGTCATTGTTAGATCTTCCATGGGACCTTTAAAGCAGAGTTTCGATATATTTATCTTGCACGTCTCCTCTGCCATATCAAAAAGTTCTCTGACAAAATCATACTCCTGATATAAGTCGAGTCCCATTCCAACCGACTGGGAACCCTGCCCCGGAAAAAGAAATGCTGTTTTCTTCAAAATATTCCTCCATTGAAACTGATGGCGTCGTAAAAAGTCACATTTGCTGCGTTGTAACGGTTTTTCAGGACCTCGACATACTGTATGTATAGTCTCTCGACTCTGAAAAACCGCTACGCCTTGTATATGAGCCTTGGAACGATGCCATCCGGCGCTTATTCAACCCGGGCAATCCGGGATAGACAGTTGAGTCAGTTTTATTTATAATTAAGTAGCTAGAACCGGTTTGCAACACAGCTATCAGGCATTAGATGGGGTTCTGAAACCGGTTCTATTTGTCCAGCTTAAACAGCTTCCTTGCCACATCTAAATAAACGGACTTATCTCTGTGAATGCCATTACCTTTTAAAACAAGTGTCGGATCATGTAAAAATTTGTTTGCAATTGCCTCTGACATCCTTTGAATGGCCTGTGAATCAACACTTGAAACAGAATTTGCCTGTATCGTTTTTTTTATCTCCGCCCTTGCAATGGTTTCGAGCTTGCTTCGCAGGGCAACAATTGTCGGAACCACATCGAGATTGTCATACCACTCCCGAAACCGGATGACAGCTTCGTCAACAATTCTCTCCCCTTTGATCGCCTCGGCTTTTCTGTCCCCCATGTTTTCATCAACAACCCCTTTTAGGTCATCAATATCATAAACATATGAGTTGTTGAGACGGTTTATCTTAGGATCAATATCCCTAGGAACAGCAATATCTATAAAAAAAAGGGGACGATTGCGCCTGTTGCGCATAGTGCCTTTTACCTGGTCAGGTCTGAGGATAAAATCAGAAGAACCGGTTGAGCTGATAATTATATCAACTTCCTTTAAATAATTTGTGAGTTCTTCAAACCTGATAGCCTGACCTTTAAATTTTTTTGCGAGCCCAACGCCTCGTTCAAACGTTCTGTTTGCCACAAAAATCTCACCTGCTCGGTTTCTAATCAGGTGTTCAACTGCAAGTTCCGCCATTTCACCTGCACCGATAAGAAGGACCTTTTTTCTGTCAAGGGTGCCGAATATCTTCCGTCCAAGTTCAATAGCTGCATAACTTATCGATACTGCATGATCGCCTATTCCGGTCTCACTTCGAACTTTTTTTGCCACAAAAAAAGTCCTGTGCAACAAACGATTTAAAATAACACCGGAAGTCTTTTTCACTGTGGCGTTCCGATACGCCTCTTTTATCTGTCCCAGGATCTGGGGTTCACCCACCATCATCGAGTCAAGACTGGAAGCTACTCTGAAAATATGACGGACTGCTTCATCACCTTCATAAACATACAGCGCATCCTCAAATTGTGTAACAGGAACTTTTTTGAATTCAGAAATGAACTCTTTGGCCGCATCAGCGCCTTTGGTCCTATTTTTAGTTACAAACAACACCTCAACACGATTGCATGTTGAAAAGATTAAAGCCTCTTTAATAAACTGATTATTATGAAGCGATACCAACGCATCGGCGGTCTCTTCTTCTGAGAACGCTAGACATTCCCTGAGATCTACGGTCGCTGTTTCGTGGTTTATTCCAAGTAGTACTATATCAGGCATAACTTTATTTCGAACATCGAATGTAATTGTCGAATTGAGAACTTTGTACTTAATATTATAAAAAATAAAACCAATCACGAAAACACGAAATAGTGAAAGCACGAAATTTTAATTGTGTCTTCTTCGTGTTTTCGTCCTTTCGTGCTTTCGTGATAAAAAATCTTTTTTTTAGGCATGTCCGGGTTAGTTTAAAATTTTGTAAACACCCCATGGTGTCCCTCAAGTAGAAAATTGACGCCAAAAAAAGTAAACAATAAAACTGCAAAGCCGACAATGGCCATAATGGCCGCTTTTCGGCCGCGCCATCCCACTGTCAGACGCTCATGGAGCAGGGCTGCATAAAGAAGCCAGGTTATACCGGACCAGACTTCTTTGGGATCCCAGCCCCAGAATCTACCCCAGACGGATTTGGCATACACCAAACCGGTAATAAGTCCTATGGTAAGCATGGTAAAGCCGACAACGATACAGGCATACCCCGTGGTGTCCAGCAGTTCAAGCGAAGGAAGACGTTTGAAAAAAAATCCCCGAACCTTGGTCTTTATTGAGCGCTCCTGCACCAGGTACAAAACACCTATTCCACAAGCCAGGGCAAATGAAGCCTCCCCAATAAAAATTGTAATGATATGAAAGATCAGCCAGAAGTTTTTAAAGATATTTGTAGTCTGAACAGGTTCACCCGGTAATAAAGATGCAAAAATCACTATAAGAACTATCAGCGGAGCAGCAAATACACCCAGAATTTTGAGGTTGAATTTATACTGGATGATTAAAAAGACTCCTGCAACCGCCCATCCTGCAAACATGAGGGTTTCATGAAGGTTTTGAGCCGGGAAATGACCTGATTTTATAAATTCAAAGGCAAGGATTGCAGTATGTAATAAAAACCCGGCCAGCAGAATAATAAATCCTGTTTTCTGCAGGTAGTCTTTCTGAAGAACAAGATATGCAAAATATCCTGCCGCACTTAACATGTAAAACAAAATAAAAAAGATTGTCACAATTTCCATTGATTACACTATGTTCCGGTTTCCATCAGGAGATCAAACTCAAACCCTTCGCCAAGAACCTCACGCAGCAAAGAATCAATTTCATCTTTTCTATTGCCACGTATCATATTAAGAAGACCTCTGCTGATAAGTTGTTCAAAAAGTTGTTTATGTGCTTCCGGTTCGTGCTTTTGGCCTAAGAGTTTTTTTCGTATCGCTCCCATCAACCGGAGCAGCTCAGCATACTCATTTCCAAATTGTTCTTCAAGCTCTATCCGCAGTCTTCTCGCTAAAGCCGGACTTTTCCCGGAAGTTGAGATGCTGATTGCCAAATCCCCCCTGTTGACGATGGAAGGCAGGATGAAATTACAAACTGCAGGACGATCCGCTATATTGCACAGCATATTAAGTTTCTCTGCATCTATGCTGATTTGCCGATTTAATTCCTCATCATCGGTTGTACCGATCACAAGAAACATCCCTTCAAGATCAGTCTCCCGGTAAAGCCTCTTTTCCAAAAGGATTAAGCCTCTGCCGGCAAGTTCAAGCAAGTTCCTGCTGACACTAGGGCTGACAACCGTCACTTCTGCGCCACACTCTACAAGTGTTTTGACCTTTCGGGTTCCGACAGATCCGCCTCCGACCACTAAACATTTTCGATTCTTTATATCAAGACTTACAGGATAATATCGCATGGAGTCCTATTTATTTTCATTATCAGCTACACAAATTAGCAGCTCCCATCAATCTTGAAATAAGTTTAAAGGTATATAATTGATAAATCAAGGAAATATTAATGCAGCTTGTATTTCTCACGCAGCCTTTCCGAAAGACGGCTAATCATTTTAAAGGCTTTTTCCACTGTCTTTTCCTTATCCGGATTTACTAAACAGCAGGTAGCCGGAGAAAGCAAGCTTCTGGATAATAGAAATTCATGGTCAATCCCTTTCCTATCTAAAATTTGCCAGATTTCTTCCAAACGCTTTTCCAGCGAGGAGGTGTTTTCTTCTGCAAAAGGCTCAAAGTTGGTAGGAACAATTCCCCATACAATAATGCCTCCCCTGTCTAAAAAGCGTTTGATGGAATTTGAATAGTTGGCAAATATCTCGCCATTGGAATATACATCCAAAGACAAAATATCCATTTCCAATCCAAGCAGAAAATCCCAATCCGGGTTACCACAAAGGTGAATTCCCCTGGGCTTGTCTATCATGGAAAAAAAACTTTCCAAATCTTTTTTTGCTTTTTGATCCCCATATCCTGCCATGGCTGAAAACAGGAACTGAAGTCCCGGCTCGTCAATAAACATAAAGGCGTTCTCGTTGAGTATCTTGAGCCGTTCGAGTTGAACATTAACCCTTTTAGCCATAAACTCTATCATAAAGGGGCGCACCGTATCATCAAATATAATCGGCCGGTCATCTTGATCCAATACGTTGAATCCGAAGCTTATCGGTCCTTCAAGCTGCCCGCGGATTGCCGGTCTTTCTGAAAAGTTCATGGACAGAAAGCGATGATAAACTGCCGAATATGTTTTACTGATATCAAAGTATTGGGGCTCCTCAAAATGTGTCATGGTCTCTTCAACTTCGTTGATGAATTTTTCCAATGAAAAACGTAATGTCCTTTTTTCAACATCAAGAATAATGCCGGGGAAGTGTTCTGCTGCCTGGGCATACATATCTTCATAATAGTTAAGGTTGGGAAGTTGAGGCCAAAATGGTATATCCATAGACAGCGCCGTTTTAAGGGCTTGGTCCACATCGGTATGAGGCATCACAGCCATGGCTGTTGTCAGCAGATTTCCAGGAATCGGCATTTTGAAGTCCTTTTCTTTGACTTAAGTCATACACATCTTTATAATTCCTATGGTAAAAAAATAAAAACCAATCACGAAAACACGAAAGGGAGAAAGCACGAAATTAAATTTTCATGCAAAATTCAAGTTATATCAAGTGGGCTAAATACATCAACAAATTATATTTAAAACTACCTTCAGCATATTCTTTTCATGCAAAAGGAGATAAAGATGAAATCAGATATTAAAATCCATTTGTACGGATCCCTGCGGGATATGGGGAAAAAGCTTGATGAGTTTACCATTAGAACAGGCTTGGAATCTCCAGCCCCATTGGTCGATATTTTAAAGAAATTAAAAATCCCTTTTGATTTGGTGCAGCTGGTTATGGTTAACCATAAAGCGGTTCATATGGATTCAACAATTTATCCGGGAAATCGGATTGCTTTGTTTCCAAGGGAATATCCTGTATTTGCTGACTGGAAAGATTATAGAAGTGTAAGTAAGGCAAAGATTTCTTGAATTTATCAAACTATTTAAAAGCCGGTTTAACCACATCCACCTCAGCGCCAACCTATGAGAAAAAGACGAACATCTGCCCATTGGCGCTGGTAATATTGATTTTCAGAATTTATCGGCAGCTTTTGTAAGCAGTTCCTGAACCGGTAGACTGAACCAGCGATCAAGAAAGATTTCATTCTTTGATTTACAGTTTTTTCGTACGCCAGGCAGGTTACCTCGATACGGTTGGCCTTAATCGCAGCAAATGCATTTTGTGGAAGGGCGGTCGTTTGAGCAATTTTTTGTAAAGCACGGTTGTCAACCTTATCGTAAGAAAGGACTTCATCAACCAGCCCAATTTTCCCGGCCTGGATAGGCTCGATGAATTCGCCCTGGTAAATTATTTAATCAATTATATATATAAATTTTAAATATTCAGCTTTGAGTATAATATTAAATATCATTTGGGTGCATTTAAGCGTTTGAGGAGAGATAAGTGGGTAGTGATGATTGATCGGTGGGGATATAGTTGCTTCGCTCCTGGGAGAAGGCTGCCCTAACTATATAACGCGCGAGATTTTATAGTGCGTTTTCATCTTGGGGCCGAATGGCAGAGCCGCAATGCACGTTGAATCCGCTATGATGCCAACTCGACATGTTTTTGATTAATAAGTGTTGTCTGTATCACAGAGGGATGTAGAATGAAAAGGTCGTCCCTTTACCTTCGCCCTCACTTTCCACCCAGATTTTGCCCCCATGCAGTTCCACCAACTTTTTAGTTAGCGATAAACCCAACCCGGTCCCCTGAAAATTTCGGCTGGCTGAATTTTCAACCTGTTCAAAGGAATCAAAAATACGCTCTAAATCAGTCGACTTAATACCAATTCCCGTGTCGCTAACGCTGATCTCAATTCCAGATGTTGTTTTTTTTTGTTCGTCCAAGACATCGTTATGGTTATAATCGCATGACGAAGCCTTTACTGATATATTGCCTCCCTCTGGAGTAAATTTCACTGCGTTAGACAGCAGATTATACATTATCTGCTTGAGTTTACGCTCATCAGCTGTGATAGTATCGGGAAGACCTGTGAAATGTTTTGATAGAGTTATCCCATGTTTCAATGCTTTTTCTTTGATCATTGTGAGGCTGTTCTCCAGAAGTCCTTGCAGGTTGACACTGGAGGGTTCCAGTTCATCCTTTCCTGCCTCTATTTTTGAAAGATCAAGGATATCATTTATCAATGAAAGCAGATGGCTTCCACTTGTATGAACATCAGAAAGGTATTCGGTTTGGACCTGGTTCAACTCACCAAAGTTTCCATCCAAGATCAACTCGGTAAACCCGAGAATATGATTCAAAGGTGTACGAAGTTCGTGGCTCATATTGGCAAGAAATTCGCTTTTAGCCTCGCTGGCCTTTTCAGCTTCCCTTTTTGCTCTTCTACTGCTCTCTTGCGCCTGTTTTCGCTCTTCGATTTCGAGCTGAAGTTGTTCATTTGCCTGAAGGAGTTCGTCTGTTCTCTCAGCAACTCTCTTTTCAAGAGCTTCATTGGCTTCTTTCAGAGCCTCCTCTGCCAGTTTCCGAGAAGTGACATCGGTTGCCACCTGTAATCTTACGATGTGGCCCTGGTCCCAGTTTATTGCACGGTCATAATTAACATACCAGCGTCTGGTTACAGGGTTTTGGTCTTCCCAGATCTGCAACTCTCCCGGTTCACCGTCGTTATTCAACAATTTATCATTGGTGCAGAAAGAACAAGGCCCCGATTCGTTTCGGAAAACTTTCCAGCAGATCTGACCGGTGTAATCTTTATTAAAACTTTCGATCATATGGTGGTTCATAAAAAGGATCTCATAGGTGTCCATGTCCGCTACGTAAACATCAGCATCGATGCTGTCTAAAACAGTCAGAAACCTCTTATGGGATTCCTTGAGCTCTTTTTCGGCCAGTTGTCTTTCGACAACCTCGCTTTGCAGGACCTGATTGGTCTTCCGCATTTGCCGGCGCTGACTGTCAACAGTGGAAAATGCCCTTGAGAAGCGCAACGACTGCAGGAAGGCCTGGCTAAAGATAAACAGGAAGAGCCCAAGGGGAAGCAAATTAGCTGTCTGGATGATATTCTCATTATTTAGTATATCATTAATGACGGCCAAGAATATTATTATAAAGCCAGCCAGAAATATGATTGACTCCATTTCCTTGTTCAAGGATTCGATAATGAGCACATAGAGTGCGTAAAATAATATCCCTAACGTAAAAAGCTGATAAGCTGGCAGGGTATGTGAAAAAAGATGTACTGGTAACAAGATGACGATAGCAGAGAAAACCATGCTGGTAATGTTGACAATGTTACAGAACTTTTTCGAAAACCGATCTGGAAAAAGTTGATAGACAAATTGGGTAAATACCGGCACAGATAGGTAAAAGGACAGATATTCTAGCTTGACTAACAATTGCCAGTTTATAGCTGGAAATAGTTCCATCAGATATCTCTCCCCCGTTGTCAGGATCCTTATGGATATAAGGAAGCAAAAGGCGCTGAAAAATATAGGTGATTTCTCCTTTCGGCGCAGGAAGAAAAGTCCTAAATGATAAAAGGCCATAACAAGGATGCTGCCGAAAAGAAAAACATCATAATTGATGTGCTTTGATCTCATAGCCCTGAGATCTTGCACTTTCCCCAATGTTAGCTTCTTCCAGGCACCGCCTCTGCGATGATGGAAGTTGGAAACTTGCATGATGAGGTCCAGGTTCGAACCGTCAACCTGAAAATCAGTAACCCCGGGATGATATTTTGGCTGCGATGTCTCACGCGTTTTCCCCACTTTTCCTACGGAGCATAATTTGTTACCGTTTAAAAACAGATTAAGCGCCGATCCCATGTCCATATATTTAATCGCCAACGATCTTGCCTCTATGTTAGAGTCGACAACAATCCTCAGGCGATAAGTGGCATAACCCTCCGGCGCTGGGCGAATTTTTTCTGATTTGAATGTATGCCAGAACCCAGGCACAACAATGAAGCCGGATTTTTCCGGTGTACTACCTGATAAGAAAGCTTGCGGGGAGATCAATTGATTCCAAAAAAACTCATACTCACCTGAGAGATCGATCGGGCCATCATTGTCAAAATCCCAATTCGAAAGGTCTATGACACCCCTGACGGCTTTTGGAGTCATTTTTATATCGACATTGGTTGTGCAACAAAAGATCAAACAAAAGACTATCACCCAGCAATATTTTAGTAACTTTACATTCATATTATCATATCTGTGCAGCAGCCGAGCCCGACTTCGTGGGAAAATGGTTGTAAATTTCTTCATACAATTTGATCGATAGTTCACAAACTTAATGGATATTTGTGATTATCGGCAATTTTGTTTAAAAACTTAAGTGAGTGATGACTTTTCTGGAAATTAACACCAAACCGTATCCGAGGGATAAGCCTTGCTTTTCTGAGAGACGAATATATCTGCAGGGCACTTGGGTGTCAAGAACTCCGCGAATACAATATGTTAAATTGACTTGATCGGGGTTAAGACGAGTCTGCGGTTTGTCCTACTCAACCGGTGTAACTGATTAAAAACAGGTCGGAAAGGGTGATTATGGGCTCAGCACCAGGGTTTGAAGGGAAGTAACGGGCGGAAAATTTGTGTTTGGCAAAATACCGCTCAAGGACGAAAGTTTTGATTTTTATTTGTTTCCTTGTAAACGATTGTTCCTACGTCGAAATCAGTAGCAGGGCAACTACCGCAGCGCCGACCCCCGCCCATTGCTTTCCCTGCAGGCGTTCCTTGAGGAGGAACCAGGCGAGTAGAACCGTTGTGGCAGGATAAAGGGAGGCCAGGATGGCAGATACATCGAGACGCCCGGTATGGGCGGCCAGGGCAAAAAATGCATTTCCGCCGGCATCGAGAATACCGGTTAGAGCGATGCAGGGAATTTGGTTTCCCGGCGGCACGAAACGGGTTTTTTTCATGAACAGCACCATCGCCATCATGCTGACGGAAGCTGTCCTGGCAGCCACCAGAGGCCAGAATATGCCCTGGTGGCTCACATGTCCGATGCAGACAAAGAACAGGCCGAAGCCCAGCCCGGCAACCATCGACAGGCCGAATTCTGCCTTTTTAATCCGGGAGCTACTTTCCGGGGCGGAGAGGAACCAGACCGCCAGGAGAGCCACCGCAAATCCCGAAATCTGTGTCAGACGGGGAAGGCCTTCCGTGAAGAAGGCGAAACAGACCGGCAGCATGGCGGTCAGCACTGCCGAAAGAGGGGCCACGACTCCCATGCGGCCGGATGCAAGTCCTTTGTAAAAGGCCGTCAGTCCAAGTACGCCGCAGAGGCCGGCGACTCCGCCCCAGACCAAAGCGAGTGTTGCGGGCACCGGTTCCGAAAAGAGATAACCGAGTGCCACCAACATCAGGGCGCCGATTACCTGGGAAAACAGGATCACCGTCAACACGCTGTTGCGCCGGGAGGCCCAGCCTCCGCTGAAATCTCCGGCCCCCCAGATGATGGCGGAGCTGAGACCATATGTAATGGCGATGGTTTCCGAGGTCATTTTTTGTGTACTTTCAATTTATTATGATTCGTCCAGAAATTTTGGAGGGAGTTTAGATTGGCCTTGAATCTTTACTGAATCGAGAACCATCATTGTGGAAGTTCCATAAGCCACAAGGTTGCCTTTATCATCTTCAACAGATGCCTCACCTAAACAGATAGTCTTTCCGACCTTGATGCTTTTTCCTTTGGCAATTAGATGGCCTTTAGAAGCGGGAGCGAGGTAATTTAGCTTTATCTCAACGGTTGTTAAACCTATATTGGCTGCTGTCTGGGGATAGACTGCCCAGAAGGCCGCCGCATCCACTAGAGAAGCACAAACCCCTCCGTGCACCATGCCGTAGGGCTGGAGGTGCTTATTCTGAATTTCGACTTCCAGATCGGATCCTCCCCTATATATAGAACGGATCTTCATGGAGAGCAGGGAAAAATAGGGGGAAGAATTTACAATCTTAGCAATTTCTTTAACATGATCAGGATTGAGTTTTTTTATGTCGACCACCTTTTCCTCCTTAAATTTTGGAAATAAAAAATTCCTGCCTTTTAAATCATCCCAGGCGATGGCGCAGATATGCTTTGGTATTTTTGCTCTTATTTGAGAACATATACCTTTCTCAAAATTTTTCGGCTGCTTTGCTGAGTAGTTCTTGAACCGGTTGGCTGAACCAGCAATCAAGAAAGATTTCATTCTTTACTTTGTAGTTTTTTTCGTATGCCAAACGAATTGCCTCGACACGGTTGACCTTAATCGCTGCAAATGCCTGCCCGGGAAGGGCGGCCAGTTTCGTTATCTTTTCTATTGCGCGGCTCTCAACCTTGTCTTGATAAAGGACTTCATCAACCAGGCCAATTTTCCCGGCATTAATAGGTTCGATGAATTCACCCTGATAAATCATTTCGGTTGCTGCCCGGTCGCCTACACTTTGCCGCAGCATCAAATCGGACAGATAAGGTACCGGGACACCCAACTTAATCTCGTTAAGTCCCATTAACTTTCTACCGGAAGCCAGGAAACGATAATCACAACTTGAGGCAAGAATAGTTCCTCCTGCAATAGCATGACCGGTTATGGCACAGGCTGTTGGCATAGGGAGTGTATAAATGTCGAAAACAACCTGATTAAATCGATAAAAAAATTTGGTCATTCCAGATCTGTCCAGCTTCAATAATGCCGGTAAATCAAACCCCATACTAAAAAACTTTTCTCCTCCGGCTAAAACCAAGCCTTTAAACTCTGTTTTAATCCGGTTAACCGCAGCAGACAGATTCTCAACCATTGCTGTATTAATCGCATTGGTCACTTTGTTATCCAATCGCAAGAGTGCCACATCTTTGTGTTGTTCTAATTTTATCTTTTCCATAAGCTCCTCCTAAGATAAAAGACTTTCTCTTAATCTTTTCAAAAACGACACCATCAAAAACCCAACCGTTTTTAACGCTACTGCTCGGTAATTGTTATAGAAATGGAAAACGATAAAAGTGATAGAATTAATTCAAAATGCATACATGTTATCTTTCTTTCCTTCAATACCCAGATGATTGCAAATGAATATCACATATGGTAGATATCATAAACCAATTTTTACAAGAAAGTAATCAAATGATCGATTTAATTAAACAACTTGTCATCAGATCATTCCAGGTTTCTGATGAACCCGATGTGATTGGCTTATGGCATCTTTGTAACCTGGTGGTTCCCCAGAATGATCCAAAGAAGGATATCGAGATGAAGCTTCAGGTACAGCCTGAACTCTTTCTTGTTGGAGTTATCTCCAACCGTATCATTTCAACAGTTATGTCTGGTTATGATGGACACCGTGGCTGGATCTACTATTTGGCTGTGGATCCTGATTTTCAGAAAAATGGAATCGGCCGCTGCATGTTCGAAAAAGCAGAAATGAAACTTCGAAAGCTTGGCTGCTCGAAGATCAACCTGCAGGTTCGAAACTCGAACAAGTCTGTGATCGCATTTTATAAACACATTGGCTTTTTAGATGATGATGTGCTTGGTCTGGGCAAGCGACTATGAGCCTGCTATCTCAAAAGCTACTTTGAGACTTTCCGACTTATTGAAATAATTTTTACATCTTCAACCGGCTTGCTTCCTGCGCCGACTTTGACCGCTCCTATTTTATCAACAACATCCATGCCCTTTATCACCTTGCCGAATACGGTATGTTTTCCGGTAAGCCAGTCTGTATCTATCAGGTTTATAAAAAATTGTGACCCATTGGTATCAGGCCCTGAATTGGCCATGGATAGGGAACCTCGCACAGGAGGGTGGGGAGATCCCTTGTCGGAGTAAGAATAACCCATATTTTCATAAGCTTCCTTAAGAGTCAGGGACTTAAGCCTGTCGGCAACTTCTTCCTTTCTTTTATGAAGTTCTTCCTGGGAATTAATTTTCAGACTTTGAAATAATGGCGTTACAAGTATTCTGTGGTAATCCTCCTGGCTTCGGATCATTAAAAAAGGATGCGGGCCCTTTTTGGGGTCTATGGCCTTTAATTTATCAAGGCCCAAGGCCACGGCATTGATTTCATCAGCAAATGAGTAGCCCGGCCCGCCACTGCCATTACCTTGCGGACAACCGCCCTGGAGCATGAAATCCTTTATTACCCTGTGAAATATCAGGCCGTCGTAAAAAGGCTTTTTGACTTTTTTGCCGGTCTTTGTATCTGTAAATTCCTTTGTTCCTTCAGCCAGTCCAATGAAATTGGCTACCGTTTTTGGCGCATCATTTTGAAAAAGTTCCACTTCAATATTGCCCATATTTGTTTGAATGATACACATAGAATTCTTCTTCTCCTTTGCCTCCAGGTTCCATCCGGTTACCATTAAAACCAGTAAAATTAATCCTGTTATGATTAGGCGTTTTTTCATTATTAATACGTACTCCTATTTAATTTGGTGCTTATGCATCTATAACCCAATACGATGTGCATGGCTTGGTATGATAAAAATCCTCTAAATATTTCATTTGCCAAGGGGAGACAAGAGATATTGTTTCGGTTTGTTAATTTGGAATTACATATTATCCGCCACCGTCACCGTTCTGTCTCCCAGTATGTTCACATAACTTCCCATCTCATTATCGTACCAGCCGTATATCACAGTCTGCGTAATGGGAATCCTGATCATGGTATTATTTAAAGCAGATATAATATCTTGTTCTATTCCCGGAACCGTTGTAAGATCTATGCTTACTTCCGCAGTACGGGTATGGGTTTCGTGTCCTTCAATGATTGTGGCCGCTCTTGGCGTCCCGATAATATCGCATGAAACATTCTGCTTTTGCGAAAACTTTAAATAGCCATATGGGTCATCTTCAGCAGCCTGTCTGTATATGTCGTTTATCAATTCCCGGCGTATGGACTCCCCGTTTATTTCCTCCTGAAGATCTAAAACCAGTATGATGATGGAGCCTGTCACTGTAGGAATTCTTACCGATTCAGCAATGAACCCGATTTTCTCCATCTCCGGAATAACAAGTCTCAGGGCATTGGCAGCACCCGTGGTCGTTAAAATGATGTTGTTACTGACACTTCTGTTTTTTCTTAAGTCGGTTTTTCCTTCTTTGGGCAGCCGGTCCAGCACCTGCTGTGATCCTGTAGCCGCATGAACGGTAGCCATGGAAGCGCTTAAAATTTTTTTAGAACCAAAATAGTTAAGAATCGGCTTGATCATATGTGCCAGGCATGTGGTGCTGCAGGATGCATTGGAAATAATTTTATGCTTTCTGGGATCGTAGTCATTGCCATTTATCCCCATAACGGTCGTTACGGCATCATCCGGCATGGGTTTCCCCTTATCTTTGATTTTAAACGGTGCAGAAGTGATGACCTTTTGCGCACCTGATTCCAAGTGGCCCCTTGCAGATCCTTTGGGATGATCCGCAGGCAGTGTCGGGTCAAGAAACTGGCCTGTTGTATCTACAACCAGTTTTACATCGCAGTCTTCCCAACCGATTTTAGCAGGATTTCTGGAGGTCCTTAAAAAATTAACGCAAATACCATCGATGATCATAGATCCTTTTTTTTCGTTCAGGTCACTAATCACCGATTCTGCCTTATGACCGTATAAATACTGGCGGAGCAAGCCGTATGTTGAATCCCTTTCCACGTAGTGAGCAATGTCATCTAAAGAGGTACCCACCTCGCGGCCAATATTTACCGAAATTTCCTTGAAATATTTCCGTCCGATATGGTGCCAGAGAGTCAGCTTACCGATTCTTCCGAATCCGTTTATTCCAAGCCTTAATCCTTTGTCATTTACGGCTGCCGATTCCATATTACCCCCTTATTGGTAGTTTACCACGGATTTTCATGGAGAATTTACTGAATTTTTTTATTCATTGTCCGCAATCACCGAGAGGCTAAAGGAATTGAGGGGCATCCGCCTGCCGCGAATTTAAGGCCTAAAGCGAAGCGCTCCTCAAACGTAGTGCTCATCAAGTGAAGCGGTCAACTACTCCAGGTTATGCTTCTTTTACTTTTATCAGCCCTTGATATACAGATCCTTCCCGACCGTCAATGCTTATATATTCTCCTGATTCAATCGTAACCTGATTGAAAATACATTTTTTATCCTTTTCGTTGCAAACCAGATCACTACAGCCGACAACACATGTTTTTCCCAGCCTGTGCGCCACAACAGAGGCATGGGATGTGACTCCTCCACGTGCCGTCAAGAGCCCATCCGCAGCAAATACTTCCCGAATGTCATCAGGAACGGTGTCACTCCTGGCCAGAATTAAAGATGCTTCCGGGTCCAGAGTTCTCCATTTATCTATATCTTCAAGGCTGAAAACCACCCGGCCGCTCATTGCCCCGCCGCTGATGCCGATACCATGTGCCAGATACTTTTCTTCGCTGATTTCACCCGGATCAAAGGCAATTACCTTTTTCCTTTCCCTCATGGCCATATCTCGCGTCTGGAGCAGAAAGAGATCTTTAATCGCCGGACTCTCAAAGGTGAACTCCACCTCCTGAGGACTCCACGCTTCATTATAAATCAGGTCATTCGCCCAGGCTTTTAAAGCCAGGTAAATATCCGGAAAGTGAGACTCAAGAGTGATATCTGTTTCACGCATTTCAATGTCTTGCTGGTTTATTGAAATCGGTAGAGTATTAACCAGCCCGGCAACCACATCTTCCCCCTGATTGCCAAGGGTAAAATCACCCCATAACCGTATCGTGTCTTCCGACCATCTGGGGTTATGAGTAAAAAAAACTCCGCTTCCGGACGAGCTGGAAATATTGCCAAAAACCATCGATTGTACTGTAACCGCTGTGCCCCAATCTTCTGATATTCCCATGATTTTACGATAGGTCCTGGCTCTAGACGATTCCCATGAATCGAAAACATTTTTTATGGTCATATAAAGTTGTTCATAAACGTCTTCGACAATATTAATGCCTGCTTCCTTAATCATCGATTGATAAGTAAGCGCCACTTTTTGCATCTGTTTCCCGGTAAATTGTCTTTTGTATGAAATTCCTGCCCTTCGTTTTAATTCGCTGATGATTGCATCAAAATCGTCCCTTTCCAACCCAAAGGCCATGCCATAGCATTGTAGAAAACGACGATAATTATCCCAGGCAAACCATGCATTCCCGCTTTGGGCGGCAAGACTGGCTGTAATTTCCTCGTTTGTTCCAACATCAAGAAAAGTGTCCATCATGCCGGGCTGGGAAATAGAGGATCCGCTTCGTACGGAAAAAAGAAGCGGGTTGTTCGGATCTCCAAATTTTTTGCCGGTCGCTTTTTCTATTGCAGATATTTGACTGACCACCTGTTCCTTGAAATTCTGTTCAGCAGCCGAATAGCTGTAGATCACATCTTTGCACCGGAAAACTTCGGTGGTTATGATAAATCCGGGGGGCACGGGCAGGCCAAAATTATGAAGTTTAACCAGATTAAACCCTTTATTACCCAGATGAATGATGTCGTTAACCCTGCTGCCGACTTGGTGAATCGATGTCATTGCATTTCCGGGATCATAGATAAGGAGTTTATGAAGATTGTCTTTGGGAAGCTTGTCTGCCTGCTGAAAAAGGGTGTTTAGAATACGACTGATAAAAAGGTCGAGCTGCTGCAGGCCCAGTGAAAGAGCTATCTGGTCACGAAAAAAAATTTCTGAAACCCGGTACACCAATTTTTCGGTATCAAACTCAGTTTCCTGGGGAAGGTATTTTGCCTGAATTTGACTGACATTTATATCAGAAAGAATTCTGCTTATGTTTTCTTCGTGAATATTGTTAAAATAATCATTGATTATATTTTTTACCGCCAGAGCAAATCCTTTAAAAATGTCAAGGTACTGTGTGAAGGTAAAACCTCTAATTTCAAGGGAATGGGCAAGAAGATCCAGCTGCTGTTGGATCTCTGCCGATGAAATTCCGTCCAGCTTGAGCGCCTTGTTAAATAGCTTCAGTTGTCCATATATCTGGTAAAATGTCGCCTTGGTTATCAGGCTAAGGTCTATGTTTTCAACCAGCTGCTCAAAAAGAACATTGACTAAAGATTCAACTCGAAAGGTGAGTCCCAGGGCATCGAATTTCATCTCATGGTAGCTTCCATACATGGAAGGAATATCCACGGCTATATGTCTTTTTTTATAAATATCTTCCCTTATTTCAAAGACTTCAGAAGATAAGATCAGCTTTTTAAGCCGGTCAAGATAATCGAGCAGCCTGCTCAGCTTTTTTTTCACATTGGTCAGCAAAAGAGCCTGCTTTAGCCGGTTCAAATCGGAAAAAGCCTCAGTCGAAAGCTGTGTAATGTAAGTATTCAGTTCGATATGTTCAATATTATATTTCTGGTTCAAAAGCTGGTATAAGGTTGTAAACAGCTCTACTCTTTCAAAATCCATTCTTTCAACGCCAGAAATATTTTTAAGAACCTGCTCAAGTTTATTTTTTTTGATGGTCAAAAGATCATCCGGTAAAACAAAGCCTTTTTCACAAAGATGCAACACAATATCATGGACGCCATTTATATAAAGTCCTTTTGTTTGTATTTGACTGTAGATATTTGGCGGAACAAATGGCCTGAGGGTTTCCTTTTCCCTTGTGGCCCAGAAATGGAGGATTGCTTCCATAAATTCAACTATCTGGCTGCTGCTTTCTACATGGCTTTGCTTCCGCAGGAAATGGATGAGAATATCTTTTCGATGTGATAATTCATCAATCTTGGTTGAAATATCTCTTAATTTTCCCTCAGCGCCGATATCGTTGAAATAAACTGGAAAGATCCTGGCAACTTGTTTTGCAAGATTAAATACGGGCCCGATTTTGCTGTTTAAAAACCGGGTGATATCACGGGGAAACAGATCGATATCTTTAATAAAAACACCGCCGAGAGAAAGGTGAATAATCATATTTGAAAGGAGCCGGGTGGACCATTTTGGGTTCAGTTCAATAAGCTGAAGCCAGGTGCGAATATTCAGAATATGAGCTCTGTTCACCTTTATCTGCCAGTCGTCTCCTACACCGCTGATCATAGGGGCTTGAAACCCAAGGTCGATTACAGAATCGATAAAAAAATTAACCAGATCACTTTCATCGGTTTTGTAAACACCTTTTCCCATATTGAGAACACAGTTCAGTGCGGTAGCAGGATACACGTCGCTGATATCCTGTAAAATAGAAAAGGTTTTTTCAATCAGTTTCCGGATGTACATGTGGCTTTCATGATCAATGAGCCAGCTCAATGTTCTGTTGATGCTTCTTAACACTTCTTTGTGGATCATCGACAATCCGGAAATATTCATTATGTGAAATAAAAATATTACTTTCCACTGGTTCCCCTTACCGCTTTTCTTTCCTGCATCAAGGAGCCTGGCAGGAATTTTCCTGTAGATTTCAACAATTGCGCTGTAGCCTGGAAGCTTAACCAGTTTTTTGAGCACCTTTTCGGATTCTATATTCTCAGGTTTTTTTATTTCGTTCAGTTGCTTATTTACATCAGCAATCCTTTCGATGGATACGTCTTTAAATATATCATCTGCTTTATCAATGCGGTCGGCACCTTCGGCCTCTTTTTCAAACCAGGTTTTAGGATCTCCTTTTTTTTGCCAGTAAGAATATGTATGCTGGTAATATTTCAGCAAAAGTAAATTAATTGCACGGTAGCTTGCAGATTTTGGTGTGTGGTCATAAAGCACCTCAGCCAGCTGGTTTATCTGATAAAAGCTTTTAACAAATAAAAAGAAATGCTCTTGGGGAAAATCGATGATTTGGGTAAAGCCATTATTAACCACCGGCATAAATCGTTCAATGTCGGAGCCGGCATCTTTTAACATTTTTTGTAAAAAAAGGAGCAGGTTATCCACGGCATCCGTTCTTATACCTTTGTCAGATGTTGCTTTAATAGCATCGATAAAAATATTGATGTAAACACCTGCCGCAGCAACACCTTGTGGATGTTTTTTCATAAGGTGAAAATATTCTAGACAATATCCCCTTGCTTCTTTTACAATAAAGTCCCAGTTCTTATAAGGATGTGAAAGTTCTCTTAAAAATATGTTCAACCCTTCCATCAGCCCGTAATACCTGGACATGACCTCCTGGAGAATCGAATATTTGGCATCTATTTCGACATCAATATGGTAGTCAGCTATATTCACCTCAAGGGCTTTTGACTTTATCATAAATCTAAAACCTCATGCAGACAGTTGCTCAAACCTACAAATTCAGAAACACTCAGAGTTTCGGCGCGCCGGCCGGAATCAACACCTGAACGCTTTAATGCGTTGAGGGCAGTTTCCACATTAATATGAAGCATGCTTTTTGAAAGTGCGTTTTTAAGGGTTTTTCGCCTTTTTCCAAAAGCCGCTTTTATCACTTCAAAAAGAAACCGCTCATCGCTTGCCGGGAAATCCGGTTTATCTTTAAATTTTATCTCTAAAACTTCAGAATCGACTTTTGGTTTAGGAAAAAACAAATCGGCCTTTACGGTTGCCAGGGATTTAATTTCAGCGCAATATTGAAGCATTACCGATAGTCGGCTGTAATCCTTGCAACTTGGGCGAGCGGTAATACGCTGCGCCAGTTCTTTCTGAAACATAAAGATTGCCCTGGAAACATTCCTTCGGGATTCTATGAGCTTAACCAGGATCTGCGATGAAATATTATAAGGGAGATTGCCGATCACAACCATTTTGCTCTTTGCTTCATCAGCAAGTGCGTTTATATCTATATCCAATATGTTGTTGTCCATTAAAACAACATTTGAAAGATTGCTTGCAAGTAGCTGTGTTTTTAACAGATCAATTATCGGTCTGTCTTTTTCAACCGCAAAAACTTTTTTTGCAATATGTGATACGGGAAGAGTAAGTGCGCCGAGACCCGCGCCGATTTCCAGAACAACATCCTCCGATGTAATTTTACTCCGGTTGACTATCATCCGGGCAGTTGACGGGTCAGATAAAAAATGTTGTCCCAGATTCTTTTTAGCGCGGACATTATATGCATTAAGGAGTACTCTTGGTGACGTCATTTCCGGGTTCCGGGGTTGTTGGTTTAGATACGATGGCGCTGTAAAAAGCAGAATTTACCGCAGAGAACACCATACTCACAGAGATAACCAATTAATAAAATCTCTGTGTTCTCTGGGAGCTCTGTGGTGAAAAATGACTTTTTACGAATTCATCAAGTTTATATTTTTTAATTTACCACGGAAATGATATTTTTTCAATTATTTTGGAAATAGCTTAAACTGGGAATTGACTTGCATCTTTTTTCTGATGGATGGATTTTGATCGCAAAACATTTCATCCCACATTTTTATCATAGGATACGGAGGAGAGGTAACGATCAGATCTACACTTTCCGAATCTATCGAATCCATCTTATTTGAATTGCCGAATATTATCCTGCTGGATGTTTCCATTGCTTTTTTTATTGACAACCAGTTTCTTTAACCAGCAAGATAATAGTATAAAATCACCTAAACTGTCAATAACATACAAGAAAACAAATAATTATCTTCCAAAATTGAGCATTATGAAATAGCCTATTATAAAATAGCTTTCTCAGTTTTATGGTATTAATTTCTCAGTTTTTATGGTATTAAATTCTCAATATTTTGTAGTAATAATAACTTACAGGAAATAATATCTTGATATTACTTATCATCAATATAATTATATGATTTTTGCATGATTTTTGCATTATTACATAGGTGCTTGTTTAATTGAGCCGATATAATTCAGAAAAAGATGAAAGAGGGCTTAAATAATGGATGATAGAAGAACCGGTAAAAAGCGACGTTCTGGTAAAGATAATAGAAAAGGTGGGTCATCCTCATATAATGGCCCTGAAAAGAGAAGTTTAAGATTCAGAAGAGAAGAAACTGCTAGACGAAAGAGAAAAGAGTAAAGGGCATGTCCCAGACATGTGCGGGAGTGCCCCGGAACTGGGACCTATGTTTATAGATCCTCTTCTTCCTTCTGGGACTGATTTGGATTCTCTTCTGATTTTATAGTGTTTTTATCCAGTTTGCGTTGTCTCTTTTCTTCTTTCTTTTTCTTCCTTGATATTTCTTTTTGACGTTTATTAAATTGATAGTTTGATCTTGCCAATTTGTTACCTCCTTAGCTGTTATTTTTAATAATGACAGATGAAGGGACTTTTGTGCGGTTTAAGTTCTGATGATAGCGAATTGTGAAGGTATAACTTCAAACCAAACAAAAGGGCATCCCCTCAATATTAAAAGGAATGCCCTTTTTACTCAGAATATAAGGTTAAATCACAGTGACATTTGCAGCGGCAGGACCTTTTTGTCCTTGCTCTATATCAAAGGAAACTCGGTCGCCTTCACTGAGGGATTTAAAACCGTCTGCATTGATTGCTGAATGATGAACGAACACATCCGCTCCGTCTTCCTGCTCAATAAATCCGAACCCTTTTCGGTCGTTAAACCACTTAACAGTTCCATTGGTCATGATAATATCCTCCTTTCTTAAAAATTTTCAACGTCACAAACTGGAGGGTGCCACTTTGACAAATGGATTTTTCCTTCAGAAAGAAACCGTCCCGCAGAATAAACAGAACTTCATTGATTAGATATCATAATAATCTTATTTAGAAAGAAAGCAAGCTAATTGTTTGTTATTTCTAAATAAATGGGCTGGGTACAAATTTAACCGTGTAAAAACGAAACGTTACGCTAACAATGTTAGAGGTGGCTCTGTTTGACATGTTTTGCGGTTGCATGATACCGCATCGTTCACTTTCATGGCAGGGATGCTGAAATTCAAGCAAGAAAAAAGAACTTACGATTTCTCGTAACCCTTGTGAATATTGGTGGTGATCCCACCGGGATTCGAACCCGGGTTATCCCGCTTGAAAAGCGGGACGTCCTGACCCTCTAAAAAAAGGGCCTCATCTTCGAGGCCCTGTCTATTGCATGGTGATCCCAGCGGGGGTCGAACCCGCGTTCCCGGCGTGAGAGGCCGATGTCCTAACCACTAGACGATGGGACCTTTGTTTTGAGCCATGAATATAGAAAACAGGTTTTAATGTCAATCAATATTTGATTTCTTCCCCTTTCTGTATCCAAAAAGAAAATATGGGATAAATCCTACAAAGGGTATTGAAGCGATCAGCCACCAGAGGGCTTTTTTCCCGGCTGTACCGAAATCTTTCTGGGCAGCATCCACAATTGCCCAGATGCTCAGCAAGAAAAATGGTACACATAAACCTAAGAATATAGTTAAAGTTTTTAATGTCATTTTCAGCCTTTCAGGAGTTTAGCTATTTTCAAAACCGCGTCAACATATTGATCACTGTGGTTGTAATGATGGACGACTTTTTGGGCCTTTTTTTTGCTTATTCCCGGTTTCCACCCATGATGCTTTAAAAAAAAAGCAATACTTGCTATAGCGTCCGCATGGTTAAAAAGGTCTATACTGCCATCATTGTTACCGTCTTTTGCAAGTGTTGGTATATTGCTTGGCATAAATTGAGAAATACCCATTGCCCCTGCATAGGAACCTTTTATTTCCACAGGATCGACTCTTTCAATTGTTGTATGTTCAAGAAAGGCCTTTAGTTCCCTGTAAGCCCATTTAGATTTTCTTTCCGCCTTTTTTTCATACTCATCCTGAGTGAGCTCAGGTATATCGGATATCTCTTTCCACAACATTCCCCGGGCCTGCAAATCGAAAAGAGAAGCCAGTGTAGAAAGTGTGTTAAGAACAGATCTATTCCCGAGCAGGGTGCCACACTGGGTTTCTATAAGGATTATAGCTGTGATTACCTCTTTATCAACTCCATATGTTTTCTGAGCTTGTGAAAGCTCCTTATTATATTTCTTCATGTACCTTCGAGCTTTTTTTATTTGCTGTTTAACCGTATATTGATCGTAATCCAGCCTGGCTTCACTATGCATAAAAAACAGGGAAACACCCTTGGTTTCAAAAGAAACCTCCGGCCTGATGTAAAGCGCTTTTATCTCATATTCATCAAAACCGTCGGTTATCAACTTATCTTGAAGGGCCTCAAAGTAATTGTTATGTGCTGTCGTTGCAAATGCACAAGCAGGCGCAAAGATCATCACGATTAATATTAAAAAAGCTACGATTAAAATATGGTTTCTATTTTTTCTTGTTCGCGGCATATGTATTCTATCCTTTTTTGTAATAATTTACACAGATTTGCATAGATACACGCAGAGCATTATAATATTGGTTTTCTTTTTAGCAACGCATAAAAAAAACATCTGTGAAATCCGTGTTCATCCGGGTCCTATTTGGAAAAAGTTAAAATAGGCCCTTTTATTTAATTTCGGTTTTCGGCTCATTTTTTTCTATGGGAATATCAATGCGATGCCGATCTGTAAATGTGGCCAGGTGTGTGTATCCGGCTGATCGGAGCAAAGGAAACGCCCTGTCAAAGTGCCGGCCGACGTCGTCAGGATGATGTGCATCTGAACCGAGCGTCATGCTCACTCCTGCTTTATAACATTTTTTTATACTGCCGAAAGCCGGGTAAGCTTCAGACACCGGGTGGTTATACCCGCTGGTATTAATCTCTACGGTAAGATCTTTTGCTTTGATAATGGTTATGATTTCGTCAAATTCTTTATCAAAAGTTCTTGACGGCTTTCTCCCAAATTTTTTCGGCAGATCAATATGGCATATTAAGTCGAAATAGTCATATTCGAGCATTTTTTTAAGTTGGGCAAAATAAAGCTCGTACACATAATCTGTATCAAACCCTTCCCGCTTCCACTCAGAGTTGCTGTTCACAATATCGATATTCCCCGGAAAATGAATGGAACTCCCTATAACATCAAATGAAAAAGTTTCTATGATCTCTTCAACACGATCCGTATTTTCCGGGCTAAAATCGACCTCAAGGCCCGCTTTTACGCTGATAATACCGTTAAAACTCTTTTTCAGATATTGTACTGCCTGAAAATAGAAAGGAACCTCGCCCGGTGTCATTGAAAGCCTGTTTCCGGGCTCAGAAATCGTCAGGTGATCCAAAAAACATATTTCTTTTAAACCTTTCTCAATCGCACGCTTAACATATGCGCTCATCACTCCTCTGGCATGGTTACAAAGCTGTGTATGGATATGATAATCGATCATTAATTTAAAGTCTTATAGGTTTAATTCTTAGCCTTGATAATATTGCGTTTACATGCTATCAATTAATAAAATATTCCTTAGATTACGACGGACATTTGAAAGTTTTTCTCTCAATTTGGGTATAGTAGCATACTTTTAAGCAATTTAAAATCATGAAAAAAACTGCAAAAACAATATTTTGCTGCCAGTCCTGCGGCTATCAGGCCCATAAATGGATGGGGAAATGCCCTGACTGCGGTGCATGGGACACCCTGGTGGAAGAAAGGCAAGTCCTTAAACAGGCTAAAGTCTTAAAGCACAGTTTAATCACATCATCTTTAGAACCTGTCCCTATCAACTCCATTGATCTTAAAAATGAAAAAAGATTGCTTACCGGCATTAAAGAATTCGATCGTGCACTGGGTGGCGGGCTTGTTGCGGGAACTCTTGTTCTTATTGGCGGCGATCCCGGCATAGGCAAATCCACCCTTATGCTACAGGCACTTTATGGCCTTGCAAAAACCGGGCGCAAAGTGCTTTATGTTTCAGGCGAAGAATCGATAAGACAGATCCGCCTGAGAAGTAAAAGGCTTTCAACTGTATCTGAAGATTTACTGGTAGTATCAGAAGTCGATCTCGATTCGATCCTTACAATGGTTAAAAACACACGCCCGCATGTCCTTGTGATAGATTCAATTCAGACCATGTACAGTACGGATCTGACGTCTGCTCCCGGAAGCGTGAGTCAGGTCAGGGAATCAACGGTTCAGCTCATGCTCATGGCAAAAAAGTCTGGTATTCCAACTTTTCTTGTCGGTCACGTCACCAAAGACGGAGCCATAGCCGGACCAAAACTTCTGGAACATATGGTTGATACAGTTTTATATTTTGAAGGCGACCGAAACCATGTTTTCAGAATTCTCAGGGCGGTAAAGAACAGGTTCGGCTCTACCAATGAAATCGGTGTGTTTGAGATGAAAGAACGGGGTCTGGATGAAGTTGCCAACCCTTCAGCTCTGTTCCTCTCAGAACGACCGGAAAATGTAGCGGGATCGGTGGTCACTGCCAGCATGGAAGGATCACGGCCTATACTGGTTGAGATCCAGGCCCTCGCCAGCAGTACCAGTTTTGGAACACCGCGCAGGACCATACTGGGGCTGGATCAAAACCGGGTTGCGCTACTTACCGCAGTTATGGAAAAAAAGTTAGGTATGCATCTTATGGGACATGATATCTTTATGAACGTCGCCGGTGGTGTAAAAATCGATGAGCCTGCCGTTGATCTTGGAATTGTTTCTGCAGTGGCATCAAGTTTTTTAGATAAAGCTATTCCGGAAGCCACCTTAGTCCTGGGCGAAGTCGGGCTTACAGGTGAAGTCAGGGCAATAGGCCATGTTGAAATAAGGGTGGGTGAAGCGAAAAAAATGGGTTTTACAAGATGTCTTGTCCCGGAAAGCAACGTTAAACGCATGTCGAGCATAAAAGATATCGAGATTACAGGAATAAAAACAGTGTCAGATGCAATAGAGACTTTGTTTTAAATTTGCGTTCGGGCTTAAGCATTGTTACCTTTGGAACTGATCCGGGGCTTAAGCCGCTTGACTTAACAAAAACAGGGGTATATGAATCGCTCAGCCAAAAAGCATAATAAGTGGAACGATCACTATTCAAACAGGGCAAAAAAAGAACGATTTCCAGCCAGATCTGTTTACAAGCTCCAGGAAATGCAACAAAAGTATAACCTGATCAACAAAGGCGACAGAATTCTTGATCTGGGCTGCTCTCCCGGTTCCTGGCTGCTTTATGCGGCAAAACTGACAGGAAACAAAGGGCAGGTTGCAGGCATAGATCTTAAACCTGTAACAATAAATATTCCGCCCCATGTCACAAGCTATACAGGTGATATCTTCTCTTTTGATTCATTTTCCGAATCCATAGGCAATGAATTTAATGTGGTTATCAGTGATATGGCGCCTTCGACCACCGGCATTAAAAACGTTGATTCAGCAAGATCGTTTAATCTTTGCCAGGCAGCTCTTGAAATTGCTCAAAATGTACTGCTGCCCGATGGGTCTTTTGCCTGCAAAATATTTCAGGGGGAAGATTTTAAGCAATTTTCAGATTCTGTAAAAAGCTGTTTTGCTACGTGCAATATCTTCAAACCAAAAAGCAGTCGCAAAGCAAGCAAAGAGATTTATATTATCGCAAAGGGTTCACGCAGGTAAACGTAGACTCCGAAAAGGCGGCTTTATAATCAGGAGGTAAATATGTCAGGTCATAGCAAATGGTCATCCATCAAACATAAAAAAGGCGCAACCGATGCCAAACGGGGAAAAATTTTCACAAAACTAATTAAAGAAATCACTGTTGCAGCACGCATGGGTGGCGGAGATCCGGATGCTAATCCCAGAATGAGGACAGCAATAGCAGCAGCAAAAAGCGAAAACATGCCCAAAGATAATATTGAAAGGGCTATAAAGAAGGGAACCGGCGAACTAGAAGGAGTTAATTACGAAGAAAGCACTTATGAAGGTTACGGTCCTGGCGGGGCTGCTGTTTTTATTGAATCTGTGACAGATAACAAAAACAGGGCTGTGGCTGATATTCGCCATATTTTCAGTAAAAATGGTGGAAATCTGGGTGAAAACGGATGTGTTGCCTGGATGTTCGACAAGAAAGGCTATATAGCTATAGAAAAAAAAGTGGTTGATGAAGATTCCTTAATGGAAACCTCCATCGAAGCCGGTGCGGAGGATGTTCGTGAGGATAACGGCTCTTTTGAAATCATCACCGAACCGGACGATTTTGAATCAGTAAAAACGGCAATAGATAAGGCCGCTATTGTATATATCGATGCAGAAATTACAATGCTCCCCCAGTCAACTACAAATCTTGAGGGGAAACAAGCCCTGCAGATGGTTAAGCTAATGGAAGCCTTAGATGACTGTGAAGATGTGCAGAAAGTTTATACCAATGCGGATATTCCGGAAGAAATAGTAAATAACATGTAGTAAGGCTGGCAAGCTTCTAAGCTTCACCCCTTCCCAGCTTAATGGCCTCATAGCCTTTGTTGTGGTTTTTATTGGGACAGATCAATCATTCGCTGCACTGCCTTTAACGCCGGTTGCCGGATATTTTCAGGCACCTTTACTTCTCCTTCCATAAATTCGAGACTTCTGGCAACATCCTCAATCGTAATCCTCTTCATATCTATGCATTCCATATCGACTGAGGCGGGGTAGAATTTCTTGCCCGGGTTTGCCTTTTGCAAGGCATAAATCAGACCCACCTCGGTCCCGACAATAAATGATTGCTTTTCAGATTCACCGGCATAACGTATCATTCCCGAAGTACTTGCGGTAACATCCGCCAGTTCAAGCACTTCCGGCCTGCATTCAGGATGTGCCATAAAAACGGCATCCGGATACCTATCTTTAGCCTTTATACAGGCTCTGGCTGTCAGCCCCTCATGAACAGGACAGTAACCCTCCCAAAGATGTATTTTCTTTTTTGTGTTTGAGGCAGTATACATGGCCAGGTTTCGATCAGGAACCATCATAATCTCGTTTTCATCCAGGCTGTTTACCACATCAATTGAGTTTGCGGATGTGCAGCAAACGTTGGAGATTGCCTTGACAGATGCGCTTGAATTTACATAGGTAACCACCGGCATCGGGGGCAATTTGTCCAGCTTGGCTTTTAGTTGCACGGGGGTGACCATATCGGCCATGGGGCATCCGGCGTCTTTCCTTGGAAGAAGTACTATCTTGTCCGGTGATAAAATAGAGGCTGTTTCAGCCATAAAATGCACGCCGCAAAACAGAATCACTTTTGCGTCAGTATGGGCCGCCTTTATACTAAGCTCCAGAGAATCACCGCAAAGATCCGCCAGATCCTGAATTTCCGGCGGCTGGTAGTTATGCGCAAGCATAATCGCATTTTTTTCTTTAAGTAAGTGTCTTATTTTTTCTTTAATTTTTTTCATATTTTATTAACTTCACTATTCGAGCCATTTTCGAAATGTTCAATTTCGAAGTCTGCGCTTATCTGTTCAAGATCAAGGAAGGCGAAAATTTTAACCACAGGCATACATGTAGTATTTCGAGGATTAAAATTTGAGCCTTACGCAGATATCGGACAGATAAGCGCAGACTTCGAAAGGGGACGTTTTGAAATTGGCTCTATTCATCCATCATTATAACATCCGTCCCCTTTGGTACAATAAAGCTAAACAGCGACTTATCCAGATTGAGATTGAACTGCGAATTAATCAGTTCAATTACAGTTTCATCATCATACTCGTTTCGGGTAATAATTTTTTTTATTGTAAATGTTATTTTTGAAACTGCCAGATAAATTTCAGCTATTCCGATAGTCTGCTCTTTTGGTAGAAGTTTTAAAACGTAGTCATGATCACTTTTTTCTTTTTCGAAATTAACCTTAAATTTTTCACGAATCAACTTCATGTCGGACAAAAAGCCCGCCCCTTTACCGTCTCCGAAAAAAAAAGGAGCTTTACCAATCATCACCTGGTTGTCATCAGGTTTATAAACCCATAATTTTTTACCGTCCGTGGTGATAGTTTGCCTGTCCGGTTTATCATACTCCCATCTCATCATACCAGGACGTTTGACAAATATACTTCCTGAAGCAACATCCGAGATATCCATTGCCTTAAGGGTTGACTCCTGAATAAAATACGCTGAAAAATCGGGAACGTCATATTTTTTTTCAACTTTATCCATGATTTCGCTTAAGGACAGCATCTTCTCGCTTGCCATTAGACTGGTGCCGGAAACTACAAAGGCACAAAAAAGCAATAAAATTATCTTGAACTTCATTTAAAAACTCCACCTTGGTTAAAAAACAGGGACAATGTTTCAATACGTGTAACTACTCAGGTATATAGGCTGAAGGCTGTTAGGAAAAAGCGTATTTTAAAGCCATGTTTGCTGCAAGAATCACATTCCACCAAAGTACTGCAATCGTGCTTTTCTGACCCCTTCAGCCTGACTACGTGAGTAGTTACCAATACGTTATTGCAACTCTTTTGTAAATAGTATCCCACAATACAGTCAGAGAAAACGCCTTTGGAAAAACAAAATAATTTTAAAATTAGGAGCTTAAGGGTTTTTAATAAGCTTCCACAGGAATTTTGCCTTAACCAGATAAAATCTCTTGAATAATATTGAGCTAATTTTAATATCATTTAATTGCTGACTTTGCAATTAATCCCATTTAAAAAAATTTAGCTGTTAAAAACACTGTTAAAATGTTACAAAATAGGTTTTAATCTACTAATCTATTGAAAACCTATATGGTGGTGCATCTATGTTTAAAGTAATGGTCAGAGACAACATGTCCCCTGTTGCAAGGGAAATTCTGGAAGCAACCGGAAAAATTAAAGTTGTAGTTGATAATGACAAAGCCACAAGCGATCCTGTTTCGTTAGCTGAAATAATTGGAGATTTCCATGGTATTGCAGTCAGAAGCACGACAAAAATTACCGATCAGGTTTTAAAAAAAGCAAAAAAACTTAAGGTTATCGGCCGCGCCGGTGTAGGGGTCGATAATATTGATATTTCGGCAGCGACCAAAAATGGCATTGTTGTGATGAATGCCCCGGGCGGAAACACGGTTACCACGGCGGAACATGCGATATCTCTTATGCTTTCCCTGGCCAGAAATATTCCACAGGCCACGGCATCTCTCAGGGAAGGTAAGTGGGAGAAAAAAAAGTTTTCAGGTGTTGAAATCACTGGCAAAACATTAGGAATAATCGGTCTGGGTCATATCGGCAGGATTGTTGCTGAAAGAGCCAATGGCCTGAAAATGAAGGTTATTGCATCTGACCCCTTTGTGAGCGCTGAAGCAGCAGGCGCTCTTGATGTTGAACTTCTCCCTGTTGATGACCTCCTTGCCCGTTCGGACTTTATTACACTACATGTGCCAAGATTAAAAGAAACAGCAAATATGATAAACAAAACGGCCATAAATAAAATGAAACCGAGTGTACGAATTATTAACGCTTCCCGGGGAGAAATTGTTAACCTTGATGATCTTTATGACGGGCTGACAAGCGGTCATGTTGCAGGAGCCGCAATTGATGTTTTTCCTGTTGAACCCCCGGATGCTTCGCTTTCTATCCTTAAACATCCAAATGTAATTTTTACTCCTCATCTTGGCGCAAGTACCGGTGAGGCCCAGAACAAGGTAGCAGATATGATTGCAAGACAGATTGCATCGTTTCTTATAGATGATACTATAACCCATGCCATCAACTTTCCTTCGGTATCGAGGGAAATTATGGCCCAGATCCGCCCCCATATTAATCTTGCTGAAAAAATGGGTTCATTAATGGGGCAACTTGTACGTAAAATACACGACATAACAATTACTTACAGTGGAGATGTGGCAGCCTTTGATACCAGGCCACTAACACATGCGGTTTTAAAGGGACTCCTCGGCTCCTATACCGACACGCCGGTGAATTACGTAAGCGCACCCACCATTGCCGATGCAAAAGGAATAACTGTCAAAGAGACTGTAAGTCGGCAAAGGGATGATTTTGCAAACCTGATCAAGGTAAGGCTGGATGGCCACCAGGAAGGCTTTGATGAAATCTGGGGGACGATTTTCGGTAAAAAATATCCGAGAATTGTGCGTATCGGTAAAATATCTTTGGATGCAATTCCTGAAGGATCGATGATTATTATTCAAAATATAGACAAACCGGGGGTTATAGGTAATGTTGGTACAACCCTAGGCCAAAACAGCGTGAATATCGGCAGGTTCCAGCTTGGAAGACTCGAAGACCGAGCCTTATGTATGGTAAATATTGATACGCCTGCGGATGAAAAGGTTTTAGAAAAAATTAAATCCCTGCCGAACATTCTTACTGCCAGACAGGTCCATCTGGATTGATAAATTATAAGAAAACAGGAGGGGTTAACTCTGTTCTGCCTTGTTGCAAAAAAAACTGTCCGTTCTATCTTTGCATTTCATCATGCTCGGGGTAAACGCATTTACTTTGTCATCATGCCCTGTTTTTATTGACAGGCAGGGTGATTTGGATTATGATAAAGATCATTAATTATTCAATGAAGATTCATAATGAAAGAAGACTCCCCAATAAATCCTCCTTCGATGAATCTGGCTTTGTGGCTAACCGTCGTTGCAATAGTTATGGGCGTGGTGATGCCGTCCATATATGAGGAACCCAAGACTACTCTGGTAGCGGTAAAAGAACCTGAGCTCGGGCAGCCCGAAATTTCTGCTCCTTTGCAAAAAAAGTCGCTACCAGCCGAACAGGATCAAACCCCGCCCATTATCAGTTGGAATTCAGCGGAGCACCTCTTTCAGCCCATAGTGCTTAAAGCGGCAAATCGCCATAAGGTTGACCCTGCTATGGTTATGGCTATCATTATGGCTGAATCCAGCTATAATCCCAAAGCAATTTCTAAAAAAGGCGCAAAGGGTCTTATGCAACTGATGCCGACAACCGCCAGATCACTTGGCGTAAAGGACATCTTTGACCCTGAACACAACATAAATGCCGGTGTCCGGTATTTCAAGAAGCTCTTAAATCAATTTGACGGAGATATTGAGCTGGCACTCGCAGCTTATAATGCAGGTAGTAGAAAAGTCAGGGAGCACCGCGGAATCCCACCTTTCAGGGCAACAAAGCACTATGTCAAAAAGGTTATTAAGTATTACCGATATTATAAAACCCAAATGGATAACAGCCGGTTGTATTCATAACGCTTACTCAGGTGGATAAGCTGAAGGCTGAAGACTGTTAGGGAAAAGCGCATTTTAAAGCCATGATTGATACAAGGATCACATTCCGCCAAAGCACTGCAATCCTGCTTTTCTTGACCCCTTCAGTCTAAACAGCTTCAGCCTGACTACATGAGTAGTTACACGCTTCTTTATTTATAAATTCCTCTGCCATACTTTACCGAGCAGCCACTATATGCTGTATTGCTTTTCCCTTGACACACAATATGTATTATCCTATTAATTTTTAAATCTGTGAATCAAAGGAGAGAAAACCATGACTGATGAGCATCTTGATGAATTAGATGAAAAAGCCGGCGAAGATTATTTAAACGAAAGCGAGCGACATATATGGGACAGAAAGAAATCATTTCCGATACCCCTTGTTTTGCTAGGCTTTGGTTTTATTGTCATGATTTTTTTATTTATTGTTTTTCTTTCAAAAACTACCAATATTGCAAGTAAAGCGGAAATCGTAAGCATTGAAAAAAGACTGGCTCGTCTTGAAGAAAGACTTGGCAAGATAGTTGAAATCGATGAAAAACTGACACTTCTTGATACGCAGGGGAAAAAATTTAACCTGTTTGTTGACAGGTTTGACAGGTTTGAAACGTCAATGTCGTTGAAAATGGACATCATCAACAATGAACTTTATACGTCGCAAAAAAAGGGTAATAAAGCCGCTGAAAGTAAAAAACCTGAACGAACAAAGATTTCAAAAAAGATAGCACCTCCCGTCTATCATGAGGTTAGGGCTAAGGAAACACTATATCAGATAAGCCGTCGTTATGGGTTAACTGTGGATGATTTGCGTAAATTAAACAGGCTTACTCCTGAGACTGTTATTCATCCCGGACAGAAACTTATAGTAGCACCGGTGGAAAGCAGATAAAATACGCGAGCCTATTTCAAAACATCCCTTTTTGTCTCTTTAATAGCTTTTTCTTCTATCCTGCTGTTTTCGACGATCTTTTTTATATGAAAGCGAAACAAAGACACCATCCCTTACGCTCTTTCGCCGGTCCTGTATATTTTTTCGCTGATCCCTGCGAATAAGCTTAGCACTTGAGCGCGAAGCAATTTTTTCTTTTAGCGGGTCCTTTTTTATAAAAGGCATGCCGCCAATGGTTATATCCATAATATGAACCTCCTGATTTATCCATCGGTCATTATCGGTTAAAACTTTAGGCTCGGATAAATAAATTTTTGTTGCAGAGACTCATCTTGGTGTTATTGTATTGATATGCGAAGACCTTTTTGCTATTAAAGGATTTTAAAATTTTATCCATTTTTCTTTGTAGCACATCATCAAAAGGAGTTGATATGAAATCCGGAATCAAGCTCACAATTTTTCTTGCTATCATTTTAGTTTTCAGCGGCTGTAAACCCCATACGACCAAAACCTTAATAAAACCGAACTGGGTTCAAAAGTAGGCGTTGCCGATGCCTATGGCCTGTTCTGGCTGGTTGCCTGGGGAGATGCCAGCTACGCGGCCGCAGCAAAAAATGGAAACATTAAAATTCTGAAACATGCAGATCAGGAAACAAAACAGATATTTTTTGGAATATATAGCCATTGGCGGGTTATTGTTTATGGGGATTGATCGGGCAGGAGAATAAAAATGTCTATAACAGTAAAAACGATTATGGTCTCTTTTCTTTTATTCATCCCTTTGCTTGGCGGATGCAGCTTATTCGATCAGTTTGTAGGCGGGGCTCCATCAGGGATGGTCTTTACGCATATTAGAGTGCCCTACACACAGGATCTTAATAATACACATGTAACAAATATTCATGCAAATGGATTAATCATCCATGTAGAGGAACCGATTTCCGGTTATGGGCTTTATACGGAATTTAATTCCAATGCTATCGGGGATATTGCAAAGAGCCACGGACTCACTAAAGTATATTTTGCTGATATGGAGATTTTTGATGTTCTTGGGATATGGCACCACGAGAGGCTCCACATTTACGGGGAATAAAATCAATTTTCTGAAAAAGAAAACTCCGACAAAAAAAGAGAAGAAAATTAAAAATAAGTTGTGGATAGGTTTGGCCCTCTTATTTATTATCCCCGGTAATGTCTATTTTGTCTCATGTGCAGGCAAGACAGTTGAGGACGAGCCTTCTTTAAGTCAGGCGTCTGAGGATGAGGCTGAAAGACAAAAAGAAGAAGAATCAAGGCTTGCCGAAATAAAAAGACAGGAAGAACTTGAACGGCAGCGGGTCCTTGAAGAGGAGCGTCTGAGTGAAGCATCGGCAGAAGCAGAGCGTGAGATGGCGGCTGCCATGGACATGTTTGAAAATGAAGACATCTATTTTAGCAAAGGAAGTTATTCTCTGTCTTCGGAAGCACAGGAATTGCTAGAGAAAAAAGCCAGGTGGTTAAAAAAGAATCCTGAAATTTCGGTAATCATTCAAGGGCATACAGATGAGCCGGGTACCGCAGAGTATAACCTTGCCTTTGGCGCAAGGCGCGGGGGAGAAGTAAAAAGCTCTTTGATAAAGATGGGTATATTACCGTCAAGGCTTACAGTTGTCAGCTATGGGAAAGAATCCCCCTCATATAAGGATCGTAACAAAGAATCCAGAAGAAAAAACAGACGAGTGCATTTTGTTATTGAATAATGGAAGAACGCATTTCTTTTCTATCTGAAAATTATCAATTAGAAGGACTTCTTGATAAAAGCAGTATCGAAAATGGGGTAGTCATCACACACCCGCACCCTCTTTATGGCGGGGATATGCATAATTTTATTGTCGATCTGATTGCCCGTGCTTATCAAAAAAAAAGTTTTACAACATTAAAATTTAATTTTCGCAGCGCTGGAAAAAGCCAGGGAAGTTATGATGACGGCGCAGGCGAACAGGAAGATGTACGTGCTGCGCTTTCAACCCTCAAACAAATGGGAATAAAAAAAATCGATCTGGCAGGGTACTCTTTTGGCGCCTGGATCAACGCACTTGCAATCAACAAGAGCAATGTTGTTGAGAATATGGTAATGGTGTCACCTCCTGTCGGGTTTGTCGATTTTAGCCCTGTCAATTCAATTCCCTGCCTCAAGCTTGTGGTTACCGGCAGCAGGGATGATATTGCCCCTGCTGATCGAATTAAAACCATGCAACCTTCATGGAACCGAAACGCACATCTTAAGGTCATAGACGGTGCCGACCATTTTTATTCAGGATGTTTGGACGAACTTGAATCGGTTTTATCTTCCCATATTTAAAGACTTAGTATAAAGTTCGAAAATCAATTCAAACTGTTGGTTTGCGTGAAAAGCGCTGTTGTGTCGTTTTTATAATTTGTCTTGACGGTGTATTGGATATTAGATATCTGATATCCTCGTTTTAAATAATTTTAGTTAAATAACAGATAATTAAGGAGGAGCAACGTGAGCAAAGTGAAGATGACCCCGAGTGAAGCATTGGTCGAGACAATGGTGGCAGAGGGTGTGAAAAATGTTTTCGGGATTGTGGGGTCGGCATACATGGATGCATTGGATCTATTTCCGGATGCCGGCATCCGTTTCATTCCCGTAGCTCACGAACAAGCCGCCACCCATGCCGCGGACGGACTGGCCCGAATAACCGGCAAACCCCAATGCTGCATCGGCCAGAACGGTCCCGGCGCTGCCAATTTTGTTTCCGCACTGGTGGCCGCCTACTGGGCGCATTCTCCGGTTGTCGCGTTGGCGCCTGAAACGGGCTCCATGGGTATTGGAACCGGCGGTTTCCAAGAACTGGATCAGATGGCGATGTTTGAAAAACAAACGGTTTACCAGGTGCGGGTCAACCGTCCCGAGCGGATGGCTGAATTGGCCCGCCGTTGTTTTTACATGGCTAAAAATTTTAACGGGCCCGCGCATCTGAACATTCCCAGGGACTTTTTTTACGGAGAATGTACGGACGAAATTTACGAAACACCGGCCATTAAACGCGGTGCGGGTTCCATGGAGGATTTGGAGACAGCAGCTCAACTTATCGTTAATGCCAAGTACCCGGTCATCGTTTCAGGAGGCGGCGTTTCACAGGGGGATGCCCTGGGAGAGGTCAAGGTTCTTGCAGAGCACATCACCGCTCCGGTCGTCAATAGCTATTTGCACAACGACACGTTCCCTGCCAGTCATGAATTGGCTTGCGGCCCCATCGGTTATTGCGGCTCAAAAGCGGCCATGCGGATTATCAAGAAAGCTGATGTGGTCATCGCCCTGGGCACCCGGCTCGGTCCTTTCGGGACCTTGCCCCAGTATGACATGGTATACTGGCCGGAAAATGCCAAGCTGATTCAGTGCGACGTCAATGTCGGGGTACTGGATCTTGCCAAGAGAGCTGATATCTACAGCTGTGGTGACGTCAAAGAGTTTACCGCATTGCTGTTCAAACGGATCAAGGAGCTTACTCCCGGTTTGGAGAAGAACAACGAGCGGCTTGCAGATGTGCAGAAAGAAAAAGACATCTGGAGTACCGAACTGGATGAATGGAGCGCCAGTTCACAGTCCCAGCCCATGCATCCCCGGCGCTTCCACCAGGAATGGACCCGGGCGTTGCCCGAGGGGTCCATTGTGACCACCGACATCGGCAACAACTCCTCGATGATTAATGCCTACTTGAAGTTTGAGGGCATTCGTCAACACATTTCCGCGCTGTCTTGGGGAAATTGCGGATTCGCCTATGGCGCGGCGCTGGGTTGCAAAATCGGAAGGCCCGATGTTCCGGTAATCGCCTTCCAGGGTGACGGTGCTTACGGTATTAGCGGTTTGGCTGAAGTGATGACTGCTGTTCGTGAAAATATTCCGGTAATCGCAATTGTGGCAACCAATTACGAGTGGGGCGCTGAGAAAAAAAATCAGATTGACTACTATGACAACCGCTTTGTCGGTGCAAACCTCCCGGAAAACCCGGATTATGAAAAATTGGCAGAAGACATGGGCGCCATGGGCTTTCGCGTTGATCATCCTGACCAGGTGGCCGATGTGATGAAAGAGGCGATT